>Ga0075030_100000055_pt1 | contig 72280 bp, 63 predicted proteins | sample LitLauG_LLR_2012_FD_71393 | JGI IMG/M metagenome (GOLD analysis project Ga0075030, IMG submission 71393) | Freshwater sediment microbial communities from Pennsylvania, USA - Little Laurel Run_MetaG_LLR_2012 | ecosystem: Environmental > Aquatic > Freshwater > Creek > Sediment | place: USA... | reverse complement strand
GACATTCGATCCTCCTCTTGTTGGGTCATCAAGCCACTTGAGGAGGATCTTACTCCGGGAACGGTCAAACCTGTTCAGGTCGCCCTGGTCGAACCAGGGGCTTACCAAATTCAGTTAACCGGCGTTTAACGCCGGTTTTTGCATTTTACTCTTCTCATCGGTCCAGGCCGCGGCGTAATTTGCGTTGCGAATATGCCTGCTGGCGCTCAATCAGCAGATGGTACATCAGACCGCAGCGCCTCCCCGGGGCAAGGACCGCCGGGTAATGCCGGGCATCCCGCGCCTGCGGACAATTCTGCTTTATTGGCGCAGCGAGATGCCGAACAAGCCATAAATGACCGCGTCGATGCCGAAATAAAGCTGATCAGCCAGGGAATCGCTTTCTATCGTAAGAAGGTTGACGGCAAACTGGAGTCGGTGGACATGGTGGCGTGGGAGGTCATTAGCCCGGAATTTCTGGCCTTTCTGGAAGGGGATCCGCGGCAAGCGATCCAGCTCTATAGGTAGCCAATCCTTGTGGCGCTTTCCATCCCCCGAAGGCCTCTTCCAGCCAGCCGGCCACGGCTAACACGACATCTTCGCGCCACGGCCGCGCGACCACTTGGACTGCGATCGGCAGACCCCCTTCCGATTCCCCGCAGCGCACCACGGCGCCGGGCCAGCCGGTCAGGTTGTAGGCCATGGTGTGGCTGAAGCCCCGGAAGTTTTCGTCCAGCGTCGAGGCGCCGTGCGGCAGCGCCGGCTGCGTGTAGACCGGGCACAAGATGACGTCATAGCGGCTCAGGAAAGCGAACATTTCGGCGCGGTACCGGTCCAGTTCGGCCCAGTAGCCCGCGAAGCCCGCCGCGTCGGTCCGGTAGCGCCGCAACTTTTCCAGCCAGCCGATTAGCAGCGGATTCACGGTGGTGGAACCCATCTCCGCAAGGTACTGCCACACTCCGTCGCCGCCATCCGCGCCGAGGAATTTCATCTCCAGTTCGTAGGCCCATTCCAGACAAGCGGGCCGATCCTCCTGCACGCTTGCGACGGCGCCGGCCAGGCGGGCGGCAGCGGCCCGCACCACCCGCGCCACGTCTGCGCTCGTGGATGCGATGCCGTTCGCGGTGTACATCGCCACGCGCAGATTGCTCAGATCCACGGCCGCCGGATGGCCGAGCGGCATGCCGACGCACGTTGGGTCGCGATCGTCCGAACCGGCCAGCAGGGGCATCATCGCGCTCAAGTCTTCCACGCTCCGCGACATCGGCCCGATCTGCCACAGCGTTTCGATCCAGCCGCCGGCCGGCGGAAAATGGCCGGTGCGCGGCAGCCGCCCCGAGGTCGGCTTGATGCCGGCGATTCCACAGAACGCGGCCGGCAGGCGGACGCTTCCCGCCGCATCGCTACCCAGTCCCATGGGTGAACCGCAAGCCGCAATCAACGCGGCCTCGCCGCCGCTGCTGCCGCCCGAGGTGCGCGACACGTCGTATGGATTGTTGGTGGCCCCGAACAGCAGGTTGTCGCTCTCGAAGGCAAACAGCAGCTCGGGCAGGTTCGTGCGGGCAATGGGAATGGCGCCGGCCGCGCGCAGCCGCGCCACCAGCGTGGAGTCTTCCGTGGATGGCGCCGCGGTCTTGCGGCCCAGCGTTCCCGCGGTGCTGACGCTGCCCGCCAGTTCGATGGAGTCCTTCACACTGAACGGCACGCCATGCAGTGGACCGCGCGGCGGCGATGCGTCGGCGGCTTGGGCCTCGGCCAGAGCGCGGTCCGCCAAAACTTCGATCGCGGCATGAATCCGCGGATTGACCTTGGCGATCTGGTCCAGGTGCGCCTGGATCAGCTCCACCGATGAAATCCGGCGCTCGCGAATCAAACGCGCCTGTTGCGTGGCCGATAGAGGAAGCGGGTTCATGGGCTGCAGATACGGCCTTCAGTAGCCGGGCTTGTCTTTGGGCGGCGCGAAAGCGAAGAAATCCTCGCGGAACCGTTGCGCGTAGGTCTCCAACAGTTCCTGCACCCGCTCTTGTCCCGGCGATTTGACGATCAGGCCGACGTGGTGATCCTTGCTCATCCGCCAGACAATTTCCGGATCCGAGTAGGCGGAGGTGTCGGGTTGCGGCTGACGGGCCAGGGAGATCAACAGCGCCGCGTAAACCCTCCGGGGTTCAGGGGGCGAATAGGCCACCTTTCCGCCGGCCACTTCCAGCTTGGCCCACTCGGCCCACAGGTTCAACCCGGTGGCCGCCTCCACCAGTTCCGCGATGTGCGCTCCGCCCACGCGCGCCGAGGTCTCCAGAAAATAAATCCGGCCATCCGCGCCGGCTTTGATGAACTCGGTGTGCGAGATGCCGCGGACCATGCCAAGCGCTGCCATCACCTTGGCGTTCTCTTCCAGCAAGCGCCGGGCGTCTCCCGATTCGCGGTCCAGGATGCGGGTGGTGAAGATGCCGCCTTCGTGCGCTACCTCCATCGGCGGGCGGCCGTAGCCGCTGGCAATGGCGAACCGCACCTCCTTCTCATAAACGATGGTGTCCACGTGGAAGATGTCGCCGGGCACGAAGCGCTCCAGCAAGTAGTGCGACTGCAAATCGCCCAGCGATTCGGCGATGGGCCACAGTTCGTCCGGCTGGCGAATCTTCTTGATACCGATGGCGCCGGCCATGGATCGGGGCTTCAAAACCCAGGGGCCGGGTACGCTCTCCATGAACTCGCGAACGCGCCGATGGTTCAGAACGTGGACGAACTCCGGCACGGCGAGGCCCGCTTCGCGGGCTTTCGTGCGCATGGCCAGCTTGTCGCGGAAATGGCGCACGGTAGTCTCACCCATGCCTGGCAGACGCAAATGTTCCCGCAGGGCGGCGGCCATCTCCACATCGAAATCGTCGAGCGCCACGATGCGGTCGAAGTCGCGAGTGCGCGCCAGATAGCTCACGGCTTTGAGCGTGTCGCCCCGGTCCCATTGATGATCATGGTCCGGCATATAAAAGATTTCATCCACGCTCTCCGTCGGCCAGTGCGCTTGATCCTGCAGGCTGAGCGAGGTGAGCAGCACGACGCCGCAGCCTTGCCGTTTGCATTCGCGCAGGAACTCGTGGCCTTTTTCGTAGCTGGCGAGACACAGGATGGTCATGAGGCCCATCGTAGCATCCGCGTCGCGCCAGGCAGACCCCGAGCCTACCTTACCTCCTGCCCTGCAAGGACCTGGCTGGCTTCTTTGACTACTTCGGCGGTCAGATCCTTGGGGCCGAATTCGATGCCGATCTTCTTGAGAAACTCGTAGGGGGCCACGCCGCCGGCGAAGATCCAGGTGAAATCGTTGGGTATCTCCCGCTGTTCCCCGGCGACTTCCAGGATGACGGTTTTCTCCATGAATTCCACCGGGATCGAATTGAAAAACACCTGCAACTTCCCGGAAGCGGCCGTCTCTTGCAGGCGGTTGCGGTTGCGTTCCTTGATGCGCCCGAAGGAATCTTTGCGGTAGGACAGGGTCACTTTGTTGCCCTTTTGCATGGCCAGACCCATGGCGGCTTCCACCGCGCTATCGCCGCCTCCCACGACGAGGATGTCCTTATTGACGTAGTGATCGGCTTCCAGGAGACGGTACATGACTTTGTCCAGTTCCTCGCCCTTCACGCCCAGCTTGCGGGGTGTTCCATTCTTACCGATGGCCAGAACCACGGAGGCGGCCTGGTATTCGCCTTTTGGCGTGGTCACCTTGAAGGAACCGTCGGGCTGTTTGAAGATGCTCTCGACTGCTTCGTTCTCGCAAATGCGAAAGTCCTCCCGGTTACAGATTTTGTGCCAGAATTCCAGCAGATTCTCTTTGGACAATTGCATCTTCTTGAGGGTGATGCCCATTGGGAAGTCGATGGGGCTGGTCATGACGACCTTCTGGCGCGGATACTTGGCGACGGTTCCGCCGAGCTTCTCGCGCTCGATGGTGACGTAGTTCAGCTTGAGTTCGATGGCGCGCAGAGTAGCGCTGATCCCCGCAGGGCCAGCGCCGACAATCACGACATCGTACCGGCCGGCCGGCTGCTTCTTTGCCGGCTCCGATTCGATGCGCCGGACGATGTTGTCGATGCATTCGCGTCCCTCGCGAACGGCGTTCTTGATCAGCGCCAGACCGCCCAACTCGCCCACGATAAAGAGATTGGCGACGCTGGTCTCGAAGTCCGGTGTGAGTGCGGGCATATCGGCGCCGATGCCGGGAGGAGCCATGACCATCGTGATAGCCCCCACCGGACAGGCCTCGGCGCAGAGGCTGTGGCCAATGCACTTGTGCAGCGCGAGCAGGGCAGCTTTACCGCCGACCATTCCCAGGACTTCGCCTTCGGGACATGCCGTCGTGCAGCCCTGGCAGCCAATGCAGTTGGTGAGATCGATATGCGGGTGCTGTCCCCGCGGGCCTTCGCTGAACAATTCGCCCCTCGCGGCCACGTCGCGCGCGCGCCGCTCGCGGCGCCGCCCCCACGCCACGTACAGACTGATCGGTATGAGCAAAGCCATGCTGTAGAGCGCGGCGAAAATGACGAAGTCAATCACGATGTTTTTCCGTCGTGAAGGATTGGCTATCCGAACCCCACCGAGAAGACTACGCCGATATGCACGGCAAGGAGTGAAACGAACGAGAAACTGAACGGCCGGTGCACCACGTGCCACAGATGAAACACGCGTTCGGTGCGATCCAGGAACGCGACCGAAACGCGTTGCCGGGACAGGCGGCGGGCATTCGAGACAATCGATTCCAGGTCGCGATGGTGAGACGGCAGCAGTCCGCCAAGCGTGGCGATCTTCTGCAAGCCGCCGAGGCCGCGGCGCCGCAGCCGGCTTACCAGGAAAGGACGCGCCAGGTCCTTGCACAGCATGATCCACAGTGCGCCGAAAAGGCTCAACTGACGGATTTCGGCGGCGCCCGGTACGTTGAGCAAGGGAGCCAGGTCGCTCTGCCGGAAGTGATTCTGGCCTTCGAGGCGGCTGGCAAGATCGGCTGTCTGGGCTGCCAGTTCGTCCATGGTGAGTTTGACCGCAAACAGGCTGCGCGGGATCTTGGCGTAGACGTAGCGTCCCACAAGGCCGCTCACCGCCACCGCCATCATGGTCCAGTATGCCAGGCCGGCCAGTCCGCGGCATTTGAAGGAGGTGTGGAAGGTGACCACCAGCGGGGTGGCAATTCCGAACAGGATGTGAAAGTTAAGCCACCGCCTGGTGCTGCCTATACTGGACCACCGTTTCGAGCGTTTGCGCAGAGGATACAGGAACAGGATTACGAACATCCCGAGGCTTAGGAATCCGAGCCTCAACCCGACCGTTCCACTGGGGCGCAACCGCGAATGCAGCGGGGAAAAGGGCCGTTCCTCCAGGCTCAAGGTGTAGTACCGGGCACCCGTGAACGTCAGGTAGAGAATTAGACCGGCGGCGAGCGCAATACCGAGCCAGATCAGGGCGCGATGGAGCGCCTCCCCCCGCTGCGCTTCGGGGACCCGGCTACTGGACGCTCTCCGGAGAGTCGTCTCGACAGGTACGCTGGCATGGCCATCTGCTTGCATGTGGGTCACTACCGGCTGTTATCGGAATAGTATGGCAGATTTCGCAAGACACATTGGTAAAAGCGAGCGTGACCCACGCGGCCGGACAGGGGGCCAGGGCGCCCGCCCTACGCCGCGCCCTCGAACAGCTTCGCCACAGGCAGGCGGAAACCTGGCAGGAGTACGGTAGTCAGCTCCGCATCCTCGTGCAAGATGCGGTCGCCGCTGGCCGTGTAGACCAGGACTTCGCGGGTCGCGGGCACAACGATCCAGACCTCCGCGGTTCCGCAACGCCGGTAACGATCCTTCTTCTTCCAGAGATCTTCAACGGTGTTGCTGGGCGACACGATCTCGATGGCGAGATCGGGGACGAATCGCTGAACGCGCTTGTCAGGTTCCGCTGATGACTGCTTGGCGACACCGAAGTACGAGATGTCGGGAGCATGGACGTTGCCTGCGAAATCGTATCCCTGTTCCGAGACTACGGTTCCGAGACGGCGCTCGCGAACGAAGGGGCGGGCGATCTCAATCAGCAGGTCCCTCATCGAATTGTGCTCAAGGTTGTTCAGCGACACTTCCACCAGTTCTCCATCCACCAACTCATGGTTCTCCGCCTGCTCCTGCGGGAGCCGCTCAAAATCATCGATGGTTAACCGAGTGGTGATCGCTGCCATAGTCTGATGTTACCCGCTCATCGATCCCAGGAACTCGCCGTTGCTTCTGGTCTTACCCAGTTTATCAAGCAGCAACTCCATGGTTTCGACCGGCGACAGCGGGTTCAGGACCTTGCGCAGAATCCAGACGCGGTTGAGTTCGTCTTTGGGGAGCAGCAGTTCCTCCTTGCGAGTGCCGCTCTTGTTGATATCGATGGCCGGGAAGACGCGCTTGTCCACCAGCTTGCGCTCCAGGTGGATTTCCATGTTGCCGGTGCCTTTGAACTCTTCGAAGATCACGTCGTCCATGCGGCTGCCGGTGTCGATCAGGGCGGTGGCAATGATGGTGAGCGATCCCCCTTCCTCGATGTTGCGCGCTGCGCCGAAGAACCGCTTGGGGCGCTGTAACGCGTTCGAATCCACGCCGCCCGAGAGCACTTTGCCCGAAGGCGGCACGATGGTGTTGTAGGCGCGCGCCAGACGGGTGATGGAATCGAGCAGAATGACGACGTCGCGCTTGTGTTCCACCAGGCGTTTGGCCTTCTCGATCACCATTTCGGCTACCTGGACGTGGCGCGTGGCGGGCTCGTCGAAGGTGGAACTGATGACCTCGCCGCGCACGCTGCGCTGCATGTCGGTGACTTCTTCCGGGCGCTCGTCAATCAGCAGGACGATCAGCGTGACCTCGGCGTGGTTGGTGGTGATCGAATTGGCGATGCTCTGCAGCAGCATCGTCTTGCCGGTGCGCGGGGGCGAAACGATCAGCCCGCGCTGGCCTTTACCGATTGGCGCCAGCAGGTCCATCACGCGGCCCGAATAGTTTTCGCGCACGGTTTCGAGCTTGAGACGCTCGTTGGGGTAGAGGGGCGTCAGGTTGTCGAAGAAGATCTTGTTGCGCGCTTCCTCGGGCGGCTCGAAGTTGATAGCGTCCACCTTGATCAGCGCGAAGTAGCGCTCGCCCTCCTTGGGGGGGCGGATCTGGCCGGAGATGGTGTCGCCGGTGCGCAGGTCGAAACGGCGGATCTGCGACGGCGATACGTACACGTCGTCAGGCCCGGGCAGGTAGTTGTATTCGGGCGCGCGTAGGAATCCGAAGCCATCGGGCAGGCATTCGAGCACGCCTTCGGAGAAGATCAGGCCGCTCTTTTCGGCCTGGGTCTGGAGGATCTTGAAAATCAGTTCCTGTTTGCGCAGACCGGCGGCGCCGGAGATCCCCATGTCCTTGGCCACCTGGTTGAGCTTCTGGATACTCATATCCTTGAGTTCCACCAGGTCGAGAGTGGGGGTCCCATTCTTGAGGTTCTGCGCGGCTTTGCGGCGATGCTGGCCCGGGTGCATCTGCTCCATGGGCGGCGGCGCGGCCGGTTCGGGCGGCTTGGCTTCGGCGGCCGAAGGCGGAGGCAGCGGCGCGGCAGCGGGCGGCGGCGCGGCAGCGGGCGGCGGTGCGGCCGCTAGCGGCGGAGCAACCGGGGGCGGAGGGGTCGCCGGGGGCGCCGCGGCGGCGTTCCTGGTCCTGGTCGGACGCTCGGCGCGCTCGCTGTGCGGCTTCTCCGGCCGTTCTACCGGTTTTTCCGGTTTCTCCGTTTCGTTAGAGGCGGTTTCGCGGGTGGGAGCAGGCTGTTCTTCAGCCGCTATTTCGGTGGGCTTTTCAGGCGGCAGGACATTGCCTACCGTGGTTGGATTGTTTTCGCTATTGCTTGCCAAATTTCCCTCACTCCCCGGCCACTCCGGGCCGAGAACGGCAACGGCTCCACGCCCTCCTTGCGGATGGCGCGCATACCGCGCTCTTGCTCTGATTGATTTAACTTGTCGGTCTTTGTGGCGATTACCAGGTACGGTCTGCCGTGATATTCGAGCCACTGCTTCAGGTTGAGATCTTGATCCCTCCATCCACGGCGGGGATCCAATATCAGACAGGAAAGTTTCAGGGTCTCCCGATTCTCCAAATACGCTTCGATCAACTTCTTCCACTCCGCCCGAAACCCCGGCGGAACCCGGGCAAATCCATACCCGGGCAGGTCGACGAAGTAAAACGATCCATCGACGCGATAAAAATTGATGGTTTGTGTCCGGCCTGGGGTATGGCTGGTGAACGCCAACCCCTTCTGACCAACCAGTGCGTTGATCAGGCTGGATTTGCCAACATTACTTCGTCCTAAAAACGCAACCTCCGGCAACCGGTCCGATGGAAACGTGGCCGGCGTGCCCGAGCTGTTTACAAACTCCGCTCTCAATGAACTTCAATGCGCCCGCGACTCTTCCACCGGCAGCACTTCCACCGGGGAAGGCGTCAGAGGCAGCGCTACAATCTCACGCTCCAGAGCGATCTTGAGGACTTCGTCCATGGACTCCACGAAATTCAATTTCATGGTCTTCTTGATGGCGTCGGGAATATCGGGGAGGTCCTTCTCATTCTCCCGCGGCACGATTGCCTCCAGGATGCCGTGCCTGTGCGCCGCCATCAACTTCTCTTTCAGGCCGCCGATCGGCAGCACCTTGCCGCGCAGCGTGATCTCGCCGGTCATGGCCACGTCGCCGCGCACCGGAATGCGGGTGAGCGCGCTGCAGATGGTGGTAGCCAGCGTGATGCCGGCCGAGGGTCCGTCTTTCGGAATGGCGCCCTCGGGAATATGAATGTGAACGTCCAGGTTGCGGTAGAAATCGCGCGGCAAGCCCAGCGAAAGAGCGCGCGACCGGATGTAGCTCATGGCCGCCTGCGCCGATTCCTGCATGACTTCGCCCAGTTTGCCGGTAATGGTCAGCTTGCCTTTGCCTTCCATCAGGGTGCATTCCACCGTCAGGATCTGGCCGCCGACTTCGGTCCAGGCGAGACCCGTTGCCGCCCCGACCTCGTTCTTCTTCTCTGTCTGCAGATCGCGGAATTTCCAGGGACCCAGCAGGTCGGGCAGCACGTCGGCCGTAATCACCTGCTTGCCCAACTTCTTCTTCTCCTTCCCGCTCTCGCTGTTCACCACCTGTCGCGCCACCTTGCGGCAGACGTTGCCGATTTCGCGCTCCAGGTTTCGCACGCCCGCTTCCCGGCTGTAGTACTGAATCAGTCCATTAATGCCATCGTCCTGGAATGCGATCCGGTCTTCGGAAAGTCCGGTGGCCTTCATCTGCTTGCGGACCAGAAACCGCTTGGCGATTTCCATCTTCTCGAGTTCGGTGTAGCCGGAGAGCCGGATGGTTTCCATGCGGTCCTGGAGAGCGGCGGGAATGGTGTGCAGAACGTTGGCGGTGGCGATGAAGAAGACCTGGCTGAGATCATACTCCACATCCAGGTAATGGTCAACGAACATGAAGTTCTGTTCGGGGTCCAGCACTTCCAGCAGCGCCGCCGACGGGTCGCCGCGGAAATCCATCGACATCTTATCGACTTCGTCCAGCATGAAAACCGGGTTCCTGGTGCCGGCCTTCTTCATCATCTGGATCACCTGGCCCGGCAAGGCGCCGATGTAGGTGCGCCGGTGGCCGCGAATCTCGGCCTCGTCGCGCACGCCGCCGAGCGACATGCGCACGAACTTGCGGCCCGTGGCCTTGGCGATGGACATTCCCAGCGAAGTCTTGCCCACGCCGGGAGGCCCCACGAAGCACAGGATCGAACCCCGGGGATTCTTCACCAGCCGCCGCACCGCCAGGAATTCCAGGATGCGTTCCTTGATCTTCTCCAGCCCGTAGTGGTCGTTTTCGAGCACCGATTCGGCGAACTTGAGGTCGCGGATTTCCTTCGACTTTTTCTTCCACGGAACGGCCAGCAGCCAGTCGAGATAGTTGCGCGAGACCGTCGATTCGGCGGACATGGGCGGCATGTTCTCCAGCCGCTTCAATTCCGCCATGGCCTTCTCCTGCGCATCCGGGCTCATACCGGCGGTTTCAATGCGCTTCTTCAACTCGTCGACTTCGCTCTTTTCTCCGCGGCCCAGTTCTTTCTGAATGGCCTTGATCTTCTCGTTGAGGTAATACTCTTTCTGCGCCTTCTCCATCTGGCGCTTGACGCGGCCCTGAATGGTGCGGTCCACGTTGAGCTTCTCGATTTCGATATCCAGCATTTCGGCCACGCGCGTGAGCCGGTCGATAGGGTCGAAGATCTCGAGCAGTTCCTGCTTTTCCTCGATGGTCAATTGCAGGTTGGCGCCCACGGTATCCGCCAGTTTGCCCGGTTCATCCACCCGGATGGCGGCGATCATGGTTTCGTAGTTCAGGTTCTGACTTAGTTTGACGTACTGTTCGAACAAGCCTGTCACGCGGCTGATGAGCGCGTCAAGTTGAGGACCGGCTTCCACCTTGAAATTCGACGTCTTGACCGTGGCCCTGAAAAAACCCTCGTCGTCGGAGACCGAGACTAGCTTGGCCCGTTCCACACCCTCCACCAGCACTTTGATATTGCCATCGGGCAGCTTGAGGCTTTGGACAATATTCACGATCGTGCCGACATGGTAGATTTCGTTGGGCTTGGGTTCATCGATCGAGGCATCGTGCTGGGTGGCCAGGAAAATCTTCTTGTCCCCGGCCATAGCCTCTTCAAGCGCCCGCACGCTGGATTCCCGCCCTACCACAAACGGCGTCATCATGTAGGGAAAGATGACCACGTCGCGGATGGGCATCATCGGCAGGCGTTTGGAATCGGATTTTTCTTTTGAAGTAAGCATTGTTCTCCTCAGGGGGGACGGTCATACCCCTGAATTCCCGGGCTCTCCCAGGGGCGGCGGGCGATTTTCCAGCAGCTTCTCTAGCCGGCCTTTTCCAATATCGTAAGACTGATCTTCTGCGACAGCACCATTTCCTTGGTGACTTGAAACTCACGGACCTTCTTGTAGGAAGGCAGGTAATACATCAGATCCAGCATCAGATCTTCCAGAATCATCCGCAACCCTCGCGCCCCCACCTTACGCTCCATGGCCAGTTCGGCGATTTCCTCGAGGGCGTCGTCGCTGAACCTCAGGCGTACGTTTTCGAACTCGAACAGCTTCTGATATTGCTTGATGATCGCATTCTTGGGCTTGGTCAGAATCTGGATCAGGGCCGAACGGTCCAGATCTTCCAGCACCGCGTTCACCGGCAGTCTGCCGATGAACTCGGGAATGAAACCGAACTTGATCAGGTCCATCGGCTGGGCCTGCGACAGCAGGTCGATGTCGCGGCGTCCGCTAATGGTGGTAGTACTGCGGCCCGAGCCTTTTTCCTCTTCCGGCAGGAAGCCCATGGACTTCTTACCGGTGCGCCGGGCGATCACTTTTTCCAGCCCCACGAAGGCGCCACCGCAGATGAACAGGATATTGGTGGTGTCCACAGGCGTGAACTCCTGGTGCGGGTGCTTCCGTCCTCCCTGCGGAGGCACGTTAGCAACCGTGCCTTCCAGGATCTTGAGCAACGCCTGCTGTACGCCTTCACCCGATACATCGCGCGTGATCGACGGGTTCTCGTCCTTGCGGCAGATCTTGTCGATCTCGTCGATGTAGATGATCCCCTGCTGGCACTTCTGCACATCGCCGTCGGCCGCCTGCAGCAACTTCAGGATGATGTTCTCCACGTCTTCGCCCACGTACCCGGCCTCGGTGAGCGTGGTGGCGTCGACAATCGCGAAGGGCACGTCCAGGATCTTGGCCAGGGTTTGCGCCATCAGGGTTTTTCCTGTCCCGGTGGGCCCGATCAGCAGGATGTTGGACTTCTGCAGTTCCACTTCGCTGTTGCGCATGCGATTCATGTGGATCCGCTTGCAATGGTTGTAAACCGCCACCGCCAACTTCTTCTTGGTGGCTTCCTGCCCGATCACGTATTGATCCAGAAACTCCTTGACTTCCAGAGGTTTCGGGATCTTGTTGGGGGTTCCCGAGGGGGGCTCGACCTTGTCGTCTTCCAAAATCGAGTTGCAGACGGCGATGCACTCGTCGCAGATGTAGGCTCGAGGATAGTCGCTCGGGGAAGAGATGAGCTTTCCGACTACGTCCTGACTCTTATGGCAAAAAGAACACCGTAAAGCATCATCGGATCCGGCACGCTTCACGCAGTTTTCTCCTCTTCCCCCGCGGGCTTTCCGGCGCCCCCGGAGTAGGGAACCACCGTCGATTTCGATACTATTATCACCCGAAAGGCGTTCCTAAGCAATGCTCCACCGGGGTAAGAGTAGTACAGCATCGCTCCCTTAAGTTAACAATTCCTTACCCGGTGCTCCGGATTCGAACCGTGTATCCCGCCCCCTACGCCGTCTTCCGCGCATGCTCGAACAGGAAATTGAGCGTCTTTTCCGTCTGAATGTGAGACGCGATCCGCCCCATGGTTCCATCCTTTTCGAACTCCATCTGGACCGCCGCAACCGGCTTACGCTGCTGCCTGGCGACCTTCTCCACCTCGCGATCCACCTCGTCGCGGGTCGCGTGAATTGCCTCTCTCTCCGAAATCTTCGACAGGAGCATGGAGGCCTTCACTTCGCGCAGCGCTTTGTCACGCTGCCCTTCCTTGACTTTGTTCCAGTCCACTTTCAGGGAACGCGGATCAATCCCTTGGGCCTCCATCGACTTCAGGCTCTGGTCCAAACGGCTGTGAATCTGTTGATCCACGAAAACCTTGGGAACCGGGAATCCATGGGCATCCACCAGTTTGTCCACGATCAGTTCCTTGGCGTGCTGCTGGGCTTCGTACTGGCGCTGCGCAAAAATCGACTTGCGCACCGCCTCACGGAGCTCGTCCACGGTGCGGTAATCGCCCAGGTCCTGCGCGAATTCGTCGTTCAGTTCCGGCAATTCCTTGCGCCGGATCCCCTTGAGGGTGGCGTGGAACCTGACCGTCTTGCCGGCCAGCTTTTCAGAGCCGTAGTCTTCCGGATACGTCACCTCGAATTCCTTCTCTTCGCCCGGGCTGAGGCCCAGCAGATTGGTGCTGAAGGCTTCAAATGTGTCGGTCGCGCCGATCTCCAGTTGCATCTCTTCGGTCTTGACCGGTTCGCCCTGCACTCCGGAGAGGCTTTCGAGCGAGACCACCGCGAAATCGCCGTTCTCCACCGGGCGGGGATCCACGTTCAGGTACTCGGCCTTCTGGTTCCGCAGCTCGTCGATGCGCCCGGTGACGTCCTCGTCGGACACGGCGGGATCCTGGTACGGCACCTCGACTTCCTTGTACTCTCCCAGCTCGATTTCGGGCACGACTTCGAAGGTAGCCTTGAATTTCAGGGGTTCGCCTTCCTGCAGATGGATGTCGGCGTATTCCGGCGAGCCCACCAGGTTCAGGTTTTCGGCTTCGACCTGCTTCTGCAGGAACTTGGGGACCAAGCTCTCCAGAACCTTCTGCCGGATCTCGCCGGCAAACTGCTTGCGGATCAGCCCGGCGGGAACTTTTCCGGGCCGGAAGCCGGGCAGCTTGGCGCGTTTCATAACGTCCCCAACCACGCGGTTGGTTTCGTTTTCCACATCCGGAAGAGGTACGGTAATCTCCAGCGTATGCTTGCAGCCTTCAACTAAAGCCAAGTGGAATCTACCTCGGGGAAGAAGCGATCAGTGCTAAACCTAATCATACCACGACAGTGGCTACGGAGCCGGGATGATGGCGCCTGGCCTGAACGGGATTTCTCTACCGCGCGGTCGCGGATGCGAGCTGTCCTGCCTTCCTGAATCCCACCGGAACGCCGCGATCCTGCCGCGCGCTCCCACGGCCCAACCCGCACGTCCAGCGAAGCTCATCGCATTGAAGGAAGCTTGGTCGAACGGCTTCCACGTCCTTCCCAAATCAGTCGAGACATCCGAACCCGACGTGCCGGCCGCCAGCCAGATCTGACGCTCGCGCACATGGACCACGGAGGAACGGAAACCCTTCGGGACTGGCCCGGCGGGAGCGGTCCAGGTTCGGCCGCCATCTTCGGTGATGGCGATGTTCCCGATCTCATCCGGGTCCTTGGCGTAATCGCCGCCGACGGCGATACCGTGGCGGGCATCGGCAAAGGCCAGGGAAAAAATGCCGGCACTGGCGGCATCGTTGCGGATCGGGGTGGCGGCCACCGTCCACGACCGACCGCGGTCCTGCGAATGAAACACGCGGGCACCGCCGGGGCCACCGGTGCCGAACCACGCCTCCTGTTTCCCCATCAGGAACAGGCAGGAATTGCTGGCTGCGAACGCGCCCTCGTTCGGAACCGCGGGGGGCGTGTGCTGACGCTGCCAATGAACGCCGCCATCGCCGGTGGTCCAAATCGCGAACTGGCCGTCCACGGGGTCGCCCAGGATGATGCCGTGGCTGGCGTCCCAAAACGCGATGGCGTCGAAGAAGCCCTGGGCATCGGGATTGGTGAACTGGAGCGTCCAGTGGCCGCCGCCGTCACTGGTCCTGTAGACGCGGGCTTTATCTCCGGATCCGCTGGCGACCAGGTAGACCGTGAGGGCGTTGATGGCGCGGACGCCGCGGAAGTCGAGGGCCTCGGCGCCTGAGACCGTAGCGGCCGTCCACGTGACGCCGCCATCGGCAGTGTGTAGATACGAGCCGCCCGCGCCGCTGGCCCACACCACCTTGGAGTTGACGGCGTTCACGCCGCGCAGGGAGGCAGTCGACCCGCTGGTCTGGCTCACCCAGGATTGGGCGCAGAGCTGGGTTGCCAGAAGATAGTTCGCCAGAAGGAAAGCGGGCGGCAAATTCATGCTGCTCCCATGGTATGGCATGAGACGCACCGGGAATCATGGATCGGAGATAATGCAACAATGATTGCCGGCACTCCCGAGGCAGCCCGCTGGTTCCGATCCGAGCCACGCCGCACCCTGCCCGTGTCCCTCCTGGAGCGCATGGCCCGCACCGCGTTCCCGTGCTGCCGGGTTGTGGACACTCAGCCGCTCGCCGAGGGCTTGCGCAACACTAATCTCAAAGTCCAACTCGACTGCCTATCCCTGCCCATCGTGTTTCGCGTTTACGAGCATGACCAGTCGCTATGCCAGAAAGAGGTAGACCTAATCCGTCTGGTCGCCCGCTTGGTCCCCGTTCAGGCGGTAATCCATATGGAACCGTGCGGTTTGGATGAGATTCCGCCCTTCGCCCTGTTTCACTATGTCGAAGGCATCAGCTTCTATGAGCTCAAAGCGGGCGGCGACCGCGATGCGATCGCTCAAGCGGCATATTCCATAGGCCAAGCTTTGGCCGCAATCGGCCGGATGAGTTTCCAGAAGCCGGGTTGGCTGGGTCCGGGACCGGACGTCACGACGCCACTGCTGGAAGGGGCGGATCCTACGCCGCGCTTCGTCGATTTATGCCTCGCGTCGGCGAACCTACAGCGGCGTATGCCAGCGGAGCTGCGCCATCGCACACAAGCTTTGGTTTGGTCTTGGGCGCCACACCTTAGTCGTCTGGAAGATAGAGCGCGTCTTGTCCACGGGGATTTCGGCAAAAGGAACCTTGTGGTCCGGAGCGTGGCGGGAAGATGGTTGGTCGCCGCCGTTCTCGATTGGGAATTTGCCGTTTCAGGTTCTCCGTTGGCCGATCTTGGCACCTTCCTGCGCTACGAACGCGCATCGTGCCCGCTGGCGGAGCCGCATTTCTCCGACGGTTACTTGCAAGCGGGCGGGACCCTGCCGCGGGATTGGCGTCAACTGGCTCGATTATTGGATCTCGCAGCCCTATGCGAGAGTCTGACTCACGACCAACTTCCGGACCCGGTAGCCGTCGAGTTGGTCGAACTCGTCCGGGCCACCATCGAGAATCGCGATCCTCAATTACCCTGATACAGGGTAGCGTGGTTTCCATACGGCCGGTCACCCCGCCGTTTTGAGAAACTCCTGCAGCGCTTCAAAGGAGATGGCCCATGCACTGTGGGGACCGTCATAACCCTTCAACTCGACTTCGCGCCTGGCGAAGGCGGACGGGCTGGTCAGGGCCAGTTCCTGATAGGTTCGCTCGCCCAGGGCCACCCCCAGGCCCAACGCTTTGGTGGCGGACTCGAGGCGGAAAGCCGTGTTCACCGTGTCGCCGAGCGCGGTGTAGTCCGCGCCTCCAACGATTGCCGTACCGGTGTTCACGCCCGCGCCGATGCGCAGAGGCGTGGGCAACGGCAGGGTCCGGCTGATCTCCCCGGTGGCGACGCTGATTTCGCTGACGGCGCGCAGCACGCGCAGCAGGTCCTGCCCGAGGTGGTCCGGATTGTCGTGAACCCAGACGGCCATCACCGCATCGCCGATGTATTTCTGCGCCCAACTTCCCAGCCGCTGCGTAATCTGTCCGCAGCGCAAGAACCAGGTCCCGATGGTCTGCGACAGCAGGGCTTCGGAAAGCGTGCGGGTGAGGGGCGTGAAGTCGCGTATGTCGACCACCACGATGGTGGCCAGACTCTGGGTGTGCAAGGCCGTGGTGGGCGCGTTGCGGGTATCGGCTGCCGGAGCTGTAATCGTCGAGACCGAACGCGAGGGGTTTCGGAACACGAGTTCCTGGTCCCCGAATACCAGGCGATCCTTGTCATTCAGGACCACGGGAAAACTGACTCGCCGGCTGTTGACGAAGGAACCGTTGCGGCTGCCCAGGTCCACCAGGGCCAAGTCGCCGGCGTCCTTGCGCTGGATGAGCGCATGCAAGCGCGAGACCGACCGGCTATCCAGCATGACCGTGCAACCGTCACCGCGGCCTATGGCCCAAGATTGGCCGCCGGCTAACGGAAATCGCCGGCCGACGGCTTCCTGGAGCAGATATGGTTCGGTTGGCGAACTCACGTTTCTCCAATTTAGCAAACGGATCAGACTTAACCCGAACAGGATATCCGAGTCCTGTGCAGGCGACATCATTCCGCGGTTTCCAAACCGCACGATTGAAGCTACACTGAAGTCGGAAAAGGGCCGATCCGTCCGCGAACGATCGATATGGAAATTTATCAAGTGTTCGTTTATCTTCAGTTGTTGGACCTGCTCACTACGCTGGTAGGCCTGCGCATCGGCACCGCCGAAGCCAGCCCGTTCGTCCGCTTGATGATGCACGCCGGGCCGACGCTGGGAGTGGTGATCTCCAAAGTCCTGGCTCTGGGCCTGGGCGGGGTTTGCGTCTACTTAAAACGGCCGCGCCTGGTTCTCTGGGCCACCTACTGGTTTGCCGGCCTCGTGGTCTGGAACCTTATGATCATGCTGAAGGCGCTGGAAGCCTGAACGGTCAAAGCGCAGGGCCGGGGGCTGGTTCCGGATTGCGCCGGTAGAGCCGCCACCCCGCGGATTCTCCGATCGGGTGGAAGTGCGCGGCCAGGTAAGGTCCGTAGACGCGGGGGATGCTGTAGATAAGCCCCGTATCGCTGGGCACGACCGGTACGATCACCAGGTTCGCCTGCCCGAACAGGCGTTGCGGCGCGGGATGGCGGTCGTCGGTGAAGTTGCCGCGATAGTGCAAGGTGGTGGCGCCGCCCGGCGCCGGGTTCATGCCGAGGGCATACGAAAAAGGGTTGGAGAAATCCAGCGACATGATGGTATCGTCCGGGCGGCGATGTTGGTTGACCAGCGCCAGACCGTCGTTAACCAGGTCGACGTAGCCTCGCTCGTAGGTGCGAAAGCCGGCGAGGACGGGAGCCTGGAAGGAAGAGTGCGGTGTCTGCTCCCACGCATGTTTCTGAAACGCGCCGAAGCCCAGGCCCATGGCTTCGTAGTTGAGGCTTCCTGCCACGAACAGGCTTCCCCACAGCAGCAGGACGGCGGGCTTCCACGCGGGCGAACCTTCCGCCGGTGGCTGCGCGCCGATTCGTTTGAGCACCAGGATGGCCATGACGGCACTGAGCGGGAGGCCGTAATACTGGAAGTTGGTGGCCAACAGAAAGATTCCCACCAGGCAAACGGCGATTCCGGCGATGCGTACGGCACGGGCCGACGCCTGCGCGCCGCCGGACGAGAGCAGGCCGCCGGCCGCGAACACAAACGCCAGGTAGAACGCCACGCTCAGGTAGAGATTGTTGAAGATAAACCAGCTCATGCGCGCCGGTTTTGAGGCGGCCACCATACGGAAATCCTTCCACATCGGCGTCAGTCTGAAGTCCAGATAGCCCCAAAAGATCAGAAAAACCGGCGCGAAGCCGAAGAAGATGCCGGTCCAGCGATCCCTGGTTTGCTTCCGGCATGGGATTAGCGCGGCGACGAGGGCCGCCGCGCCCACGAAGTAAGTGATTTTAAGGAAGAGCAACAGGGCCAGGAGGGCGCCCGTGGAGACGCCGCCCCGGAGTTCGGCGCGGCGCTCGGCCCGATCGGACGCAGCCACCGGTTCCATGGATTCGACCAACAGCAGGGCGACCAGGGCGTAGCCGTACCGGTTGTAAGCCATGCAGGAGGTGTTGGGAGGCGATTCGCCGACGGAGCTTGGGTTGATCGAAAGCAGAACCACCGTGAGGCACAGCAAGACGGCGGGGAGATGATCCAAGCGGCGCCTGCCCAGCCAGTAGGCCCACCAGGCAAGCAGGCCGCCGCAAACGGCCTGGGAGTAGCCGAAGCCCTCGGCGCCGCTTCTGGAAAGCAGCAGGCCGAAGGCAGTCGCCAGGTAGATCACCGGTCCCAGCGGCGAATAGAAATCGGCATGCGGCTTCTGGCCGTGGAGGACGCGCCAGGCGCCATCCAAGACGCCAAAGGCGTCATGGGAATCCACCTGGATGCCGGACAGACCGGTATAAGCGCGGACCAGGCAGAGCGCCACGATGAGGATCAGCAGGCCGGCACGGACGATGGGCCGGTCGAGAAGGGGCGCGCGCCACAGCGCGATGAAGCGCGCCGGCATGGTGGGAGGTGGCAGGCCACGGTCAACCATCCTAATCCATCCTAACCGTGGTTGCGCCCCGGAGCGAGTTTTCGTTATGCTTCAGGCTGCCGCCATGCGCATGGAGCACCAACAGGACACCGCAGCCTATATCGACAACGGCCGGACTCGTCTTCGTCGCGGGGCCGGGCGGCAGGCGGTTTCTCGCGGTCGTGGCAACGGCGGAGGATGAAACGATTCCCACTCGGAATTTTGTGTTTGGTTGCCGGGATGGTGTCGCTTTGGGGCAGCCTCCGGGCCGTCAAGGATGCCAATGATTATGTCGGCATCTATGCCGCCGCCAAGCTGGCAGGGAGCGGGCATCTATTCGACTTTGGCCTGATCAGGCGCGTCGAAGCACCCTACCAACGGGAGCCGCATCCGTTACCTTTCATTCGCCTTCCCATCTATGCGCTGGTATGGAAGCCGCTGACGTGGTTTCCTTTCCAGACCGGGCGGCTGCTTTGGATGCTGCTCAACCTTGCCGCCATGATTGCGGCCGCCCTGCTTTGGCCCACCCGAAGCTTATGGGCCAAGGCCTTTGTCCTATGCTCATACCCGTTCGTTTACAACCTGGTACTGGGTCAGGACACCGCATTCTTCCTGTTCTTTGCGGTGGTCGCCTGCCGTTTGCTGGAAAAGGGCCGGGACCGAGTGGCGGGCCTGCTCATCTCCTTATGCGCCATCAAATTCAACCTGGCGCTCCTGTTTCCGGTTGTGTTGATCGCGCGACGCCGGTGGCGCGCCGTCGGGGGCGCAGTGGCCGGCTTGCTGACCCTGGCCGCGTTGTCCTCGTTTGAGGGCATCGACTGGCCGATCCGCGAGTTTCAGAGTATTCAATTCGTGAACGTCGGACAGCACGCCATGCCGAATTTCCGCGGACTGGCTTTCTGGTTTCCCCACAGCAGGGTGATTGAGATCGCGTTGGGAGTAGCCCTGGCGGTGCTCGTCTGGTGGATCGCGCGCCGCACCGCAAGCTTGCCGAACGCGATGGCGGCTGCGCTCGCCGGCGGATTGCTGATCGGCCATCACGCCTATCTATATGACGCTGTCGTGCTAATGCCGCTTCTGCTGCTGGCCCTTGACACCAATGAACTGGCGTGGGCAATCGCCGCAATCGAGGTTTCGCCCTTTTTCTATTTGCTGCCGGCCGCCGACTATTTGTCTACCATCGTTTGGTTCATATCGCAGCTACTGATCATCGGCTTCACGATTGCCCTGCTCTTCTGCCTGCGGTAAGGTCGTTATGTGTCCACCGAGAGCGCTCAGCGGCATTGGCTCGCCAGGCCGGCGTGCATCGCGGCTGGCTATACCATTGTGCTGCGGACGGTTTATGCGCTGTACGCCGCCCTCACCCTGGACCATCTAACTCTCGATCCCCGGCTGGTGTACTCCAATAGCTTTACCGATCACTTGATCCCAAGGAGCGAACGGTTAACCTATGTGACCCTGGGCGTATGGGAGCGGTTTGACACTCTCTGGTACCTGCACATCGCGCAAAGCGGCTACGACCGTCCCGCGGCGATCGTTTTTTATCCCCTGTATCCGTTGCTGATCCGGGCGTTCTCCTGGCTGACGCATCCGCCACTGCTGGCCGCGCTCCTGGTTTCCACGGCCTCCTCGTTCTTCTTCTTCTGGGGCCTTCAGGTATTGGTCGAGCTCGACTATGCGCGAAGCGTGGCCATCCGGGCCGTCTATCTCGCGGGTATCTGGCCGGCAAGTTTCATGTGGTTCGCCGGATACCCGGACTCGACAGTGCTCGCCTGTGCGATCTGGTCCATTTACTTTGCGCGGAGGGATCAGTGGCTCCTGGCGGGCCTCGCGGGCGCGTTGGGCGGCGCAACGAAGGCGGTAGGCTGTCTGGTAGCGGCGCCGTTGGCGCTTCTGGGGTGGCGGGAAAAGAACTGGCGTGCATGGCCGGCAATTCTAGCGCTGCTGCCGCCCCTTGTCTATTCCGCGTGGACCCGGCTCTCCGGACTCGGCTCGATTCCCGAGGTCTATTCGCATGATTGGAGAACCACCGCGCAATACCCGTGGATCACGCTGGCACAATGCCTGCAGAGATTCCTGTCCGGGAATCTCGATCTTTTGTTCAGGCTCAACTTCGTGTTCTTCGCATTGGTCTGTTGCCTGGCTTTTCTCAATAGCGCGCGCGTGGAATATCGCTGGTACGCCGCGGCTATGCTGATGCTGTTCCTGACGAAGAGGACCGACCCTCTCCTGCAAAGCACCATGCGCTATGCGGCGGCCGTGTTTCCCGCATTCATGGGGCTGGCGGTGCTGGTGCAGCGTCCGCTGGCATTGATCCTGGTGTCGATTTTTCTGCTGGCTGCCAACGCGGTACTGCTACTGAAGTTCTTTGAGTGGAGCCTGGTGGTCTGACTTAGTTTCGCGGCTTGTACGCGATGGCGTCGACCTCGATCCTGATGTTGGGGATCATGAAGCCGGCCACCACGGTGGTGCGCGCCGGCCTCTGGTCGCCGAAGAAACTGGCGTAAACCTCGTTCATTCCCGCGAAATCGGCGGCCTCGGCCAGGAACACGCCGCACTTCACCACGTCGGACATGGTGGCCCCGCAAGCGGCCAGCAGTTTCTGAATGTTGCCCAGCACCTGCCGGGTCTCGTGCGCGATATCGCCGGCTTCGGGAGGCACCTGGCCGGAAACGTAGATGAAATCGCCGGCCCGAACGGCGGGGGAGTAAGGACCGCGCGGGGGTGGGGCGCCGGGAACATTGATACGCTCGATCATGTAGTTAGTGTCCTTCCGCTTCCAGAAACCGCTCCACTTCAATGGCCGCCATGCAGCCGGCGCCGGCGGCGGTGACGGCCTGGCGGTAGCTGCGGTCCTGTACGTCGCCGGCATGGAAAACGCCGGCGATATTGGTGCGCGCGCCGCCCTTGGAAACGATGTAGCCGTCGGGGTCGGTTTCGATCTGGCCCTTAAAGACCTTGGTGTTGGGGATGTGGCCGATCGCCAGGAAGAAGCCGTCGACCTCCTGCTCCCAGACTTCGCCGGTTTTGAGGTTCCGCAAACGCACGCTGGTCACGAGCTCCTTGGAAACGTCGTGCACGTCTTCCACCACGGTGTTGAGCTGAAACTTGATCTTGGGATTGCGGCGGGCGCGCTCCAGCATGATTTTGGAGGCTCGGAATTCCTCGCGGCGATGCACGAGAGTGACTTCGCTGCCGAAGCGCGAGAGGAAGTTGGCCTCCTCCATGGCTGAATCGCCGCCGCCGATTACCATGATCTTCTTGCCACGATAGAAGAAGCCGTCGCAGGTGGCGCAAGAGCTCACCCCGTGGCCGATCAGCTTCTGCTCGTTGGGCAGGCCCAGCCAGCGCGCCGAGGCGCCGGAGGCCACGATCACGGTGCGGGTTTCGATCCATTCACCTTCGATGTCCAGGCGAAAGGGCCTGGCGGAGAGATCCGCGTCGATGACCGAGCCGTGTACGAATTCGGCGCCGAAATTCTGCGCCTGCAGCTTCATGTTCCCGACCAAATCGGGGCCGTTGATGCCCTCCGGGAAGCCCGGGTAGTTTTCCACCAGGGTGGTGAGGGATAGCTGGCCGCCGCCTTCGTGCCCGGCGACCACCAGGGGCTTCAGGTTGGCGCGGGCGGCGTAAATGGCGGCGGTGTTTCCGGCGCAGCCGGAGCCGATGATCACAACATTTCGCATGGCTAGTTGGGGTATAGCTGATTGGGTAAAGTTCAGGTTAGCACAGGGGGCGCGAACGATCCGCCTACCGGATCGCGTCTTGGGCCTTCTTCTCTTCGCCCCATACCAGCGGATCGTTTCCGGAAAGCTTGAGGAAGAGTTGGTACTGACTCCGCGCCTGCTCGCGCTTGCCCTCTTTCTCTGCCGCCGCGCCGCGCAAGTAGAAAATCCGCGGCAGATAGAACGAGGCGAACGGACCGAAGCCGGAAGCGTTCGCGAGCGGGTTCAACCGAAGCAGCGGCTCCGCCTCTTTCAGGCGGCCGGTTGCGACGTCGGCCCAAGCCAACGCGTACGGTAACCCTTCGTCAACCGCCGGCCCGCCACGGTCGTACATCTGTTTCAGCAGACGCTGCGCCGGCTCGAAGTGCCCGTTCAGCAGAAGGGAATAGGCCAGCGCGAAATCCTTGATCCCTGCCAAGGCCTCATCCGAGAACCGCTGTTCGGCGCGCACCACCCATTCCGCCGGCGAAGCGGGAGGCTGGGCCAGGAATTGCACCACCACGGCAACCCCTATCGATGCCGGGCCGGCCAAGGCCATTGCCTGAGGCGCAGTGCGGGCCGCGGCCGGGCGGTCTCCCAACACCAGGCTCCAGATGGTCAGTTCGGCATAAGCGCGTGAAGACACTTCCCGCAGCGGTCCACTCTGCGCTCCGGCGGCGAACACTTCCAGTTGCCGATACGCTTCTTGCCGGCGTCCCAAGGCCCACGCCCATTCGGCCTGCCGCACTGGCACCAGCGGATCCTTCGCCAACGTGCGCGCGTCCTGATACTGTTGAGCCAGCGCGCCGGCGCCTGCCAGGTCGCCGCGCAGCAGACGCGAGACCGCGGCCTTATGCAGGTCGCCATCGCCCAACCAATTGCGGTCCTTCTTTTGCGCCAACAGGTAGAAGCTCTCGGCTTCGGCGAGGTGTCCGGCGATCTGGTTGAGGTCACCCATGGAATCCAGCGGATTGGCATCATTTGGGCGCAACGCCTGATACCGCCGCAGTGCGGCCATACCGGCTTCCAGGTCGCCGGCCTCGGCGGCGGCGTAGCCTAGCAGGTTGAGGACCGTTACATCCTCCGGTTCGAGATCGACCGCCTTCCTCAGGGCTTGAACAGCGGTCCCGTACTTGTGTCGGCTATTGGCGACCTCGCCTAGGGAGCGCCAACTGGCGGCATCGCCCGGGGTAACCTTCAGCATGGCGGCGAGCGCTCTTTCGCGCGCTGCCAGATCACCGCGCAGATCAGCCGCCATCTCGGCGATCATGGCGCGCTCGAACGGCGCCATCGACTGGCGCGCTTCGGCCCGTTCCAGCACGGCCAGGGCTCCCGAGCGATCGCGCCGCCCGGCGCGGAACTGAGCCAGCAGACGGTAGGGCGCTCCGAAATCGGGATCGGCCGCAATCGCCAGGTTGAGAGCTACTTCCATGGCGGCAGGGTCTCTGGCCTCCGTTCCGGTGATGTAAGCCCGCAGCGCTTGCGGGCTGCGCGTACCGTACGGCGAAACCTGGCCGGCGATCTGGCGCGCCAGCGCGGTGGCCGCGGCGAGCACGTCGGAGGCTGGGGCCGAGGCGGTAATCGCCTTGGTCATTTTGCCGGTTCGCACGTCTTCGAGGGTGAGATGGGCCTCGAGGCTTCCGGCGCGAAACGCATATTGGCCGTAGCCGATCTTTCTGGCGCCGGCAGCCAGCGCCTGGACCCGCTCGGAAGAAATGCCGGGCGCGGAAATCGATCGCGCTCCCAGTACGCGGTCGAAGGCGTGGATACGGATCGCAGGAATAGAATCGATGCCTGGGGCCCCGGCTAATTCAGCGGCGACGATGTCGGAGAACGCCCGGCCGATCCAATCCGCCGAGGCATCCGCACTGAGGTTCTCGAAGCGGAGAATGGCGATGCGGTCGAACGCCGGCGCGGCCGGTTGGCGCGCACAGCCAGCTAAGAGGCAGGCCAGGAGGCCTACCCTACAATACACGCGGCTCCAAGGTCAGTAGTTGCTTGAACTCCGGAAGCTCCCGCAAAGCGGCGAACTCCGGATCTTCGGTCAGTTTTTTGCGTTCCTTGAAACCCTCTTCCAGAGCCTTCCTCAGATACTGAAGTGCCAGTTCGTTGCGGCCGTCCTTGGCGTACATCTTGGCCACATAGTAATGGAACTTGGCGCGCTCTTCCACGCTCCGCTCCTGCAGCAGCACGCCGTAGGTGCTGTGGTGCTCGAAGACCTCCGGGTCCAGCTTGAGGGCGGTCTGAAAAGCCTCGGTTGCGTCGGCGTACTGTTTCCGCGCGAAGAGCGCCGTGCCGAGGTTGCTGTAAATCGAAGCCGAGTCCGGCGAGACGCGAAGCGCGCGCCGGTAATAGCCGATGGCCCTGCGATAACTCTTCTTGGCATAGTACACCGTGCCAAGATTGTTGATGGCTTCGGCATAATCGGGCTTGAGCTTCACCGCCTGGTCGTAGTATCGGCGGGCGCTATCGAGTTGCAGAAGCTGGTGGTAGGCGATGCCGGTCTTGTTCCGGAGCACCGGATCCTTTGCGTTACCCTCGCCGAAGGCGTCGATGGCTTCGCGGTACATCTTGCGTGCCATGAAGATGTCGCCCCGCATTTCGGCGGAAAGCGGAGGACGGGGTGTGTCGTTGGATGGGGGAGCGGACGCCTTGGTCCGGTCGAGAATGGCGTTGCTTGGCTGTTGTTGGGAGTAAACGAGGGTGGCGCCCAGGCTGGTTAATATCGCGCCAGCCACGAGTGCGACGCGGAAAGGTCGGAAAACCATTGGGTGGCCTCCTCTCCTATTTAAACACACCGAAGATCCGGCGGAGAATGCCTTTCTTCTCCTCTTTCTTGGGTTCGGGCTTGGGAGTTGACCCAGGATTGCTATCGGCGGGTAACTGACGTGCGGCCTGGCGTGCCGCGCGGCGCGCAATTTCAGTGGGCGATACTTCGCCATCGCCCGGTGAACCCGTTACGACCGGAGCGGAAATGGCCGTTGGGGTCCTGGCCGGCGGCGGAGGCGGAGGCGAAGTGTCCCAACCGGTAACATTCGTAACATTGGGGCGCCCACCGCTATGCAAGGGGCAAGGGGTCAGCGGTTCGGTGCCGGCGATGAAGACTTCGGCACGCCTGGTGGGGCAGGAGGGCGTTGCGGCAAATCCCGAAACCGGATCGATCTCCGCCGAGACAATGCCAGTGGGGGCCAGGAAGGGCTTGGCGTCCCGATATTCGCGATACCCCAGGGCGCGCTTCATGAATTCGCCCCAGATCGGCGCCGCGGAATGCGCGCCTTGCAGGTTCAACTGCTCGTTGTTATCGAAACCGACCCAGACCACGCACAACAGTTCGGAGGTGTAGCCGGCGAACCAGCCGTCGTGCGAAGTGCCGGTCTTGCCCGCCATCGGAATCGTCAGACCGTACCTGGCCGGCACCCCCGCCCCTGTGCCCGAGCGCAAAACCTCTTCCATCATGCTGGTCAGCAGGTAGGCTACGCGCGGGTCGAGCTCCTGCCGGTCCTCGATCTTGTTCTTGTACACCACCCGGCCCTTGTCATCCCGGACCAGGGAAAGGAAGCTCGGCTTCACGTAGTCGCCGCCATTGGCGAACATGGTGTAGGCGCCTGCGGCTTCGACCGGTGTAATCTCATACGCGCCGAGGGCCACTGACGGCGTCGGCTGAATCTTGTAATTCATGCCGGCGCGGTTGGCCATATCCACTACTTTGTCGTACCCCACCTTCTCGGCCACCTTCACGGTGGCCACGTTGAGGGAGTGTGCCAGCGCCTGCCGCAGCGTGACGGGGCCGTAGAACTCGTGCTCGAAATTGCCCGGCTCATAGGGCGGCTGGCTGTCGAACCAGAAGGTAGTCGGCTCATCCACCACGATGCTGGCCGGCGTGAGCGGTTGCGGCCGGCCCTCTACCGCCATATCCATGGCCGCTGCGTACACAAACGGCTTGAAGATCGACCCCGGTTGGCGCTTGGCCAGCACGTGGTTGAGCTGGCTCATGCCATAATTGCGCCCGCCCACCAACGCTTTCACCGCTCCTGTATGCGGATCGAGGGCAACCAGGGCCACCTGCGGCTCGGGGGGCGTCTGCCCCTTGAACCGGCGCTGTTTCCTGATCAACTCGTCCACGTTCACCATGCCCAGGCGCACGGCCTCGGCGGCGGCGCGCTGCAGGCGCATATCGAGCGTGGTGTAGATGCGGAATCCGTTGGACTGTAGATCGCTGTCCTGGAAGCGCGTCTGCATTTCGTCGTTGACCATGTCGACGAAGTACGGGGCTTCGGCCGATTGGGTCGTTCCCTTGGCCACAGTGAGGGGCGTTTCCACGGCCAAGGCGTAGTCGCGGTCGGTGATGTATCCGTTCTGACGCATCAGCCCCAGCACGACGTTGCGCCGGTCGCGCAAGTGGTCGGGATGGCGGTAGGGGTCGAAGTACGCCGGCCATCGGGGCAGGCCCGCCAGTTCGGCCGCCTCGGGCAGACTGATCTGGCTCAGGTCCTTACCCAAGAAGGCGTCGGCGGCCGCGCCGAAGCCGCGGATGCGGAAGGAGCCTCGCCAGCCCAGGTAGATCTGGTTGCAATAATCCTCGAAGATCTCTTCCTTGCTGAGCTTCTGTTCGAGCTGCAGGGTGATGATCATCTCGGCCAGCTTACGGGTCCAGCGCTTATCCTGATCCAGCCAGAACATGCGGGCGAGTTGCATGCTGAGGGTGGACGCGCCCTGGTCCTTGCGGCCTTCCTTCACGTCCACGTACAGGGCGCGCACGATGCCGAACGGGTCGAAGCCGTTGTGCTGGAAGAAACGCTTGTCCTCGGCCGAGGTCAACGCGTCCACCAGTATTCTGGGAATGTCGTGGAACCTCACCATGCGCCGCTTTTCCCGATTGGGGCCGAATAGCGCCGTGACCAATTGCGGCTCGAGCTGGTATTGATTCCGCGGGGTGTTGTCCCGCAGGGAAACAATCTGCGATATCCGGGTGCCGGTAAATCGAATGACAGCGGCTTCTTCGTCAAAATAAGATTCCGGCCCGGGGAAAACCTCGATGAACGTGGGGTGGACCCGGAAATAGCCGACGGCGTTGCTGGCCAATTCGTTGTAGCCGCTGCGGCGGAGTTCATTGGCGATATCGGCCGGTGTGACGACATCGCCCACGGCCACTGATTGCGGGGCCGCGTAGATCTTGGCCGTATTGGCGAAGACGCCGGCGCGCAGCTTTTCGTCGATCAGCCGGGAGTACCTGGCATAGAAGAAGGTGAAGAAGCCGAGCGTGAGGATCACCATCAGCGCCAGGCCGATGAGGAGGAATCGGCCGACGGGTCCCAGAATCCACCGCGCCAGCCACGAACTGCGGGGGATACGGAGCCTCATTTCCTTCTTCTGTGGCTTTTGCTGGGTTCTCGGCACTACATCCAATTCTCTCATGCGATGGGGCGGAACTGCTCCCGCCTACTTGCTGGCGGAGTCCGGGTGAAAATGCAGGTCTACCGTATACCCGGGAAGCGTTACGCGCACAAAATACCCGATATCGATGCGCAACCTGTGCTCCGAACGGTCAATGTGCACGTTGCCTGCCGCCACCGGCAGTTCCAATTCGCGGGCTTTATTCAAGATAAGGCTGCGCAGCGCATTGTCCGGCTTCGCACCATTTTCCACGTTGTGTGTAATTTTCGCCACAAACCACTGGAGTTCCAGATTGCGGTAGTAGATGGGCGCAAAGACTGAGGAAAAACCAGCCAAGAGTGCCAGGACCGCCCACGCGGCGGCGATACGCCATCGCGGCACCCGGTTCACGAGGGGTCGCCGCTGTCCTTGGAGGGGGCGCAGAGCTCGTCCCAAATGTCGTCGGAATGGGGCGTCCATTCAGTGCCGGCCCACTCGGCACCCCCGACAAACTCGTCTTCTTTCAGTGTGCCGTGCCCATACGGGCAGATGTACTCGATTCGCGGCCGCCCGAACAGAAGCATCCGGCTCCAGGAACCGGTCTCGACCGGCATCCGCAGGCGCCGCAGGCAGACCCGGCACCGGTAGCGCTGGTCCCATACGATCGCGAATAGCACCGCTACGCAGACCAGGAACCACAGCATGACGGCGAAGGTATACCCCAGGTCCCAGCCAAACCGGGGAGGGCGGTAATGGAAGAACATGGGCTCCGGCGGCCAGGCCCAGTTCAACAGCGCCAAAACGCCATACAGAGCCCCCGCTGCCACTGCAATCTTGCCGCCGAAGTATGCCCAGTAGCGCATACTTTTTAGACTCATCCTCCTATCCATTAGTTTCCCGGGTATCGGGGCCGGACGCAAGCGGGCTGAAACACCAAGGCAAGGCGGCGGTGACCAGAGTCACTGACTGGCCAGGGCGACAGCCGCACAATTGGCTCATGACCACGATATCGGCAGACATTACCGTGGGCGAGATCGCCGCCGGCCAGCCTATCTCCACCCGCGTCTTCGAGAAGTACGGCATCGACTTCTGCTGTGGCGGGCGGCAGCCGCTGGCCGAAGCCTGTCAAAAACAGGGCCTCGATCCGGCGGTTGTGCTGGACGAGATTAACCGCGCGGCCCACTCGCACGAGGCCGCGCCGGAAAACGACTGGCAGGCCGCGCCGCTCGGCAGACTCATCGGCCACATCCTCGATACTCACCACACCTATATGAAGGAGCAATTGCCCCGGCTGGAGGCGATGCTGGGCAAGATTCTCGACGCCCATTCGGCCCGCCACGGCGACGTTCTGGTCCCGGTGGCCGCCACGTTTCGCGCCATGCGGAACGAGTTGGATGGCCACCTGATGAAGGAGGAAATGATCCTGTTCCCACTGATCCGGGCCTTGGAATCGGGCGATGGACCGCACCATTTCCACTGCGGCTCGGTGCAGAATCCGATTCGAGTGATGGTGATGGAACACGATTCGGCTGGCGGCGCTCTGTCCCGGTTGCGTCATCTCACCTCGGGGTATCAGCCTCCGGCCGACGCCTGCAATACTTTCCGTGCTTTCTACTTCGAACTGTCTGCCATGGAGGCCGACCTGCACCGGCATATCCATCTGGAAAACAATATCCTGTTCCCGCGGGCGGTTGCATTGGAGGCGGCCGTCAGCATCAGTTGACTATAAGCGCCGACGGCAACACCGCCGGCGCTACCTCGCTTCAGCGTGGGCAGCCCCGACTGAACCTGCCTGCCATCCTGTTTGTCTATTCCCTCACCTTTTCCTGTCTTTTCTCACCGCAGCAGCACGGCGGCTCATAGTGGTATAATTCGGACTCATGCCAGTCCCCTAATCGCTCCTGGAAACGCAGTTTCCGCTTCTTCCGATGTGGTCCGCCCGCTTGGCTGCCACACCTTGATATTTCAAACTACAAGGAGTTTCCAAGATGAGAAGATTATTTGCAGGCGGTATGGTTATGGTTGCCGGAATGGTGTCCGTGCAATCGAGCAACTCACCCACGGAGACCCCCCAACCCGCGCCCGGGTACCGTGACGACCCCAGGTTTGAAACCCTCACCAGATTTTTCCACAGGCTGGCGTGTCCGGCCGAACAATACGCCGCTGAATTCCTGATAGCTGCCGACAACAATGAACTGGACTGGCGATTGCTGCCCAGTCTGTCCTTCGTGGAAACGGCGGGAGGAAAAGACGCCCGCAACAACAATCTGTTCGGATGGGACTCCGGGCGCGCCAAGTTCTCATCCCCGACTGCAGGAATACACGCGGTCGGGTACCAGTTGAAGCACGGCAGACCGTATCGAAACAAGAGGTTGGACAGAGTCCTGGCCGCCTACAACCCGGCTACCGAAGAATATGCTCAGACGGTGAAATCCGTCATGCGGCGGATTTCACCCACTGAATAAGCCGGCGCACCAATCGCACTCGATCGGGCGCTGGCGTTCTATTCGAGCAGCCGAACGCCCATATAAAGGCCACCGAATAGCACTACGGAGAGGACAGTGATCGCCGCCCAGCGGATATACCGCTCGGTGTTGCTCACTTCCCTATGGTCGTCTTCCCGGATCCGATCTGCGAGGCTATCGAACATGGAAACCTCCTAAAAGGCCGGTATAAAAACGCCCCTCGCAATTCGGAGTCAGCCTGATTGTAGATCCGATCGTGGAATTTTCCAAGTGGTATTTCACACCTAAATCTCCAAATCGTTCCGACGGCTGGCGGGAAACGGTTCTGGCGCGTCACAGGTCCAATCCTTGCTTCAACTTCGGGGGATCCTGCCGTCCCGTTTACGGAATGCCGTAGAGCTGGAATGGACCTTGGGAGTATAGCGAATGTGCCGCCACTGGATTACGCAGAAGTAATGGCTCCAGATAGTCGCGGTCTTCTGGGAATTCACGATTGACCAGAACATAGCGAGCCGAGATGTCGTGGAAATAATTCCACAGTTCGGCGTCGCTTTTAGGTTGGTGGTAAGCGGCCGTTGGGCGCCCGGTAACGAGCGCCAACAGGCGGGGCTTGGCGAAGAGGAAGACGGATCCTTGAGGAGTATGGCCGCCGATGTAGTCACAAACACGCACAAAAGCGGGATCACCCAGTCCGCCGCGGATGGAGCCCACGTCAACAGCCGAGTAGCGGACGGCGTATCCACCGGCCGCGGCCGAGCATAGCGCAACCCCGGCACATGCTCCGGCGCGGGCGGGCAGACGCCGGAGCGCCACAGCTATGTACAGGAACCACATCGGAAGGATCGGAATCAGGAACCGGGTATCCTCGTCACTCGCCCACAGCAGTACCAGGAGCCCGTAAGACAAGCTAAAGGCCTCGGCAGGCGCGATGCGTTCACGCAGGCGAATTGCCAGTCCGGCGCCGCCGAGCACGATCAGCACCAGCAGAAACAGCCAGCCGAAAATTCCTCCGGCACCGAAAAAGATGTGGCGCAGATTCCAGAAGTACGCCATCAGGTGGTGCGGCAAGACATGCCAGGGCGAGTGCAACTGGTCGAGGTAACTGCCTGCGCCGCGGAATACCAGAGAGTGTGTGCCAATCAGCGCGACTGCCAGAGCGCCCGCCAGAATCGCTTTCGGGCGCCATCGGCCCCGGTGTGCGGCCGAAACGAACAGGCTCGCCAGCAGCGCCACTCCCGCGGTGCGGGTCGCAAAACAGAGGTAGGCGCAGACTGCGGCGGCACACGCGCCGAAAGTACTCTGCCAGCCGCGCCGCTCGCAGGCCGCGATCGCGCACAGGGCGAGCATGGTGAAAAACAGAAACGGCAAGTCGGAAACCACATTCTCCTTCATCTCCCAAAAATACGGCGAGAGACCGGTCACTGCCACGATGGCCGCGGAATAAGCGATCGGCACCTGGCGGATGGTGTACTCGAAGATCAGGTACAACGCGGCCAGAAAGAAGAGAATCACCTCGACCTTCATCGGCGTGAGGTTCAGGCCCCAGATCGCGTACAGGGGCGCGAGGAGAAGCGGAAAGACCGGTGGATAAGCCGCGGGCCCGATCTTCGCGACATGCGGATTGTAGATGTAACCTGTGGGGCCGAACCAGTTACCGGAGGCGATATTGCGCGCTTGCATGATATACATCGCAAAATCGTCGCCCCAAGCCTGCCCTTCCCGTAGAGTCGCCAGCCACACCACGCCGAGCAAGGCAATGAAGACGACGCCGGCCAACCGTTGCCGCGCCAGCGGTCCGTCAGCGGCGGGCATAGATTTCGTAGACCGCATTCGAATAGACCTTCTGGTAGTCCTCTTTCAAGGCCTTCCTTACATATCCGTAGAGTGCCGGGTTGATCCTGGCAAAGCCCCGGAACGCTTCTCCATAACCAGGTTCGTCCATCACGATGTACGCCGCCCGCTTGCCAGTGAAGTATCCGAGCGTTGAGTCGTCGCGGTAGGGGCCGTAGAAGCCGAGCCCGAACGCGAACTCGCTCACCGCAAATATCAGGTCGTTCGGACCCGCATGTTGCTTCAGGTATGCCACCGCGGGGAGGTAAGCGTTTCGGTAGGAATCGCGACGGATCCCGTAGCCGATCCAGGAAACTTGCAACAAGATGAGCAGGGCTGCGGTGCCGGCAGCCACCCGCCGGCGCCAGGTGCCCCTCCCCCGCTCGGCTACGATCCAGGCTGCCGTGCAGCAAGCCAGCAAAGGCGTAATATGCACCAGGTAGAACGCGGGCTTGGCGCCTTCGAGTATGCCGAATGCGAGCAAGTACACCACCGCCATGACGGCCAGAAGACGCGCTCCGGGCCGTTCCTTGCCCACGCGGGAAGACCACGCCCCGATCACACCTGCCGCATAGATCAGCGGGATCAGCACCGTCAATTTCCGCATGCCCGTTGCGTAAGGCGGCGCGTAGGCGCGGTCCAGAAATCGAACTCGAATCTCGGCGGCCAACCCAACGAGCGGCGCGGTCAGGCCGCTGAAGCGCCCGATGCTGTTACCGGCGATCTGCGCCCGGAATGCCTCCGGGTCCACACTGATGTAGAGCCCCCACAGCGCGCCGCCCACGACGTATGGAAGGCCCGCCAACAGCAGGCGCCGCCAGTTCAGAAGCCGCCGGTCGAAGCGCAGGGCCACGAGTGCAATGGCAAAGAGGGCGATGCCGCCTACAGGGTGCGTGAACACCGCCGCCGCCAGCAGCGTCTGGCTGATCAGCACCGCGCGCGTGACGCTCCGCTCGCGCAGTGCCAGGTACGCGACCAGCGCCAGCGCTCCCAGGGCCGCGCTCATCATGTCGGGACGTCCATCGGCGCCAGCGTCCACGAAGAACCGGTCGGTGGCGATCAGGAACGCCGCGAGCGCCGCTACGGGACGCGATTCCGTCAGCTTGAACACGACGAAGCACCACGCGCCCAGCGCCGCCAGTCCCCAAACGGTCGCCAGCGCGCGCATGCGGAACAGGCCAAAGCCCACCAGTTCGTACCACACCGCCGGCGCCAGATGGCTGAGCGGCATGGCATAATAGGCCCGCGTGTTGACGCGGAGTTGCGGGATGCCGGGACTGCTGGCGAACCCGAGAGGTTCGATAACCGGCTGCCCCATGGAGCCGCGTGTGATCAGGTCCAAGGCCGGCCCTGCAAAGTGGACTTCGTCGAACCAGGGTTTCTTGGTGACGGTTGTCGCCACAGCGAGCATCGCAAAGAGCAGCCCCGCACCCGCCAGTGGCACGAGAAGCCCCGTGAAGCGTGGCGGCCGGCTGGGCTGCGTGTTCACCACGCCTATTCGCCCCTGGCGTCGAGGACGTGGTCGCCGGTCCCGAGTCGCAGGCGGTAGACCAGCGCGCCTGCTCCGATCATCACCAGCGCCGCGATCGAGGCTGCTGGCTGCCATACCAGGCCGTACACAGTCATGCCTGTGCCCAGCAGCGTGTACGCCAGCGGGATCAGCGGGTAGGCGAAGCTCACGCTGCCCAGCCGTTTCCAGGCAGGCCGCCGCCGGAAGACAAATACCGAGGCCACGGCCAGCATGGTAAACAGCGTCAGCGTGAATCCGATAAACACTACCAACTGCGGGAACGAGGTGAACGTCATCAGCATGGCGCAGAGGCTCTGGGCCAGAATCGAGCGGATCGGCGTGAAGGACCTTTTGTCGATCCTCTGGGCGAAGCTCGGAAACGCCCGGTTCTTGGCCATCGCGTAATAAACCCGCGGCCCCGCCGTAATCATCGCGTTCACGGTGGACATGATGGCCAGCGCCATCAGGGCGCTGAACGTGCCTGCGACCCGGGGGCCGAACAGCCGGGATGCGGCCTGAGCACCGACCCGCAGGACTCCCTTCATCGCCTCCAGTGGCGTGGCGTACATGAATACGACGTTCAGCCCGAGGTAGAGTAGCGTCACCACCGCCGTTCCCAAAGCCAGGGCGCGCGGCAGGGTTCGCTCCGGCTGGCGGATCTCCTCGGCCACATACGTCGCCGCATTCCAACCGCTGTAACCCACCATCACCCACAACAGGCTCACCAGGAACTGCGCCGCCAGCGGGGTAGTGGAGGTGCGCACCGCAGGAGTCGCGAAATGGCTCCAACTGCCGGCGCCCACCGCCAGCGCCAGCAAAATGAATCCCACAATGGCCGCGACCTTCAGCGAGGTCAGCGAGTTTTGCACCTTTGCCACGATGTCAATCCGCAAGCAGTTGAGCAACGTGAACAGACCGATCAACGCGCACGCCATGAACTGAGCGCCGCCCACCTTCACGGAAAGGTTGCCGGAACCGATCACGAACGCCGTTCGCGATTGATCGAGCGCCGGGAAAAAGTGGCCCAGGTAATCGGAAAACGCCAGGGCGGCCGCCGCGATGGGGGCGGAGAATCCGGCAAAGAACGAAACCCAACCGCTCATGAATCCCCAGCTCGGGCCGTACGCCTTGGTGAGATAAACGTATTCGCCGCCCGACTGCGGGTGGTTGATGGCCAATTCCGAATAGGTGATGGCGCCACAGCAGGCAAAGGCTGCGCCTACCGCCCAGGCCAGCAGAATCACGCCGGAACTGCCCAGATCGCCAGCCATGAACCCGGTAGACGTGAAGATTCCGGTGCCGATCATGTTGGACACCACCAGAGCGGTTGCGCTCCATAGGCCAAGGCTGCGGCGCAGTTCAATCCGGGATGGGGCAGGTGACATGGACGCGATTCCTCCTACGGAAAGACATGAGCCACGCCGCCCCGATTGGTAGGGCTGCCGCAGGATTGGTGGTGGGATATAGCACTCAAAAAGCTTCTTCAGAGTAGCATAGCAGCCCCCGGAGTGGTCGCTCGGTACGCCAGTGCGGTGACTTTGTGATATTCCTTCTCCATGCGCAACTCTTGTTTGCTGGTGGTTTCAGGGCTGGTTGCCGTGGCCCTACCCGCCCAGACGCCTACGGCATCGGCCGGTGAATCGTTCGAAGGACATCCGGCTGCCACGCTTTCGAACGGCAAAATCGAAATCACTGTCCTCAAGCAGGGAAGCACCATCGCGAGCATTGTTCTCAGGGACGATCCGGAAAAGGTGAGTCCGTTGTGGAATCCGATGCGCATGGCCCGTGAGCAGGGCCGGACCAGCGCCTTCAACCCGGGGATGGGCCATTTCGTCTGCGTCGATGGATTCGGTCCCACATCACCCGAAGAGCGGGCGGCGGGAATGCCGGGACACGGCGAAGCTCATCTGCAGGATTTCGAAGTTCGATCCAGCGTGGAAAACGGCGTCGCCACCCTGACGATGTCCGCCCGCCTTCCGCTGGTTCAGGAGAACCTCACGCGAACGTACCGCGTCCGCGATGGCGAGAATGTGGTTTACGTCGAAAGCCAGCTCGAAAACCTGCTGAGTTTCGACCGCCCCGTGAACTGGGCGGAGCACGCCACGGTCGGTTCGCCATGGCTGGAATCCGCGGTGACTGTCGTGGATGTGTCCGGTTCACGGTCGCAGACGCGTCCCTGGCCGGGAGGCCAGGCGGCCGGCAATCAGATCCAGCGGCGTTTGCCGCCGGGGCAGGATTTCACGTGGCCCATGGCGCCAGGCGTCGACGGCGGCAGGGTCGACATGCGACAAACACCCGAGAATCCACACTACATGGATCACACCACTACCTTGCTCGATCCAGCGCGCGCGCTCGAATGGGTGACGGCGATCAATCCGAAACGGCGTCAGATCATTGGATATGTTTTCCGGCGCGCCGATTACCCGTGGCTGCAGACCTGGGGAGACTACCCTCCGTCGAGCAAAATGGCCCGAGGTATGGAATTTGGCACGCAACCCTACGATGTCTCCCACCGTGACGCCGTGACGATGGGGTCGCTCTTCGAGGTCCCGGCGTACCGGTGGCTGCCGGCCAAATCGAAAATTGACACACGCTTCGTGATGTTCTTCGCCCCGGCGCCCGAGGGATTTGTGAAGGTGGACGACGTGCGGCTGGAAGAGGGCAAGGTCGTGATTCAAGGCGGGGGAAAACGAATCACACTGGCGGCTACCGCGGTCCTCTGAATCCGGCCTCGCCTCTAACGCGGTGTGTACAGCTTGATGTTGGCGGTAGAGGCGCCGGCGCAGACGACACTGGGACGGCCATCTCCACCGAAGTTGGCGATCTTGCAATCCGCCGCGGCGATACCGCCTGCGTCGAGAATGTGCCGTGTCCAGCGCTCGCCGTTCTGGTCGTCGGCGGTGAAGACGTAAAGCTGGAATCCCTGGCCGCGGAAGCCGGCGATGATCTCGTCGCGGCCGTCTCTGTTGAGGTCTCCGACCGCAAGAGCGTGCCCGTTGATCATGGCGTCCTCGATTACGTGGCGTTTCCACTGCTTGCCGGCTTGGATATAGACGACAACCTGGTTGCCGTGCCAGGGTTCGATCGCGGCAATGAATCGTTTTTTGCCAAGGCGGCCAAACTTGATTTCACTGCTGCCGCACTGGGGACATGGGCGAGGGTCGCCCTTGGAAATCTCGACAGGGCCTTTCGGCAGAAACAGGCGGAGGCCGAGGAAGTCGGCGGTCATAAGTTGCTCGCCACGTCCCTGCCAGTGGACGGGAGTAATGCTGTGGAGAATGCCGCGGGGCTGGTCGGTCAGCAGCGTCCGTTTCCATTCACCCGGCCGGTACATGTAGACCGGCACATTGTCGGCGTATTCGGGTGCGTGAGATTTGAGCCCGATCATGGGAGCCACGAGGAGGACCTTTTTGCCGTCGCCCTGGAGGTCGATCCAACGGAGGCGGTGGACAGTGGGGATGCGGTCGATCTCGCGGGCCGTCCAGGGCTGACGGGGGTCCGGGCCACTTTTCAGAATCAGGACATTTCCGATGCTCCTGGCGGGATCGGTCTCGAAGTTGTGGCCCATGGCGATTTCAGGAACGCCGTCACCGTCGTAGTCGAATACATCGAGGTTGATGGTCCGGGGAACGTTGTCGATCAAGACGTGACGTTGCCAGGTCGGATTCTCGTACCAGGCGAGGTCGGTAGCGCGCTCATCGACGACGATGATGTCCGGCTTTCCATCGCGGTTGAGGTCGGTCACAACAATCTGGTAGCCCATCTTGAGATTGCTGGCGATCGTGCTGTCGAGGAACTGCGGGAGGTCGGCGGCGGCGAGAGTCAGGGCCAGCCAAAAGGGGATGACACGCATCCATTGGACGCCACTGCGCTGACCAGGCACCCCACGATTATCCGATACCTGGGGCTGAATTATTCTCCCCCAAGCGGGAATATTCCGCCGCGGTCGTGGCCTTAGTTGACGCGCCTGAGGGAAAATCCTCTAATGACACACGAAGAAATCCGACTGGAAGAAACACGGCAGAAGCGGGCCCACTGGCAGCGCTGGGGTCCCTACCTGAGCGAAAGAGCGTGGGGTACCGTCCGCGAGGACTACAGCCCGTATGGCAACGCCTGGGAGTACCTTCCGCACGATCATGCCCGATCCCGGGCCTACCGCTGGAATGAGGACGGCATCGCCGGTTTTTGCGACCGTCACCAGTACATTTGCTTCGCGGTGGCAATGTGGAACGGCCGCGATCCCATCCTGAAGGAACGGCTCTTCGGCCTGACGGGCAATGAAGGCAACCACGGCGAAGATGTCAAGGAGTGTTATTTCTACCTGGACAGCACTCCCACGCACTCGTACATGAAGTACCTGTACAAGTACCCGCAGGCCGCGTTTCCCTACACACAGTTGGTAGAGGAAAACCGCCGCCGCGGTAGGCAGAGTCCGGAATTCGAGCTGATGGATACCGGAGTGTTTTCGGATAACCGCTACTTCGACGTGGCGGTGGAGTACGCAAAGAACGACCCCGAGGATATTCTCGTGCGGATCTCCGTCACCAATCACGGCCCCGAGCGGGCGGAGATGCACCTGCTGCCGACCGTGTGGTTTCGGAATACCTGGTCATGGGGTGCCAATAACGGACGGACTCCCGCCCTATACGAGGCGAATGGCGCGATCGAGCTGGCGCATGCGGATCTGGGACGGCGGCGGCTCCACTGCGATGGCAGGCCGGACCTTCTGTTCACCGAAAATGAAACCAACGTTCAGCGGCTCTTCGGCGTCGCGAGCGGCTCTCCCTACGTAAAGGATGGCATCAACGAATTCGTCGTGAATGGTGCGTCCCACGCCGTGAACCCGGCACGCACCGGCACGAAGGCGGCCGCGCGTTACGTCCTTTCCCTTGGACCCGGGGAGACGCAAACGGTACGCCTCCGTCTGGCCCGCGCGAGCGGGGAGGAACGACCGTTCGGCGCGAGTTTCGAGGCGGTCTTCGGGGAGCGGATTCGCGAGGCCGACGAATTCTACGCAACCGTAATCCCCGCAGATCTCGGGCCCGACGCCCGTGTGGTGATGCGGCAGGCGCTGGCCGGAATGCTTTGGTCCAAGCAGTTCTATCACTACGTGGTGCGCGATTGGCTGAAGGGCGATCTGACGGCGCCGCCACCGCCCGGTGAACGGCTCAGCGGACGCAATCACGAATGGTCTCATCTCTTCAACGCCGATGTCATCTCGATGCCCGACAAGTGGGAGTATCCCTGGTATGCGGCGTGGGACCTGGCGTTTCACTGCGTGCCGCTGGCGTTGGTGGACTCGGAATTCGCCAAGCAGCAGCTCGTACTGATGACGCGCGAGTGGTACATGCATCCCAACGGGCAACTCCCCGCCTATGAGTGGGCGTTCGGCGATGTCAACCCGCCAGTGCACGCCTGGGCCGCCTGGCGCGTTTACAAGATCGACAAGAAGCGCCGCGGCATCGGCGACCGCGCCTTCCTGGCGCGTGTCTTCCAAAAGCTGCTATTGAACTTCACCTGGTGGGTGAACCGCAAGGACAGCGAAGGCCGCAACGTTTTCCAAGGCGGGTTTCTGGGGCTCGACAATATCGGCGTATTCGATCGCAGCTCGCCCCTGCCGACGGGGGGCCACATCGAGCAGGCCGACGGCACCGGCTGGATGGCGATGTATTGCCTGAATCTGCTGGCGATTGCGATGGAACTGGCGAGCGAAGACGCGACCTACGAAGACGTTGCCAGCAAGTTCTGGGAGCACTTCCTGTATATTGCCAACGCCATCAATCACCTGGGCAGCGACGGCGAGGGCATGTGGGACGAAGCCGACGGCTTCTACTACGACGTGCTGCACATGCCGGATGGCGGCCATTTTCCGCTGAAGGTGCGCTCCATGGTCGGTCTGATTCCGCTGTTCGCGGTGGAAACTCTCGAGCCCGGGATTTGTAACAAGCTGGAGGGATTCAGACGGCGGCTCGAGTGGTTCGTAGAGCACCGGAAAGACCTGACCCACAACGTCGCGTGCATGCAAACGCCAGGGGAGGGCGAGCGGCGCCTGCTGTCCATCGTGGATAGCGATCAGTTGCGGCAAATACTGAAGATCATGCTGGATGAGCGGGAGTTCCTGTCGCCGTACGGCATCCGCGCGGTCTCGCGTATCCACCGCGAACAACCGTACACGCTCCGCGCCAATGGGACCGAGTATCGCGTGGACTATGAGCCGGGTGAGTCCTCGACCGGGCTGTTCGGCGGTAACTCCAACTGGAGGGGGCCGATCTGGTTCCCGGTGAATTTCCTGCTGATCGAATCGCTGCAGAAGTTCCATCACTACCTGGGCGACGACTTCCAAGTCGAGTGCCCGACGGGCTCGGGGCAGATCATGACACTGTGGGAGGTGGCTACCGAACTCTCACGGCGCATGACCCGCATCTTCCTGAAGGGTACGGATGGCCGGCGGCCGGTGCACGGCGCCAATCGCCTCTACCACGAGGACCCGAACTGGCAGGACCTGCTTCTCTTCTATGAGTACTTCCACGGCGACGATGGCTCTGGTGTGGGCGCCAGCCATCAAACGGGCTGGACGGGCGTGGTGGCCAAACTGCTGCAGCAAAGCGGCGAACGCGTGGCCGGCCAGAACGAGGCGGCGGAACTCGAGCGCGCGCTGTCATGATCCGGATCGACGCATCGGTTTGCCGGAACCTGGAGTTCGCGTGCCGTCGCGAATGGCTGGAAACCAATGGAATCGGCGGCTTTGCGTCATCCACCATCACCGGTTTGAACACGCGCCGTTATCACGGCCTGCTGGTGGCTGCTACCCAGCCGCCAACCGGCCGGATGGTGCTGCTTTCCAAGGTGGAAGAGACGCTCATTGTAGACGGCCGGCGTTTCGACCTTTCGTGCAATCGCTACCCGGGGGTCGTTCATCCCCAGGGGCACCTCTACCTGAAACAGTTCCGGCAGGACCCGTTCCCGGTATTCGTATACGAGGTAGACGGGCTGGAACTGGAGAAGCGGGTGTTCATGGTTTACAGGGAGAACACCACCGCCATCCAGTACGAGTTGCGAGGTACCGCCGGCGCCTGCACGCTCGAGCTGCGACCGCTGATCGCTTTCCGCGATTACCACGGCACGACCCATGAGAACGGCGCCCTCAATCCATCGCTCGAAATCGAGCCGGGCCGCGTGAAATGCTCGCCCTATCGAGGCTGCCCGAGTCTTTACCTGGCGCACACGGCCGGGGAAGTCCGGCCGGAAGGTCACTGGTATCGCAATTTCGAATATGAGGTCGAGCAGCAGCGCGGGCTCGACTACCACGAAGACCTCTTCAATCCGCTCGTTTTGACGTTCGACTTGAATCGCGAGCGCCGCCCCGCCGTGGTCGCTTCCACGCAGGCACGAACCGCGGAAGGCGTCGGAGCATTGCAATCGGCCGAAATCCAGCGGCGCAATGCGGTGCGGAGGGCGGCGCCTTCCGAAGATCCCCTGGTGCCATCTCTGATGCAGGCTGCCGATCAGTTCATCGTACGCCGTGGAGACGGGAACACGGTGATCGCCGGATATCACTGGTTCAGCGATTGGGGCCGCGACACAATGGTTGCGCTTCCTGGCTTGACGCTGGCAACCGGAAGGTTCGACGCCGCGCGTGGTATTCTGCTGGCGTTCGCCGGCAGCGTGGATCGCGGCATGTTGCCCAACCGCTTCCCGGATGCCGGTGACACGCCGGAATACAACACGGTGGATGCGACTTTGTGGTTCTTCGAGGCCGTGCGGGCTTTGGCGGAGCGCACCCAAGACTACGAGTTCATCCGAACCCGGCTGTTCGATGTGCTCGTGGATATTCTCGCGTGGCACGAGCGCGGGACACGATTCGGAATCCGGCTGGACAGCGACGGACTGCTGCTGGCCGGCGAGCCTGGAGTGCAACTCACCTGGATGGATGCCAAGGTGGGCGACTGGGTGGTGACACCAAGGCACGGGAAACCAGTCGAGATTCAGGCGCTCTGGTACAACGCGCTCCGCGTCATGGAGGACCTGGCGCGACGCTTCGGAGACGATTGCAAGGCCGAGCATTACAGGGAACTGGCTGACCATGCGCGAAACGGCTTTGCCGGGCTCTTCTGGAATGAATCCACGGGATGCCTGTACGACGTAGTCAGCGGCGACAGCCGGGATGGCGCCATCCGGCCCAACCAGATCTTCGCCGTCAGCCTGTTCCATCAGGTGCTCTCTGGCGAGAAAGCCGGACGGGTGGTCGCGGTGGTCGAGAGGGATCTATTGACGCCATACGGCCTCCGCAGCCTGGCGCCGTCAGACCCTCACTATCGCGGCCGGTACGAAGGCAATCCGTTCAGCCGCGACAGCGCCTATCACCAGGGAACGGTCTGGCCTTGGTTGATTGGGCCCTTCCTGACCGCTTATCTCAAGGTCCACGGCCGTTCCGCCGAGGCGCGCGAGCACGCAACGCAATGGTTGGCGGAGCTTCGGCGGTACATGGCGGAGGAAGGCCTCGGCCAAATCCCGGAAGTCTTCGACGGAGATCCGCCACATCGCGCCGGCGGCTGCTGGGCCCAGGCGTGGAGCGTGGCGGAACTGCTGCGAGTGTTGGTCGAAGAAATTCCGGCAGGCAGGCCGGACCGTCGCGGGGCGGTTACAGGCGCCAGCGCCTAGTGGGGCTTATCTAATAATCATCGATTCCACCCATAGCCGCCCCTTCAGCCCGCCGCAGAAAATCCTCCAGCGGCACCACGATCAACCCCGGGCGCTGGAACACCATGAAATGATCGCCGTCGATCATTTTCAGCTCGCTCTGCGGCACCAGGCGGTGATGCTCGATGGCGGCCGCGGCAGGCACATGTGTATCCCGGGTCCCGTGGATAATCAGCATCGGGCCACGGTAATTCTGCAAGATGCTGCGTAGCGGCCTCTGATCGGAATCATAGAAATTCCTGGCGAACTCCACATTCAGATCGAATCCGTCGAGCTGGCCAAAGTGGGGCAGCGCTTCGCGAAACAGCCATAGGCCCGCCAGGAGGGCGCCGTGGAGAAAGTGATTTGCCGAATAGCTCCCAAGCAGTTCCTGCTCCTGAACGCCAATCGCCGAGATCATCGCAATCGAAGCCACCCGCTGTGGCGCAAGATCGGCCAATGACAGCACCACGCCACCACCCATGCTGAAGCCAACGAACTGAGCCTTCGGAAGGCGCAACGCATCCAACAACTCGAGCAGGTAGCGCGCGTGCGCCCGGAAGGAATAGTCCGGAAGATTGCGCGAGGAAGCCCCAAATCCCGGCAAGTCGGGAACGATCATGCGGAAACTGGTGGAGAGGGCCGCTGTCAGGCTGCGGAAGATCCGGCTGGAACCGGGGCTGCCATGAACCAGGATGACGGGAATCGAATGCGAGCCGGGAGCCGTGTCAACAAATGCGAGCTCTATCTCACTTGACGCCGGACGTCCGAGCGCGATAGCTCGAACTGGGAGTACCCGCATTCCTGCGACAGGCGCGGAGTGGGAAACAGAGCGCCGGACGATTGTGGAAATCAGCAGCAGAACCAGGTACACCAGTAGCGAAACCCTGAGCCGCCGCCGTCGGACATCGGTCATCGTTAAGCCGGAGTTCTGACCAGGAACTCGCGCACGCCCGCTGCCAGGTTCGCCGCTATCTGAAGATTTTTCCTCCCGCTCAAATCGGAAACGACATAAGCCAGGAAGTCGCCCGCGTCGAATCCCGCTACCTCGTAACGGCCCGCAGCCGACTGGTAGATTGGAATTCCCGAAGGTTCTGCTGCCGCGGACAGTCCGCCCAGCGATTCACCGGGGTTCTTGCGCGCGACCACGAGCGAGAGGAGATCGCCGCCCTTCTCAAAGGTCAAATGGATGAACTTGCGGCCGGCGTAACCGCATTGATGGGCCATGACTACCCGGTAGCCTTCCGGAATCGCGGCACGAACCACCGGCAGAAGCCCCTTATAGGACGGACCGAGGTCCGATTCCATCTTCTCAATGGGCGGCGGATTTTGCGGATACTTCCGGAAAATCGAGCAGTGGATGTGATCTCCCAGCCCTACTTTGAGGACCGCCGCCAAACTTGCAGAAACTCTCTGGATATAGACGTTCTGGCCCGGCCGGTCGGACAAATCGGGCATCGTCTCGCGGGGATAATTCACCCAGACAGCGGTGCAGACCACCAGGGTGGCGGCAATCGCCACTGCCCAGCGACCCCAACCCGCACGGAACCAACCGCCTGACGCCTGGTGCTCGAGCTGTCTCCGGATCCGCACCTGAAGATCTGGCGGAACCGCTTGGCTATTCACGGCAGCCTTCAGTCGGGCGCGCATCTTCGTGCGGACCTCGAGCTCGGCGGAACAGGCCGGGCAACCCTCCAGGTGCTTCAGGACCTCGTGGTTCGTCTCCACGAGCAGTTCGTTACTGATGTAGGAATCAAGGTACTTGCGAGCCTTGTCGCAGCCGCCCTCTCCAAATTGCATTTGATTCACGCGATTATTCCCTCCTGGGGCTCATCGCCAATCCCATACGAGTGTGCCAGACCCGCCAGCCTCTCCCGTAGCAACCTGCGCCCTCGGCTCAAACGCGACATCACCGTACCCATCGGCACATTGAGGATCCCGGCAGCTTCTTTGTAAGAAAACTCCTCTACGTCAACCAGCAGGACGACGGCGCGAAAGTCTTGCGAAACCTCGGCCAATGCAGCCAGCATCTCCTCGTCCGTAACGTGCTCGGGGATGGGTGGGCTGCCGGTGGCCATCTGCTCCAGGATTTGTTCGCCATCGTTGACCATCCGGAAATTCAGCCATTTCCTGCGGTAGTGGTGCAGCGTGTGGAACAGAATCTTAAACAGCCAGGCCCGGCAGTTTGTCCCTAACTCGAATTGGTCGAATGACTTCCAGGCCTGCAGATAAACGTCCTGCACCACGTCATCGGCCCCCGTCCCACGGCCCAGCAACCGCGCCGCCGTCCGGTAGATATCGTTCAGGTGCGGTAGCGCGGCAGCCTCGAATTCGTCAACCCGGGGCGTCTTCGAGAAAAGCATCGGCTGTAGCATCCTCCAAGACTTATGATCCCGAATCTCCGCCGAATTATTCCCGGATCTTGAGAATTCCGGAGAGTCCGCGCTATGCTCGCCGGGACTTCACTTGTGCAACCCGGGCCAGTTCCGATCTGCTTCTTCGATGTGCTTGGGAACCGCCTCGGACCATGTCTTCCGCACGCCCTTACTGTAGTTCAGGTACAGTTTGCCATCCACGATGGTCCAGGCTTCCGGATCGATCGGCGCCGTATGACCCTGGCTCACCCCGTAAGCGCAGTAGCCGCCGTACTGGGGAGCGTACTTTTCCGGAGTGCGGGCGAATTCGTCGCGGTCTTCCGCGCTTGCGAACCACCAGGTTGAATTCAGCCATTGGTATGTGAACGCCGCCGACCCCTTCACGGGCTTGCTTTGCGTGAAGTACGCGACGGCGTCGTAACCATGGATCGCTACGCCACTTGCCTCTTTGTTGATCGGATCGGCCTTGGTTTGCGCCAGGAGCGCCAGCGCTGCCGCCATTCCAAATGTGAGAATAAGACGTCGTGTGAAGTGCATACAACCGTTTATGCAGGTCGGGCACGAAAATATTCCCCCAACCGGCACGGAATAATCGGGAGGGCCTCGGGGATGAAGCACTTGCAGACAGAAATCAGAGGAGCAAAAATGGAGCGTCTCAAAGGAAAGAACGTCTTGATTACCGGCGCGTCGTCCGGCATCGGGCAGGCGATTGCCGTGCGATTCGCCCGCGAAGGGGCCAACATCGCCATCAACTACCGCAGCGGAGCCGAACAGGCCGAAGCCACCCGAGCTATGGCCCGGCAAGTGCGCTCGAACGGCGCCGGCCGCGAACTGTTGGTCCAGGCCGATGTCTCGAACGAAGAGCAGGTCAAGGGGATGTTTGCCGCGACCATCGCGGAGTTCGGCACCCTTGATATCCTGGTCAACAATGCCGGTATTCAAAAACCCTGCCCCAGCCACGAAATCGAAACCGCCGATTTCGACCGTGTCATTTCGGTCAACCTGAGGGGCCCCTTCCTGTGCTCGCGCGAAGCCATCCGGCATTTTCTTTCCCGGCCGGGCGGCGGGGTGATCCTGAACAACTCAAGCGTTCACGAAATCATCCCCAAGCCGAAGTACCTGAGCTATTCGATCAGCAAAGGCGGCATGGAGAACCTCACAAAGTCGCTGGCTCTCGAGTACGCCGGGCAGGGTATCCGCGTAAACGCGGTCGGACCGGGAGCGGTGGTTACGCCGATCAACAAGGCTTGGATCGACAATCCCAAGGCGCGTGGCGAGGTGGAGAGCCACATTCCGATGGGCCGCGCCGCGGACGCCCAGGAGATTGCCGCGGTCTTTGCGTTTCTGGCTTCCGACGAGGCGTCCTACGTTACCGGACAGACGGTGTTTGCGTGTGGCGGCTTGACGCTGTATCCCGAGTTCCGCGTCGCGTGGTCATCGGGAGAGTAGGACGGGCATCCCGGCCTGTCCAGGAGAATGGAAATGAACTTACTTGAGCAAAGAGTCGCTCTCATTACCGGCGCCAAAGGTGGACTCGGCAGTTTCGTCACGCAAGCTTTTCTCGCCGCCGGCGCCAGAGTAGTTGGCGTGTCGCGGTCGATTCAGGCGGCTGACTTCTCGCACCCGGAATTCCACGCAATGCCCGCCGAGCTTTCGACTGGAGACGCCGCCCGAACATTGGCCGGCGGCGTAGTCACCCGGTTCGGGCGAATTGACGCCCTGGTGCACGTTATGGGCGGCTTCGCGGGCGGGAAGAGCGTCGCCGAAACCGACGATGCTACCTTCGAGAAGATGCTCGACCTCAACTACCGGGCGGCGTTCTTCATCGCCCGTGCCGTGCTGCCACAAATGAGACAGCAGGGTAGCGGCCGGATCCTCGCGGTGGCCAGCCGGCAGGGCGTCGAAGCGGCGGCGATGGTGGGCGCCTACAGCGCATCCAAGGCGGCCCTGGTTTCACTGATCCGCACCATCGCCCTGGAGAACAAGGATCGCGGCATCTCGGCGAACACGGTCCTGCCGGGCACCATGGATACTCCTGGAAATCGCTCCGGCGATCCAAATGCCGACGGTTCCAAATGGGTACACCCGTCGCAGGTGGCCGGGCTGCTGGTGCATCTGGCGTCGGATGCGGGCTCGCAGATAACCGGTGCGGCGATTCCAATCTACGGCAAGCAGGTGTGACATGGATTGGGCGGATATCTTCGTCGACGCTTTGGTGGTATACGCTTTGGCTGGTGCGGTTTTTGCGGCCGCTTTTGTCGCCCGGGGAATTCATCGGGTGGATCCCGTGGCGGATCATGCACCCGTGGGGTTCCGCCTGATTGTCTTCCCTGGCGTTGCGGCGTTTTGGCCAGTGCTTCTGGTGCGGTGGGCCAAAGCTCCATCACGGGGGACGCCGGTATGATCCGGCCCCTTCGGCGGGCCCATTTCCGCATCTGGCTGGTGCTGGCTGTGGCTCTGTATGGCGTCCTCATTGCCGGCCTTCTCACCAGGCGAACCACCACACCGCCGAACCCGAACCTGCATTGGGAGCATGACCGATGAGCGTCGGCTATAAGGCGGTCGGCTGGAATCGCACCAAGAAGGTCTATGACACCGTTCTGGCCGCCGGGTTGGCGCTGTATCTCGGTATTTTCGCCGGCGTCGGATCGCTGTTGCATCCGAACGCCACCGCGGAAACCCTGCTGATTCGCGCATTGGGCACGGCGGCTCTACTGCTCCTGCACGTCATCCTGTCGATCGGCCCGCTGTGCCGGCTAGACCGGAGGTTTCTTCCGCTGCTCTATAATCGCCGCCATCTGGGCGTGACCATGTTCTTGCTTGCCCTGGCGCACGGGGCCTTTTCCATCGTGCAGTTCCACGGCTTAGGGAATCTGAACCCGTTGGTCAGCCTTTTCGTAAGCAACACCCGCTACAACAGCGTGGCTGACTTTCCGTTTCAAGCTCTGGGATTCTTGGCGCTGCTGATCCTGTTTCTCATGGCTGCCACCAGCCACGATTTCTGGCTGCACAACCTGACAGCGCCGGTCTGGAAGCGCCTGCACATGATGGTGTACCTGGCCTATGCGCTCCTCATCGGGCACGTGGCGCTCGGGGCTCTCCAATCCGAGACCAGTCCTCTCTTGGCAGGTGTGCTTGGCGTGGGATTGACCGTGGTCACTGCGCTGCACCTTTGGGCCGCGGCGGTGGAGCGGCGGAGAGACCAGGCGCCCTGCCCGGAGGCCAACGGGTACGTGGCGGTGGGCGACGTCGACAGTATTCCCGAGAACCGCGCCGCTGTCGTTTCTTGTGGAGGCGAACGAGTCGCGGTTTTCAAGTATGATGGCCGCATATCGGCTGTCTCCAATGTCTGCCAGCACCAGAACGGGCCGTTGGGTGAAGGCAAAATCCTCGCCGGCTGCATCACGTGCCCTTGGCACGGCTATCAATACCTCCCCGATACCGGCGCATCGCCGCCGCCATTTACGGAAAAGGTTTCTACCTTCCGCACGCTGGTCTCGGGGAATCGGGTTTTTGTTCATCCGTCGCCTCTGCCCCCCGGCACACGGGTCGAGCCCACGGTCATCAAACATGCCTGATCCTGCCGAATTCTACGTAGGCTATCTGCCCATGCCCGGCGGCCTGAAGAAGACCATTCGCCGAGTCTCCCTGGCGCTCTTGTTTCTGGCGGCGGGTGTGGCTGCTCTGCTTCTTGCGGGGCAGCGACCCTTCGCGCCCGGCACTTTCGAGTTTCAGCAGTATCGCGATTTTAGCGGAACGCTACTCGCAGAGCCATATCCTGCCCTTCTGATTCCGGGCCAGGGACTTCCCTGGCTGCTGGTCGGTCCGGGCAAGCACGGAGCCGGCGACCTTCGTCAATTGGCCGGCCGCGAAGTCCGGCTCCGAGGCGAACGCATCTTTCGACCCGGGAACCAGGGCGCTGACGATCACATGATCGAGATGCTGCCGGGTTCGCTTAGTCCCGTTGGCGCAGGCGATTTGGCGGTCGCCGCAACCGGCCTGGGCCCGATGCAACTGACCGGGGAGATCGTCGACAGCAAGTGTTACTTCGGCGTCATGAATCCGGGCAACGGCAAGGTCCATCGCGATTGCGCGGTGCGGTGCATCAGCGGCGGCATCCCGCCCGCCTTTCTGGTGCGCGATGCCGACGGGCAAACTGCCACTGTGTTGCTGGCCAATTGGAAACGCGAGTTGCTGAATCACATCGCGGAGCCCGTGACCCTCCGCGGGCGTCTCGTGCGATTCGCCGGCAGGCTGACTCTGTACTTGGAATAAATCTGCCGCCGCTACGGATTTACCGCATGATGGACAGCGCCGCATTTCAATCCGTAATCCCGAACATCGTCCCGTTTCGCCTTCCCGGGTCTGTTCGCCGCCTCCTCGGACGCGTGCTCGGCATCGAGGAAATCGAACGCGTCTACCGCGCACTGCGAGCCCTGGTCGATGACCGCTCCATCGTGGACCGGTTGCTCGATTTCCTGCCCGTCTCCTACACCGCGTCCGATCTCGATCTGGCGCACCTCCCCAAGGATGGCCGCGCAATCGTAACCGCGAATCATCCCTTCGGCCTTCTCGAAGGAGCGATTCTCGCCAGCCTCCTCGGCCGGATCCGTTCCGACGTCCGCTTCCTCGCCAACGGCATCTTGTCGGCGATACCCGAGGTTCGCGAGTTGGTCATTCCGGTGGATCCGATCTCCGGACGCAAGGCGGCGTTGCGCAATGGCCGCGGACTCCGGCGATCTCTGGAACATCTCGCTTCCGGCGGAGTGCTAGTGATCTTCCCCGCAGGCGAAGTTTCCCATTTCCGCTGGAAGGACCGGGCCGTTACCGATGCGGAATGGCATCCGGCGGTCGCGCGGATGGTGCGGATTTCCCAGGCCCCCGTCGTGCCCGTTCATGTGAGCGGCGCCAATGGTCTGCTGTTTCAGGTTGCCGGCCTCGCCCATCCGGGATTGCGCACGGCCTTACTCGGCCGCGAGCTTCTAAACAAGCGCGGCCGCTCGATCGAAGTGCGAATCGGCGCGCCGATTCCGGCGGAAAAGCTGTTGGCGATCCCCGCGCCGCGCGAACGGGCGGAATATCTCCGCTGGCGCACGTACCTGTTGGCCCGGCGCGAGCCCTTCAGGCCGGAAACAGCGCTTCCGGGCCCGCGGCGCGAAACGGTTCGCAGCGTTCAACCCGTGGCTCCGCCGGCCTCCGCCGAAAACGTCGCAGCCGAAATCGCGGCTCTGCCCGCCAACAGCCTGCTCAGCCGCTCCGGCGATCTCGAAGTCTATCTGGCTGGTGCCACCGGTATCCCCGAGGTCTTGCACGAGCTCGGCCGGCTTCGCGAAATTACCTTTCGCGCCGCCGGCGAAGGCGCGGGCAAGCCCGTTGACATTGACGAGTTCGACGCTCACTACCTTCACTTGTTCGTGTGGAACGCGCGCAAACCGGAACTGGTGGGCGCCTACCGGCTGGCCCCTGTCGACACCGTGCGGCGGGAGTACGGCGCCCGCGGCTTGTATACGGCCACGTTGTTCCAGTATGGCGAAGCGTTTCTTGACCGGCTCGGCCCGGCACTCGAGCTGGGACGGTCGTTCGTGAGGCCGGAGTATCAGAAAGGATTTGCGCCCCTGCTCCTTTTGTGGAAAGGCATCGGCGCATTCATCGCCCGCAATCCACGGTACAAGATCCTGTTCGGCCCCGTCAGTATCAGCAACCAGTATCAGGCGGTCTCACGCGAGTTGATGGTCTCATTTCTGGAGAAGTTCGCGCTGCTCGACGATTGGGCCGGCCTGGTCCGCAACCGCCGCGCCTTCCGCGGCCGGCTCTTGAAAGGCGCGCACCGTCCGGTCTTCCCGAATTCCGGATTTGACATCGAAGACCTGTCGGCCGTAGTCGGCGATCTCGAGCGCAAGAACACCGGCGTGCCCGTGCTTCTGCGCCAATACTTGAGGCTCGGGGGTAAGCTCCTGGGGTTCAACGTGGATGCCAAGTTCGCCCATGCGCTCGATGGTTTGATTCTGGTTGACTTGACGAAGACCGAGCCGAAGCTCCTCGAACGCTACCTCGGAACCCGCGAGGCGGCCGCATTTCTCGAATTTCAGAAAGGAACCTGTGGCACTCACTAGAGCATTCGTTTGGACGAGCTGGGCGTTGCGGCTGATTGTGGCCACGATTCTGCTGCAGACACTGTTTTTCAAATTTTCGGCGGCGAAAGAGTCTGTCTACATTTTCTCGACGCTGGGGATGGAGCCCTGGGGGCGCATCGGTTCCGGAGTCGCCGAATTGATCGCCTCGATCCTGTTGCTGATCCCCCGCACCATCACGCAGGGCGCGCTGCTTTCGCTCGCGGTCATCAGTGGGGCCATCGTGAGCCACCTCACCAGGCTCGGTATCGCTTTGCCCGCAGTGGGCGACCACGGCGAGCTGTTCGCGCTGGCCGTGGTGGTCTTCGTCGGCTCGCTCGGCGTGCTTCTCCTTCATCGCCAGGAACTGCCTTGGATTGGTAGGGAACCTTAGCACAACGTAGCCGTGTTCAAGAGGCACCGCAGCACGTGGGCTCGTGGAAGGCGCGCTGGCAACGCTCCCTCGCTCGACGCCGCAAAGTAGCTGTCCCATCCTGCCTGTAGCCGGTGGAGAACGGCCGCTGCCGGAAGGCCGGTCACTTCGGCAATCTCTTCCACCTCCAGGCCGATCGCATCCAGGATCACGGCCGTACGAAGCGCTCGCGGCACCCGAAACAGGCAGCCGGCTTCCGGCGAAATTGCCGCGCTGGGTTCCCTCCGGCCAGGCGCGCGTCGAACCTGTTCCGCGGCGGCCAGGAGCCGCCGCAGCAAGTCCGCCCGCAAACTGAGCCCGCGTCCATGTTGGCCTCCTGTTTGCCCGAATTCCAGATAAGCCCTCTCCACCGCATCCGCTGCCGCACGTTGATTGCCCAGCAGAAAAAAGGCAACGCGATACACATCCGCCAGTTGTGCCAACAGCTTCTCTTCGTAGCCGTGGGCCCGATCACCGGTGTAGCCGCCCCTGGGACGTAAGATTGAGTTGAACATGTAGATACGCTACCAGCGAAAAGTCCCCGGCCCAATCAAGATACGTTAAAGATTCTGTAAAGACAGCCGGCGGCTGCGTTGCGCTTCGCGCCCTTGCGGCAAACTGAAGGGACTGGCTTTGATGCGAGGACAGATCCTCATTGTCGAAGACGATCGCAAGATCTCGTCCCTGATCGGCGTGTACCTAAAGCGAGAGGGATTCACCCCGCTGTTCGCCTATAACGGCGCCTCGGCTCTCGCGTTGGTCGAAGAGCAACGGCCGGAGCTGATCGTGCTCGACCTGATGCTGCCCGAAGTCGACGGGTGGCAGGTCTGCCGGCGCTTGCGCGAGTCCTGGGATTTGCCGATTCTCATGCTGACCGCTCGCGGCGAAGAGACGGAGCGCGTGCTCGGACTCTCGCTTGGGGCCGACGACTACGTGGTCAAGCCGTTCAGCCCCAGAGAGTTGGTGGAGCGCGTCAAAGCCGTGCTGCGCCGCACCAACCGGCAATCGGCCAGTCAGCCCGCCACCTTTGTCTCCGGCCGACTGCGCGTCGAAACCGGGAAGCGGAAAGTGACGCTGGACGGCGCTCCGGTTTCGCTGACGCCGTCCGAATACCGGCTGCTGGTCGCCCTGATCTCTTTGCCTGGCAGGGTGTTCTCCCGGCGCGAGCTCATGCGCCAACTGTATCCGGCAGGGCAGGAGGTGGTGGAACGCGTGGTAGACGTGCACATCGGAAATCTCCGCCAGAAAATAGAGCGGGACCCGGCCGGACAGGAGTTCATCCGCACCATCCGAGGCGTAGGTTATAGCTTCACCGAAGGAGACGACACTTGAGGCTATCGATTCGCGAGATGCCGTTGCTGTGGAAGATCTGGAGCCTGCATTTCGTCACCACAGCATTTGTAGTCACGGCGGTTTGTCTGGCCGTGGATCACTACGGCGCGGACTACCTGATGAAGATCATGAAGCAGTACCATTTTTCCCCAACCCCGCTGCATGCCATGTTCACCGCGAGGCTGCATCTGTTGGCCCGGGGAGCTGGTGTTCTGGGAGCGCTGGCGGGCGCCGTTTTGGGTTTTTTTATCAGCCGGGGAATAGTCAGGCCGCTGCGCGAGATTGTAGAAGTGACGGGGCGGGTTTCCACGGGCGATCGCACGGTACAAGTCCGCGGAGCGGGTGATAGCGAGGTCGGCAAGCTGGCCAACGCCTTTAACCAACTCGTGGCTAGATTGCGGGCGAAGGAAACCATGGAGAAGTCTCTGATTACCAACGTCGCGCATGAGTTGCGCACCCCGCTCACCAATATCCGCGGCTACCTGGAGGCCCTCACCGACGACGTCTTGCCGCCCTCCAAGGAGATCTTCCGCTCCTTGCACGAAGAGACGCTTCTGTTGACCAGGGTAGTGGATAGCCTCTTCGCCCTGGCAGACGCCGATGCCGCCGCTAGCTCTCTCCAGTTGCGGGAGGTCGACTTGGCATCTGTCGTCGCGCGCGCGATCACCCTTTGCGGACCCCAAATCAAGTCTGGAAACCTCGTCGTGGAAGCCCGGTTCGATCCGGGGACCGAACACTTGATCGCCGATGGCGACCGCCTCGTTCAGGTGGTGCGGAACCTGCTGCAAAACGCCGCCGAGCACACCCCCGCGGGCGGCCACATCAGGATCGTGGCCACCAGCCTTCCAGGAGAAATCCGGCTTGCGGTGGAAGACGATGGAGAAGGAATCGATGAGCGGGATCTGCCGTTCCTGTTCGAACGTTTCTTTCGCGGACAGCGTCGCCGCGCCGGCGAGACCAAAGGACTCGGGCTCGGACTGGCGATAGTCAAAGAACTCGTGGAGGCGCATCGCGGCCGTGTGGGAGCCGAATCCGGCAGCGGCGGGGCGGTGGTATGGTTCGTCCTGCCCAAGCGAGGCGAGTGAGCAGCGCGTGGGCAGGGGGCTAACTTGCGGCGGAGTGGCATTCCGCCTCCCGGGGTCGCGTCTGCGGCTGAACCCTGGAAGACTTCGCGTACCGCGTTCGGAGCAAACCCACGAACTCGCCGAATCGCATCGGCTGCACACCCTCTCCGCGGTTCGCGGCGCCGATCTCGAAGGCGATTCTCCACTGGCGAAACAGAACGCCATAGGCTTCCAGCAGACTCACCGAGGGGTCGTAGATGTGAGTTGCTTCGGCGGAAACCCCGTTCAACTCGAGTACCTCAAAGCGGCCGGATTTCAAGTTCTCGATGGAGGCGGAACGAACGTCAAAACGGCCGATAAAGAACCCCGGCTGCGCCTGGGCGATCGCGTCAATTGCCGACCGGAGCGCCTCCGTCGCCAGTCCCGCGCCATTCAGGAAGACCGCGCCGCGGCAATGCGACCCCAACTCCGCCAGCGGAACCACTTCACCGGCGGCCGGCACTTCGTCCGCAACACGCTTCAATCGGCCCAGATAAAGATCCGCCAGGCAGACCGCCCGTTCATCCCGCAGGACAAGCTCCGTGATCGTGCTCGAACCATCGCCAATGACCGCTGGAAACCGCTTCTCGGTGATCGAGAAGATGCGCCCCTTCGCTTGTCCCGGATGGCGATAATAGAAGACACCGAATTCCAGTCCGCCGACATATTTCTGCACGATCGTGTCCGTGGTCGTCGTTTGGAAATACCAAACCACATCCCGATCCTCCCGGGCGATCGCTACACCCGTCCCGCGCTCGCCAACATCCGGTTTAAGGACCACCGGGTAGCGTAGGCCGCGCGCCGCCAGGAAATCCTTCACCGCCCGCACGCGCGCATCCGCCGCCAGTTCTCCCGGGAGCACCACGTATTCCGCAGCCCGTGCCAGATTCGCCAGGATCGCCGACTTGGACTCCCCTACAAATCCACCCGACGGGATGCCAGGATTCGCCGCCGTAAACAGAGTAGCCGAGCGATGCCTGATGCCGAGAAACAGGATGTACGGCGCCACGGGGATATAGGCCAGCCATGGCGGCCAGAACTCCCACCGCGCTCTGCGCCGAAACCAGCCCAACACCCGGCGTCGCCACTGCCAGGTGGGTTGCAGCTTGCGCCAACGAGCGCCCGCCAGCTTTGCCCTAGTCACAAACGCGATCGGAAGAAATCGGTCCATGCCATTCCCGATGTTACGCGGCGCGAGTAAGAATCTGCTGTTCGCTCGGGCTGCAGTGGCACGGCGCCGCGGGCGAATACAGAACACGAACCGTCTGCCGGGTGACAGTCACCCAACTGAAGCTGACCGTCTCTGCATCTTCCCGGTGCATGCAACTGGAGTAAGCGTCCGGAGACGAGCCGTGGCTCGCTTGAAACCAGTACAGGAGAGCCGGATCCAGGCTTCCCGCGGCTCTCACGCGGCGCTCAAAATCGGCCACGCGAGAGCGGCGGACTCCGGCCGCGTCATAGGAAGAAGAGGTCAGGGGCATATGAGAGTCGCCGGCAGGATCTACGGCGAGCGCCTCGCCATCCCAATCCGCCAGAATGGCCGCTTTTGCCGGCTCCAATACCACCAGTGTGAATGGCGCGAACCTGCCGAGATCCAGTTGCTTGATCCACAGAACACAATCGGCGGCCGAGGGTGCCCAGGCTAACTCCCGAATCAACAGGCCCCGGCTTCGCCGCGGACCGGCGGGCCCGCTTCCACCATTGAGCAGACACACCGATACCCCAAACTCATTTGCGGCCAGCCACGTCCCGCCATAATCGGCATCGACGGGCGCAAGGTAGCGCACGCCGCCGCATTCCATCACCCGCGGCGCCAGTGCGGTTCCGCGCATCCGCTTCTCATCGCGATTCGAGAGGAGATGATATCCATCGGCTTGGTGAACCCAACTGACCGTGCACACTACGCTGCCTCCTTCGTCTTGGATGCCAGGTAACGGAGCGTCGAGGGCGCCATGCCAAAATCGGGCTCCATCTCCACGCCGTGCATCCGAAGCGTGATCGCCACCAAGGCGAAGTGGTGGACCGTGTGGCTGCTGAGGACCTGCAACTCGCGGCTGATGGACGATTCCATAAAGCTCTCTCGCACGCCGCTGGCTTCCACGTCCTCCATCTGCACCCAGACGATTCGTTCCCCTTGCAGTTCGGTCCGCATCTGCAGCGACGCGATGATCGACCGGAGAGCCGCCGCAGCCGCATCGCGGCTGAATTCAATCGTCTCATCGCGCCGCCGGGCATCGTAATCGATGTGTGACGACTCCAGGCCCTCCAGGAAACACCGGTAAAACTCCACGATATGCCGGAGATGTGCGCCTGCTCTATGAGGAGCAAACCCCGGGGGCGTGGTGGAATAAGCGGCATCGTCAACCCGTTCCAGCAGCCGGAGTGCTTGATGCAGCCAGCCCACGTTGGTTTCGATCAAGACGGTTAGACGCGAACAAACAGTCATTTTCGCCTGCATGCTGCAGGAATATCCATGGCCTCCCCTTTTTTATTCCGCACGGAATATTTCCTGCGCCATCTGTCCTTCAACCGCGTGCAGGTAGCGTCGACCCCTCTCTCGAACGATAGCGCTCGCGGCGCGCTCCGTGCGCATTGGCCCGAATACCTGATGGAAGCCGCTGAGCTGGGCATGTTCATGATCTCGGCATGCGTCTTCGCCGTTCTGCTAGGGCATCCGGCATCGCCGGTACACCACGCAATCCCTCATCCTCTGGTCCGACAGGTGCTGGCGGGCGTCGCCATGGGGCTGACTGCGGTTGCAATTATCTCGTCTCCCTGGGGACAGCGGTCCGGGGCTCACATGAATCCCGCATTCACCCTGACATTTCTGTCTCTCGGTAAGGTGGCTCCATGGGATGCTCTATTCTACATCTCCGCGCAGTTCGTCGGCGGGGTTGGGGGCGTCGTGCTTTCCGCCCAGGTGATCGGACCCGCGCTGGAATCCAGTTCCATCAACTATGTCGTGACAACGCCGGGGCCGCGGGGACCTTGGGTCGCGTTTGCGGCCGAGTTCGCAATCTCGTTTCTTCTGGTCGCCATCATTCTCAATGTTTCCAACTCGCGCCGGCTTACCCGGTTCACCCCCTGGGTGGCCGGCTTTCTGATTGCCTCCTATATCAGCATCGAATCTCCCCTCTCCGGCATGAGCATGAACCCGGCACGCACCATGGCGTCCGCCCTCCCCGCTGGGGTCTGGACCGCGATCTGGGTCTATTTTCTCGCGCCACCGCTCGCCATGCTGTCCGCGGGCCAGGTTTATCGGGGCGCCCCCTGGGCGCGGCGCGGCCCGCGCCGTGTCTTCTGCGCCAAGTACCACCACCACAACGACAAACGTTGCATCTTTCGCTGTAACTACGGAGCCATGAATGAGCAATGACCAACATTACGACGTAATCGTGATCGGGACCGGCGCTGGGGGCGGGACCCTCGCCCGCAAACTGGCGCCCACCGGCAAGAGGGTTCTGCTGCTGGAGCGCGGCGATTACGTGCCGCGCGAAAAGGACAACTGGAGCACGCGTGCCGTAAACCTGGAAGGTAAGTACCAGACGAAAGAGGTCTGGCACGACCGCGATGGCAAGCCGCTGCATCCGCACACCAACTACTGTGTCGGCGGTAACACGAAGTTCTACGGCGCGGCTTTGTTCCGGCTTCGGCGCGCCGATTTTGGCGAAATCAGGCACCACGGCGGCCTCTCTCCCGCTTGGCCGATTTCCTACGACGACCTCGAACCGTATTACACGCTCGCCGAGCGGCACTATCACGTCCACGGCGAACGCGGTGAGGATCCCACCGAACCCCCGGCCAGCGGGCCTTACCCGCATCCGGCAGTCAGCCACGAGCCGCGCATCCGGCAGTTAAGCGAGGATTTCGCCGCCGCCGGTATCAAGCATTTCCACACGCCACTGGGCGTGATGCTCGACGAAAGCAACCCGCGCGCGAGCAAGTGCATCCGATGCAACACCTGCGATGGGTTCCCCTGCCTGGTTTACGCCAAGTCCGACGCCCAGGTGCTGGGCGTTGACCCCGCGCTAGAGTATCCGAATGTCGGGCTGATGACCAATGCCTATGTGGAGCGCCTGGAGACCAGTGCTTCCGGACGCGAAGTGACCAGCGTCGTGGTCCGGCAGAACTCGGCCACGGCCCGGTTCTCGGCGGACATGGTCGTGGTGTCATGCGGCGCCATCAACTCCGCGGCGCTGCTGCTGCGCTCGGCCAATGACCGGCACCCGCGCGGGTTGGCAAATGGCTCGGATGTTGTCGGCCGCCACTATATGGGCCACGTGAATTCGATCCTGATGGCCGTAGCGAAGTGCCCGAATCCCGTCATTTTCCAGAAGACCCTCTCGGTCAACGATTTCTATTTCGGCTCCGCGGACTGGCCATATCCGATGGGGCACATTTCCTTCGTCGGCAAACTCGATGGCATCACGCTCAGCGCAGGCGCCCCCGCCATTGCTCCAGGCTTCACGCTGGACCTGATGGCCAACCATTCGCTGGATTTCTGGCTGACCTCGGAGGACTTGCCCGACCCCCAGAACCGCGTCACGCTCGACCGCGATGGCAACATCGTCCTGAGTTACTCGCCGAATAACGAAGAGGGTCACAAGCGGCTCACCGCCAAGCTCAAAGAACTCATGCAGAAGCAGACGGCGTGCGCGGTTCACGGACACGATTGCCACCAGGGCCTGTTCTCGCGAAACCTGTTCGTCGGCCAGCGCATTCCGCTGGCGGGCGTGGCCCACCAGAATGGCACCATCCGCTTCGGCGCCGACCCGGCTACTTCGGCGCTGGACCGCAACTGCAAGGCGCATGAAGTCGACAATCTGTACGTCGTGGATGGGAGTTTCTTCCCGTCGAGCGGCGCCGTCAATCCCGCGCTCACCATCATGGCCAACGCCCTCCGCGTCGGCGATCACTTGATTGAGAGGTTGTCATAATGTTGCGCCGTGCATTCTGCACCCTGTTCCTGGCCGGGGGATTGCTTTTCGCCGGGCCGCATCCGCTCGTCCAAGGCGTGGATTCGATCGGTCTGACTGTGTCCGACCTCGACCGCTCGGTCGAGTTCTATTCGAGCGTGCTCCAGTTCCAGAAGGTCTCTGAGACCGAAGTCGATGGCGAGAGTTACGAGCACGCGACTGGCGTTTTTGGCCTTCGCATTCGGATCGTGCGTATGCGTTTGGGCGACGAGTACATCGAACTCACCGAATTCCTCGCGCCGCGTGGCCGCCCGGCGCCGGCCGACGCCCGCAGCAACGACCAATGGTTCCAGCACCTCGCCATTATCGTGAGCGATATGGATCGGGCATACCAGTGGCTGCGCCAGCACAAGATCCAACACGCGTCTCCGGGGCCTCAACTCCTGCCGGCGTGGAACAGGAATGCCGGCGGAATCCGGGCATTCTACTTCCGCGATCCCGACGGCCATCCGCTGGAAGCGCTGTGGTTTCCCGCGGACAAGGGTAACGCGAAGTGGCACCGGGCAACCGGCGAGCTGTTTCTGGGAATAGATCACACGGCCATCGTCATTTCTGATACAGAGGCCAGTTTGCGGTTCTATCGGGATCGCCTCGGCATGGAAGTCGCCGGGGAAAGTGAGAACTACGGCCCCGAGCAGGAACGCCTTAACAATGTTTTCGGCGCCCGCTTACATATCACGGCGTTGCGTGCCGCTTCCGGCCCTGGGATCGAGTTTCTCGAATACCTGGCGCCGCGCGACGGGCGTCCGTATCCGCCGGATGAAAAGGTGAACGACCTGATTCACTGGCAAACCAGATTCTTGGGGATCAGCGTGCCCGAAGCTACCGAGACTCTTCGCAACAGCCGGTCCGCTTTCGTTTCCGCCGGAGCTGTGGAGCTCCCGGATGACAAGGTGGGATTCCGCAAAGCAGTCACCGTCCGCGACCCGGATGGCCACGCCATTCAGATTGTGGAGCGATAAGCCTAAGTCAACTTACCAACTAAGGAGAATTGAAATGAAACAACTCAACCGCCTGATGTCTGTATTCGCCGTGCTGGCGCTGCTGGTCACGGTCAACTCGTTCGCCGCCAAGATGGATGTGCACACGTCTTCGCAGTTCCAGGGCCCCAAGGCCAACACCGGCACCGTCACCCACTTCGTCGAGAACAGCAAAAGTATGCTGAAGGTCTCGGACGATTTCAAGGTGCCCGACACGCCCGCTCCGACCTGGCGCGTGGTGGATTCCAAGGGCAATATCTATACCTTGGATGCGTTCAAGATCAAGAGCGGCAACAACGAGAAACGCGAGGTCGTAGTACCCTCTTACATCCCCAACATCGCCAAGGTTCAGGTCTACTGTGCCTGGGCCGAGGTGCTGCTGGGCGAGGCGGCCTTCTCATCCCCAGTCAAGTAGCTGATCAGCTTGCCGGTTTCTTCCCTCGGGGGACGTGGAGCGATCTGCGTCCCCGTTTCTTCTGGCGTACCTCGTGCCGTCCAGAAATCCCTTTTCAGGCCGCGCCGCCCACGCTGCAATCCCCTTGCAATTGGGCGAAGAAAAAGCGAAAATAATAGCCGCTATGGCACTCGTGGGAATTGCCCGGTTGGCGGCCCGGAGCCAAGCGCTGGAAAGCAAGCGGGCGGTCCAATATTTCGAAATTCCGGCGCGCTCCATTCTCAACCGCACCAAACCCAACATGCCGTTTCAGTGGACCATCAACCCGTACCGCGGCTGCGAGTTCGGCTGCAAATACTGCTACGCGCGCTACACCCACGTGTACATGGAGATGACTGCGGAGGACTTCGAGGACCGCATCTACGCCAAATCGGCCGCAGCGCACCTGCTGCGCCAGGAACTGGGTCGCGTCGGCTCGAAGGATCACATCGCCATCGGGACCGCGACCGATCCCTATCAGCCCGCCGAGCGCCGGTTCGGACGGACGCGCGCGATTCTGGAAGTCTTCGCGCGAGAACGGGGCCGCTTTCTGGGCATCACCACCAAGAGCGACTTGGTGCTGCGCGATCTCGATCTGCTGCGCGAGATTGCGCGTTCGAATATTCTGGGCGTGAACCTCACCATCACCACGCTGGACGAGAGACTGGCCCGGCTGCTTGAGCCGCGGGCGCCGCGGCCCGGGTTGCGGCTGGAAGCGGTGCGGAAACTGCGGGCTGCCGGGATCTGCGTATCGGTATTCCCAAACCCGATCATGCCCGGGCTGACCGATTCAGAGCGAGCTCTGGACCGGCTGGCGAGGGCCGCCAAGGAAGCGGGCGCGCTGTCCTTCGGCGGCGGCCCGCTGTTCCTCGGGACGGCGGCACGGGACGTCTTCCTGCCGTTTCTGGAGAAGGAATTTCCCGAACTGGTAGGCCGCTACCGCGAGACCTTCTCGAAGGGCATATATCTGTCCCAGGCCTACAAGGACGGCCTCAAACAGCGGGTCGGGCGCATTCGCGACCGCTACGGCCTGGCATCGGGGATGATCGAATACCGGCCCGAATTGTGGGATGGGCCGGAGCAGGGCGACCTGTTCGCGCTGCGGTAGCTCATTCCGAAGCCACCGGGCCTTCGCCCGTGGAGAGGTCCTGAATGATCCGCTCGCGCCGCTTGATGGCGGTCTCGACAGCCGATTCCATGGCGATCCAGTAAAGCACGCCGCCAATCACGCCCGCGAATGCCAGTACCAGGCTGAAGACCACTTCGCTGTTGAAGGCATATCTCGCCAGGTAAGCCAGGAAAATCGGGATCAAGGAGAGCGGATAGAGCAGAATCACCAGAGCCTGAAAGCGGCCGGAAGCGCCGCCCTGCGCAACCTGCGACGGGTTCAAACCCCGCGGGTACTGGACGGAGCATATGTTCCCCAAGGCCATCATGTAAAGCGAGCAGATCCCCACCACCACCAGCGTCTCCACCACCTGTCCATAGCCAAAACTCACCGGCAGCGCGGACGTGATACCCACCAGAATGCCTACCTCGAGATAGATGAAAACCAGGGCCGCCAGATTCTTGCCGGCCAGCGTCAGGTTGAGCCGTGCGGGCGCGGCGAAATAGATCTGCACGGCCGAGCGGTCAAAGCCGAAACAGTTCCAGTACGATACCTGGCCGAGCAGCGTCAGGGCATATACGCAGATCACCGTAAGGAAATGGTGGGACAGCGTGCCGTGGCTGCCCGGGCCGCGCAGCACCATGGGCAGCCACAGCATGAGGCCGAACGAGAATCCCATCACGAAGATCATGCGGTAGCGCGGCGTGCGGGCGAGCGAGCGCAGCTCCTTTTCGACGATGGCGGCCAGCGGATCCGGCAGTATGGCTCCCGGAAAACGGTAGAAGGTCTCGGCCAGCGATTGCACGCGCGTGAGGCCGGTGCTTAGCGGTGTGGCCTGCGCGGCCACCGCGTCGAAGCGCAGGCCGCGCTCGAACTGGGCGCGGCCGAACCAGGCGGCCAGCAAAGTCCAGAAGCCGATGGAAAGCAGGGCGACGAGCGTGGTGTGGCCCAGCGCGATATCGGCCGCGGCCGTCCAGGGTAAGGCGGCGATATGAGCCGCGCTATCGAAACCGCGCAGCCGGTTGGCGGTGGCGCGGAGATTGCCCGTCATGAACAGGAAGCGAGGCGCCATCCATAACAGCAGCAGAAAGAAAACCAGCAGCTCGCGTACCGTGCGCCGCGAAAGCAGGCGCAACAGAAGACTGCGGCTTCCGGAGGCCAGCAAAACGTTGAACAGGATGAAGAGCGCGGCCGCCGCCACCGTTCGAGGCCCCGCGGCCCCGCCGATCGCGCGGTTGCTCAGCACGCCCAGCGCGCCGCCCGCCACCACCATCACCATCTCCAGGCCGGTGGTGAAGCGCAGGAGTGCTTCTACCAGAAAGAGCCGGCCGTGCGGGACTGGATAGACCACCAGCTTGCGCATGTCGAGCGAGGAGCCCATACTGGCCGACAGGATCGGCATGGCCTGCCAGTACACGCAGATGCCCAGCAGGCCCCTGGGAACCCAGGTTCCGAGCGTGGTGGCTTCCGCTCCGGCGAGCGCGAACCACACCGCGCACGCGACGGCAGTCCAGATGCTGTACCAGACGATGCCGGTGATGAAGCTGAATAAGGCGCCGCGGCGTCCCGTCATCCGCATGCTGAGAAACTGGGCCCGCAGAATGGCGGCGATCATAGCCAGTCCAGGCGCTCCATCTGGCGTTCGGCGCCAACCAGCCGCACGAAGGCATCTTCCAGCGACTCGCCCCCGGAGCGCAGGTCGGCCAGCGTTCCGTTGGTGACGATGCGGCCATTGTTGATGATCGCCACCCGGTCGCAAAGCCGTTCCACCACTTCCAGGACGTGGCTGGTGAGAAAGATCGTCGCGCCATGGCGCACCTGGTCGATGAGAATCTCCTTCATCAGGCGCGCGCCTACGGCGTCCACGCCTTCAAAAGGTTCGTCCATGAGGAAGAGGTCGGGGTGGTGAATCAGCGAGGCGGCCATGGCGACCCGTTTGCGCATGCCCTTGGAGTACTCGCCGATGATCTTGCGGTCGGCCTGCAATTGGAAAAGGTCGAGGAGTCCACGCGCGCGCTCGCGGGCGGTAGGCCGCCGAAGACCGTACATGCGGCCCACGAATTCCAGAAACTCCGCGCCGGTGAGCCGGTCGAAGAGCAGCGATTCATCCGGCACCAGGCCGATGCGCTGCTTGATGTCGAGCTCCTGTTCGGGCATACGGAAACCGAGGATCTCGATGGCGCCGCTATCGGCGGGGATCAGGCCCGTGAGCATCCTTATGGTGGTGGATTTGCCCGCGCCGTTGGGCCCGAGGAAGCCAAAGAAAGAGCCCCGCGGCACTTCCAGATCCACTCCATCCACGGCGGCCTTGGAACCGTAGGATTTGCGCAGCTCGCGGACCAGGATGGCGGGGGCCATTCCTTACAGAGTAACGCCGGCGGTCGTGCCGCCGGCTTGGCTCAGTTCTTCGCGCTCCAGTCTCGAATCGTCTTAATTTCGTCCGGCGGAATATGCAGGAATTCCAAAAACTCCTGGTGGTCTTGCGGGGCCGATTTCTCGAACTCGGCATGCCAGCGGCGCATGTCTTCGAGGCTAAAACCGGCGGCGCTCATGATGGCGGTCCATTTCTCTTTCGTAACCATGGGAATGCTCCTCAATTGATCGGTAGTCTTGAGCAGGCGCGCGATCGCCCGCTGGTGGTCGCGCAGGCGTTCGATGCCTGCGCTCAGTTCGACGAAGCGCCGGCGCAGGATCGCGGATGCGTCGTTCCGGGGCGCGTCGAGAAGGGAACGGATGTCCGTGAGCTGCAAGCCGGCGTCGCGGTAAATGCAGATCTGCTGCAGGCGGTCGAGGTCCGTGTCGGCGTAGACGCGGTAGTTGCCCGAGCTGCGGCGCGGCCGCCTCAGCAAGCCGATGGACTCGTAATACAGCACCGTGCTGCGAGCCAGCTTGCAGGCCTTTGCCAGGCGTGTGACGGTCAGGGTCATCGTCGCTCCTATTTCAGTCTCAACCCTGAAGTTGTAGACAGGTCAAGAGGAATTATTGCGCGATCTTGAAAATCAGGATGTGCTGGCGGGGAAGCGGCTCCAGCACTTTGTCCAGGCGGAAACCCTCGGGCTCGAGTTCCGTCTTGACCTGGGCCACGGTCATCTTATGCTCGGGCCGGATGGGCACCGACGGATCTTCGCCGCGGTATTCCAGCAGGATCAGGCGGCCATTGGGCTTCATCGATGTTCGGATGTGGCGCAGCATTTTCTGCGGCTCCGAGAATTCGTGATAAACATCCACCAATAACACCAGGTCCAGGGCGGCTGCAGGGAGTTTGGGATCGTCTATGTCGCCCAACACGGTCTCGTAATTCGCCAGCTTGCGCTGCTGCATGTTCTTGCGCAGCATGTCGAGCATCTTGGCCTGGATATCGTTGGCGTAGACCTTGCCCGACGGGCCTACGCGCTCGGCCATGCGCCAGGTCATGTAGCCGGCGCCCGCGCCGATATCGCCGACGGTGGAGCCCTTGGCGATACCGATGGAGTCTAGCGCGAGGTCGGGCGCCTCTTCCGTTTCGCGCTCGGCGCGGACCAGCCAGTCGGCTCCGCCCACGCCCATGACACCCGCGTACTTCCGGCCGCTGACGGGATGGACGCCCTGCGCCCACGATACTGAATACAGAAGGAGAAATAGCCCACAGACCGCACGCCGCATGTATATAGGGTACGCGATCCGGCGTCACTCATTGGTCGGTTCGATATCGGTGGGCAGGTCCTTCAGTTTGTCGATGGCGTGCTGCATCGCCGGGCGGAGCACGCCGAGTGTGTCCAACATCTTCTTGGCGCCGGCGTAGTCGCCGTGGGCCTCGAGTGTGAGCAGGTCGTGGGTCAGGTCGCGGACCGCGCCTTTGATCTTGGCCGCGTCCACGGCGAAAGTGCCGTCCGCGTTGGCCACGAACGCGCCCTTGTCGGAGAGGTAGTTGAACTGCAGCGCCATGCCCTTGCCGTGGGCGTCGGTGAGGCCGAAGCGAAGCGAGCGGAAGGCCGAAGCCAGGAACGTGGTATAAAGTTGCCGCTCGTAGCCCGCACCGTGCATCAGCTTGCGATCGTAGAGGTACTCCAGCATGAACAGGCCGGTGATATCGGCCTTGGCCTCTTCGATGGCGCTGTAGAGTTCCTTGAGTTCCTGGCGCGGAGTCGTGGCGCGCCCCGAGACCTGGATCTGGTGCGGTCCGATGCCGTGGCTCAATTCGTGGGCCAGAATGTGGGTGAAGAAGTAGTTGAAGCTCAGATCCGATTGCGCCGCCTTGGGCAACACCCGCGCCGCGATCGGAGTGAGGGTGGCGGCGAACTTGGCTTCCTGAATGTTTTTCAGCATGATGCGCGCGCTGCCTTTCTCGTGGACCACGCGCTCGTCGTTTGGCAGGTTGAAAGCGGCGGTGCGAACACCGTGGGCTCCGTCGCCCGCCGCGAGGACTTCGTTCACCACGCGAATCGGCGCCGAAGCACCCAGTTTGGGATTGCGGTAGCCGGCATCGATGGGCAGGTTGTTTTCCACCTCTTGCAGATGCGAGGCTACGATCTTCAGCTTGTCGGTTTCCGCATCGTCTCGAATGGTGATGTAGGCTTCGAATGCGGCTTTGTAGCCGAACATTTCGTCGTTGTAGGTTTCATACGGGCCAATGGTGATGTCTAGCGGCGCGTTGAGGTCCATCCAGGCTACGTCGCTGGCGTAGTAGTCGTTGGAGAGGAAGGCGTCGGCGCGCAGGGTAAGAAATTTCCGGAGCGATTGGTTGTCGGTGAGGGAAGCGGCTTCGCGCAACAGGCTGGCTGCCTTCTCGAGATCGGAAGCGTAAGCGATATTGTAGGGCGCCAGGCTGAGTTGCTTGTCCTTGTTACGCCGCACTACGGTGAAGAAACTTTCGGCTTGCTGGCGCACAGGCGGCGGCAGGGCCGCGGCCCAGGTCTCGAATTCCTGGCGCGTCATGTCTTCGGGATAGAAGTTGGCGCCAAGAGGTTTGCGCTCGGGCACTCCGGGGAGGAAGGCTTGGTGGTCGTCCAGGTCCGACCATGGGCCCTTGTTCAGCAGAAAATAGTGCAGGCGCGCCTTGCCGAGGGGCGTGGTGTCCTTTTGCAGCTTCTCGTAGAGGGCGCGGTTGCCGCTCCAGAGTTGATCCAGGAAGACGGAGTTCAGAATACGCGCCGCATCGATCAGCTTGGGAAGCGCCTTGCGGTCGCCCGCGGAGAGCTTCGAGGTGTCGTACTTCAGGGTGACGGGCGCGAAACGGGCGCCCATTTGCTTGAGTTGAGTGAGATCGGGCATAACGGCAGCAGCGGCCAGAAGGACCAGGACGGGCTTCATCAAGACCATTGTGTCACTCCAAGCGCGAGCCGGGCCAACTCGCCAGGAATCGCCACGCCTCTCTGGTGAGGCAATGTTCGTGGCAATGAAGCTGGGATCCGGGAGGCCTTCACCTTACCTGCGTAAGTCGCTTGCGCTGGCCGCGAACGGAGATGCCCAACTTGCGCAGGGCACACTCCGGCCCCATCGCAGGCGCTTCGCTCATCAGGTCGGTGCCGCGCGCGGTTTTGGGGAACGGAATCACATCGCGGATCGAGGTCTCGGTGGCCAGGATCATTCCAGCGTCTGACCGCCGCGAAAACAGGCGCCCATTTGCTTGATCTGCCGCTTAGCGCAGTTTCCGAAACCGAAGGTCCCACACGCGGGGCTCTCCCAGGCTCAACTCCGTCACTTGGCCGCGGGCATCGCGCAGGAACCGGATGCTGCCAAGCTGGGAGCTGAAGCCGTCCCGGTACGTGGGGATGAGTGGAAACCGGGCGTCCGGACGCCGGTGAATTACGAGCCGGCCATTCTCGAGCACGACCTGGAAAGCCGCTTCTGCCTCGTCGCTGGCGTATTCGCCGGCCAGAGCGGCGAGTTCCGCCGGAGTCGGGTTGGCGCGGTCCACCTTCTCGTACCAGTTGCCTTCGTCGCCCTCGGTGCGCAGGCGCATGCGAGCGCCGCTGAATTCCACCAGTGGACCCTCGTCGTCTGACGCGAATGTGTTGGCCCAAACCGGCCTCAGCAGGCCCCGTCGCTCCAGGTGCAACTGGCCATTCTGAAGTTCAAGGGTGAGGGTCTGGTGGTCGCGCACACTGCAGTAGAGGCCGGCCTTGGCCGCTAGCGACGCCGGATCCACCGTCACTGGGGGCAGCGGGTCTGGCGTGAGCGCGCCGAGGTAAGCTTCCGCCACTTGATGGCCGAGTTGGGTGGCGTTGACGCCAGCCAGATTACACAACACCGCGACCGATAGCTTCTGGTCCGGATACCGGCCGAGCCACGCGCTGTAACCCGCCGTGCTGCCACTGTGACTAACTTCGTCGCGACCCTTCCAATGCAGCACCATCAGACCGGCGGCGTACGCGATGGTGCGTCCATCGTTGAGCCGGCCGCGCTCGTGCTGGGAATCGAAGAAACTGCGGCCGCCTACTTTCATCGTGGTGAAGTTCTGGTTCCAACGCAGCAGGTCGCCCACCGTAGTCAGCAGGCCACCGTTGCCGAACACGTCTTCGAAGGGCATATCCTGGCGGAAAACGCCGCTATTGGAGGAGTAAGCTATGGCGCGGTTAGGCACGATGCGCCGGAAGTCGTCCCGCCACTCGGTGGAGGCCATGCCGAGCGGCATGAAAATCTGCTCGCGCGTGAACTCCGGCAACGGCCGGTTGGCCACGCGACCCACGAGAATCGCCAGTAGATTGAATCCGCTGTTGGTGTACGAGTACTCCGCGCCTGGCGGATAGTTCAGGGACTTTTGCCGGCCGATGATCTCCAGGACGTGGGCGTGTGTGTACTCGCGTGTGGTGCGCGGCCATCCGCCGATAGCGGCCACGTTGCCCCAGTCCCGCAGGCCGCTGGTGTGGTTGAGCAGTTGGCGGATGGTGATGGGAGCGCCGTAGTCGGGAAGTTCGGGAATGTACTTGCGGGCCGGATCGTCGAGCGAAAGCTTGCCCTGTTGAGCCAGCAGGAGAACCGCGGCCGCTGTGAACTGCTTGGTGATCGATCCCGGTTCGAAGACGGTCTGTGGCGTGATCGCCACTTTGTGTTCCAGGTCGGCCATGCCGTAGGCGGTGGCCAGGACCTGCGAACCGCCCAGGCTGACGCCGGTGGCGCACCCGGGGCCGGTCGTGCCGGCGAAGCGCGCAAAGATCTTGTCCACCTTGGCGCGGGCGTCGGGCGGCGGCGTCAGGTTCTGGGCGGCGCACACGGCCGCCAGCAGCGACGGGAGCAATCGGGCATGGCGTAGGATCATGGCGTGATCTCGGGTTCAGGATACAACGAACCCGGCCCTAAGACGTTGCCGCGGCTCCAACCGGCCGAAGGGCAGTCGCTGCTGGAGCACCTTGCGGAAATGGATCGAATCCGCGGCCCGCACGGTCAACCCCGCGAAGACGCTATCGGCGCGACCCCCTGTGAGGTCATCAATGGCAGCACTCGCGTGCGCCGGGCGAATTCGACGGCAACCGGATCAGTCATCGACCACCAGGCGCCCAGCCTCCCACCGGTTAAACCCGGCGAGTGCGCGGCCGTATTGCTCGACTTGTTCCTTCAGGGTCACTTGCCCTGGCCGCGAATCGAGATGCCCAACTCGCGCAAGGCACGCTCCGGCACCGTCGCGGGTGCTTCGCTCATCAGGTCGGTACCGCGCGCGGTTTTGGGGAACGGAATCACGTCGCGGATCGAAGTCTCGCCGGCCAGGATCATCACCAGCCGGTCCAGGCCGAGCGCGATCCCGCCGTGCGGGGGAGCGCCGTATTCCAGGGCGTCCAGCAGGAAACCGAAGCGGCGGTGGGCCTCCTCGTCCGTCATGCCCAGCGCGGCGAAGACTTTGGACTGCACATCGCGGCGATGAATACGGATCGAGCCGGAGCCCAGTTCCACGCCGTTCAGGACCAGGTCGTACGACTTGGCGCGGCAGCGGGCTGGGTCGGCAGTGAGCTTTTCCAGATCCTCGTCGTGCACGGATGTGAACGGATGGTGAGCGGCGTTCCATCGGTTCTCTTCTTCGTCCCATTCGAACATGGGAAAGTCCACCACCCAAAGGAACTGAAAATTCCTCGGGTCGAGCAGCTTATGCCGGTCGTTGAACTTCTGCGCGCAGTGGAGGCGCAACTGGCCGCAGGCCAGGTAGACCGTCTCCTCCGGGCGATGGCCTTTGGGTTCGCCGGCCCACGCGGCCAGCACTAGCAGGTCGCCTTCCTGCGCGCCGCAGCGTTCCCGCACCTTGGCCATCGGCCCTGGAAAGTCGCGATCCAGGCGCTTCGGGTCGTCGAACACGCGCAGGCCTCGTTCCTGGCCGAAAGCCTTGAATTCGTCCCGCTCCTTGCGGCTCGGCGTGCCGCAACCGGGGATGTGAATGGCCACCAGCGGCAGTCCGCCCGCGGCGAGGTCGGGCAACAGGTCCTCCACGGGATGCATGGGGGGAACTCGGCAGTCGGGTTTGTCGATGCCGTAACTGCGCATGGCTTCGGCATAGCTGAGGCGCTGGAACGGGGTGCCGACGGCGTAACCGGCTTCCCTGCAAACGCGCTCGACCAGCGGTTCGATCACCTCGAAAATCCGCTCCTGCTGCGGGAACGACATCTCGAGATCGATCTGCGTGAACTCGGGCTGGCGGTCGGCCCGCAGGTCTTCGTCGCGGAAGCAGCGGACAATCTGAAAGTACCTCTCGAAGCCGCTGATCATGAGAAGCTGCTTGAAAATCTGCGGCGATTGCGGCAGGGCGTAGAATGTGCCCGGTTGCACCCGGCTGGGAACCAGGTAGTCGCGCGCGCCCTCCGGCGTGGAGCGTGTCAGAAACGGCGTCTCGATTTCGAGGAAGCCCCGCGAGTACAGGACCTCGCGCACGGCGAACGAGATCTTCGAGCGCAGCATCACGTTGCGCTGCATCTGCGGGCGGCGCAGGTCCACGTAGCGGTACTTCAGGCGCGCGTCTTCGTTCACGTCGGCCGATTCGTCCATCGGGAACGGCGGCGTGCGCGACTCGTTGAGGATCCACACCTTCGACGCCACCAGCTCCACTTCTCCGGTAGGCATGTTGGGGTTGATGGTCTCCGGCGTGCGCTTCTCGACCCGGCCCTCCACCGCGATGACGTACTCGGCGCGGACCGCTTCGGCACGACCGTGCACGGCGGCATCGACATCCTCGTGGAAGACCGCCTGAGTATGGCCGCTGCGGTCGCGGAGATCGATGAAGATCACCGCGCCGTGGTCGCGACGGCGATGACACCAGCCCATCAGGACCACGGCTTTGCCCGCGTCGGAGGCGCGCAGTTCGCCGCACATGTGGGTGCGCCGAAGGTCGCCCAGAAAATCCAGTACAATAGAGGTTTCCATATCGATCAGTTTGATTTCGTGGCCCCGGCAAGCCTGGCGGCGATTTCGTCACGGGTCAGGTCTTCCTGCTGGCCGGTAGCCAAGTTTTTGAACGCATAGCGGCCGGCGGCCATTTCGTTGTCGCCGACGATCAGGGCGTAGCGCGCTCCGAACCGGTTGGCCAATTCCATGGCTCGCTTCAGCTTGCCTTCCACTAGTTCCACCGAGTGGCCGCTCAGCCGGAAATCGCGGGCCATCACCGCGGCGTGCCGCAGCGCAGGCTCACCGAGGGGCGCCACCACCAGGTCGAGCGAGGCCGGAGCCTGGTCGCCCTCCACACTCATCACCAGGCGGTCCTCGCCGATCGAGAATCCGATACCCGGCGAATGCACTTTGGAGCCGAGTAATTCAGCCAGGCCATCGTAGCGGCCGCCACCCAGCACGGAATTCTGCGCGCCTAACGATCCGTGGACCACTTCGAACGTGGTGCGCATGTAGTAATCCAGGCCGCGCACCATGCGGGGGCGGATTTCGTACGCGATGCCCCGATCGGTCAGGTACTGCCGCACGGAGTCGAAATGCCCGCGGCAAGCGGGGCAGAGATAGTCGATGATGCTCGGCAGCCGGTCGATGATGGGCTGGTCGGCTTCGACCTTGCAATCGAGCACGCGCAGTGGATTGGTCTCGGCGCGGCGGCGGCAATCGCCGCACATGGTTTCGGCCACGCTGTGCAGTTCCTGGCGCAGCTTTTCGACGTATTGCGGACGGCAGTTACGGTCGCCGACGGAATTGATCAGCAGCTTGAAACCGCCGAGGCCCACCGCATTGAGGATCTCGACCACCATCTCAATGACTTCGGCATCGATCACGGGCGATTCGGAGCCGATAGCTTCGGCGCCGATCTGGAAGAACTGGCGGTAGCGCCCCTTTTGCGGGCGCTCGCGGCGGAACATCGGGCCGATGTAGTAGAGCTTCTGCACGCCGGGCCGCTGGTCGAGCCGGTGCTCGATATAAGCGCGGATCACCGGCGCCGTGTCCTCCGGACGCAGGGTGAGGGACGTCCCGTCGCGGTCCGTAAAGGTGTACATCTCCTTGGTGACGATGTCGGTTTCGGCGCCGACGCCGCGGGCGAACAACTGCGTCTCCTCGAAAATCGGGGTGCGGATCTCGTGATAATTGTAGGCCCGGAGAACCGCCCGCGCAGCCGCTTCCACCCGATTCCAAACTTCGGTGGATGGGGGCAGTAAATCCCTGGTTCCTTTGACAGCTTTGATCAAGGTAGTTGGAAACCCTATGCTAGCAGATGCCGGCACCCGGATGCCTGCCGGTGCTCTTCCCGTCGCTGCCACTGTCCGCGTCGTATAGGCCATCCCCCGTTGGAAGACGAGGCCCAAAAGTCCAGCGATGGGTGAGCCAGCCGTCGCTAAAGGAATCGCCGCAAATAGCTGAGGATCAAGATCTTGTCAACTCCTACAAAATACTTTACAGGACAGTAGTGCTGCACCAGCGCGGCACGTCTTTACGGCGGACGGGTTAAATGAAATTCCTTTGCGCTTGTGACCCAAACAGCCAAGACCTACTATATTTGTTTCCTTGAGAGTGCCGGGTTCCCGCCTATCAGTTGGCCTTGGTTTCCCCCATCTGCATGGTCAGCCGTGAGTGTTCGATACTCAGGTCGATCCACTGGTCAACCAGGCGTTTGAACCGCTTGTGGGTTGCGAT
>Ga0075030_100000054_pt1 | contig 73197 bp, 61 predicted proteins | sample LitLauG_LLR_2012_FD_71393 | JGI IMG/M metagenome (GOLD analysis project Ga0075030, IMG submission 71393) | Freshwater sediment microbial communities from Pennsylvania, USA - Little Laurel Run_MetaG_LLR_2012 | ecosystem: Environmental > Aquatic > Freshwater > Creek > Sediment | place: USA... | reverse complement strand
GTTGCGCACCTGCCGCCGGGGGCGCCGGTGGAGGATTCAAGTCCACCGCGATATTCTTCACAATCGGACCGGGCTTGCGCACCAGCTTGCCACCCAGGTAGCCCGCGGAGCTGACGCCCATGACGTACAGCAGGCCATCCGGGAAGGTCGGGAAGGCCGCAATCTTGGCCGGATTCTGCGAGATCAGCAGCGCCACAAATCCTAAACACGCCACCACGGTCCACACGAAGAACTGGAAGCGCTCCGGCACCACCAGGCCTCCCGTGCTCACGAAATCGGCGAAGGAGGGAAACATATCGCCCCCGCCCTTGTTGCCGCGGGCGCCGGTCGCGCCCGCCGCCATCACGGTGGTCCCCGCGCTTATGCCAAGCATGGCGGAGAGATTCCCGGGGACATCCGGCAGTTCGAAGGCCCATTGCACCAGCCAGCGGCAGAAGAAGACGTACAGATAGCCGAAGACGAAGACGAACGCAAACAGGAAGAGCTGGAATTTCGAGAGGCTGTAGGAGTTGGTTTCGCGGTCCAGAAAGAAGGCCGCATAGGCAGGCAGCTTCTTGCCATCGATCAAGTGCTCGTCCACGCCGCTCGAAACCAGCCGGTAAATCAGAAAGCAGAGCAGCACAAAGATCGCGACGGCGGCGATCAGCACGCCGCCCGGCGACATGCGGGCCAGAATGAGCGGCTGTTTGGTGGCAGAGACGGTATCGCCTACGCGGACGCTCAGGTTCACCGGACCCTGGTATGGCTCGCCCTTATAGCCGAATACGTGCATCTTTTGCGCGTTCTCCACCCAGAGGCAGGGCATTTTCTTGTTCGGGTTCTTGCGGCAGTCGTCGGCCGAAACCCCGCGATCGGCGATGATATCCCCCTGGCCCTCCACCAGCACATGGTCGTTGATGGCGTCGGTCGAGAAGCCGTCGCCGATCACGTCGAAGTCGTATCCGCCGGTCTCCTTGTCGCGGTAGGCGGTCGCCGGGTGCGGATAGTCGACCTTGACCGCGGCCGGGTTGACGCGCAGTTCGCCCGGCACCCCTTCCGTGACCTCAGCCGCGCCGCCAGGCTCCTTGAAGGTGAGCGTCAGGTAATACCGGGCAGGCCCCAGATTGTTCGGCAGCTTGTAGGCGACCTCGTGGTCGGCGCCGCTGGCTTTTGCGTCGGAGGAATCCACCTCCGTGCCAGCGGGGATCCTCAATAGATGAAAGGTGACCTGCTGGGCATCCGGAAAATCGGTCTTCATCGCTATTTTCGTGCCAGGCGTGACGGCCTCATCTAAACCGGAGACGGACTTCACGTGCGTCGCGGCGGCGGAAAGCACCAGGAAGAAAAATAGCCAGCAAACTCTGCGCATCATACAAATCACCGGAACGCTGCGTACAACCTTTCGATCTGCGTCTCCGTGCCATTCAGCAGCTTCGAACCAAAATTATGATGTCCGGCATAGAACAGGCGGACTACCGCCACGGCCAGAATCGGGGCCGCGACTAATATCAGAAAGAACCAGCCATTTTTGCGGGGCAAAGTTCGCACCGGCCCGGTGAGTTCGGTCACGAAACTCTGAATGAATATCCAGAGCGCGAACACCAGGAAGATCACGGCTGAGAGAAGGGCCATTTGGTTCGGCAGCCTGCCGATGTCCCAATCCTCGGAGGCAAACGCGAAAAGGTACCACAGAAACAGCAGCACCGCGTTGAGCTTGAGCAGCCCGAACACCAGGCCGGGCAGCGACCGGCCTAGCACCTCAAATCCATAATTGATACTTCGAGCGATTCCTTCCAGCACCGATTCAGTATTGTATGCTGGACCGTAACCGGATTCAAGCCAAACCCCAGCACAGCCAAACCCCAGCACAGTCCCGCCTGGTCATGCCGGGAGCGCATGCTGCGTTGGGTGCCGCACTCGAACGTTGAATTAACCGGGGCAAGTCCGGCGGCGGCGAAAGGTTTATGCGACGCCTGCGCGGTGGTGGCGGTAGCTTGGTCAGCACGTGGGCGGCGGCGGGCACGCGGTGGAGCTGAAGCAGTCACTGCCCGACGGCGCCATTCGGGGCTCGCCCCGTTGAGGACGCAATAGAGGCGCTTACCGGGTGGCTGGTGTGGGCTTGTGGCTGGCGATGTATTTCCGCACGAAGTCGGAAAAGGCCGCGGTCAAGGCCAGGCGGGCGCGCGCGGTGCGGCCGACCCTTTTGTCCTCAATCCTTTCCACCGGCAGCAGGTCGCGGGTGGTGGAGGTGATGAAGACTTCGTCGGCGAGTTCCAGGTCGGTCGGCAGAAGCGCCTTTTCGCCGATGCGGATGCCGGGCGTGCGGACCTCGGTCAGCAGCACCTCGCGCGTGATTCCGGGAAGGCAGCCGGAACTGAGCGGCGGCGTCCACACCTGGTTGCCCTCGGCGATGAAGATGTTGGCGGAGGTGCACTCGGCCACTTCGCCGCGCTCGTTGAGAAGGATGACTTCGTCGAAGCCGCGGGCCTGTGCCGTTTCCAGCCAGGTGAGGTTCATGGCCCAGGAGAGGATTTTGGCGCCGGCGAACTGATTGGCGGCGTAGCGGGCGCTGGGTTGGTAGGCGAGGGAGACGTGGTCGGCCCAGTCCTTGGAATCGGCGGTGAGGGCGACGACGTCGCAGGCCCGTCCGTTGGATGGCCCGGCCCACATGCCGCCGCCATTTCGCACGATGACCAGGCGCAGGGTGCAATTGTGCGCACCGTTGGCTTCCACCAGTTCGAGCAGGCGGTTGCGCACGCGTTCCGAGTCCTCCGGGAGCGGCACGTGGAGCCCGTGGGCGTCGCGGGTGATGCGCGCCCAGTGGCGTTCCCAGGCGAAGAGCACGCCATCGGCGACGCGCAGGGTGGTGAAGACGCCCCATCCGGAAAGCAGGCCCACCTGACCCGGTGAGAGCGTGAGGTCGGCGACTTCCTGGACCCGGTCGTTGTGGAGGATGAAACGGTGGAGCACGAAGCTATTTTAACAAGGCCCGCAGCGGGGAAACGCCTTAGATATATTGAAACAAATGAACTCCACCGAGCTACCCACCAAAGCAGAGATCGAACAGGCGTGCCGGATTGTCTACGAGGCGATGCAGCCGACCGCGCAGTATTCCTGGCCGCTGCTGAACCAACGCGTGGGCGCGGAGGTCTGGATCAAACACGAGAATCACGGACCGGTGGGCGCGTTTAAGATCCGGGGCGGGCTTGTGTACTTTCGCCATCTGCGGGACTCAGGGCATAAGGCTGGAGTGATCACGGCGACCCGCGGAAACCACGGGCAGGCCATCGGATTCGCGGCGCGGCGCGAGGGGATCGCCGCCACCGTGGTAGTGCCGTTCGGCAACAGCGTTTCCAAGAACCGCGCGATGCGCAGTCTGGGTGTGACTCTGGTGGAGCACGGGCAGGATTTCGAGGAGGCCCGGCAGGAGGCGCGCCGGCGGGCGGAGGCGGAAGGAATGCACTACGTTCCGTCGTTTCACGAGTGGCTGGTGGCGGGCAATTCTACTTATTCGTACGAACTGCTCGGCGCGGTCGGGGGAATCGACGTGGCGTACGTGCCCATCGGGTTGGGGTCGGGAATCTGCGGGATGTGCGCGGCGCGCGAGGCGCTGGGGCGCAAAACGGAGATTGTGGGGGTGGTGTCGGCGCATGCCGCGGCCTACTACGAGTCGTTCACGGAGCGGCGCGCGGTTTCACGGCCGGCACAGACGAAGATCGCCGATGGCATGGCGGTGCCGGTGCCGGACCAGGCTGCACTCGAGTTGGTCTGGCGGTATGTGTCGCGGGTGGTGATGGTGACGGACGACGAAGTCGAGACCGCGATGAGGGCGATCTTCGACGACACCAGCAACGTGGCGGAAGGCGCTGGGGCGGCGGGCGTGGCGGCGGTTTTGAAAGACAAGGACCGGTTGCGCGGGAAGCGCGTGGCCACAGTGATCTCCGGCGGCAACGTGGATCGCGAAGTGGTGGCGCGGGTGCTGGGAGCGGGGCGGTCGTGGAGATTCTGCCCGGCTTGACCTGATACGACGGCGGGACCGGCCAGGATGATCGGGTAGGAGGCCTACCCCACGATGTTCTCGCCGCCATCTACCTGCAAGGTATTGCCGGTGAGCCAATAGGTGGCAGGGTGGCAGAGCGCCGCGATGCAGCGGGCGACGTCTTCGGGCAGGGTGAGGCGCTGGTTGGGGTTGCGGTTGCGGGCGATCTCCATGATCCGTTCGTAGTCCGGAATCAGACGCAGCGCCGGGCTGTCGGTGACGCCGGCCAGAATGGCGTTGGCCGTGATGCCGGCGGGCGCCAGTTCGAGCGCCAGTTGCCGGATGTGCGACTCGAGAATCGCCTTGGCGGCACTCACCGGGCCATAGTGCGGAATGGCCTTGGCGCCGCCGCTGGAGGTCATGGCGAAGATCCGCGTACCCTTGTCGAAGAGGCCGGCCCACAGGCATTCCTGCACCCAGTAGACCAGCGAATGGCCCATGATGTCCGCGGTGGATTCGATCTGCTTCTTCGAGGCCACCATCTCCGCGCCCACCAGGGGCTTGAGCGCGCCGAAGGCGATGGAATGGAGCAGCACGCGCAGCCAGCCCGGGGGGTCGAAAAGGCGCTGCCGGATCTGTTCCACGCAGTCCTTGCGCTTTTCGTCGTCGGCCGCATTGAAGTTGAAGAATTGGGATTCGCGGCCCAGGTCGCGAATGCGCTGCTCGATTTCGGCGACGTGCGGGAGTTTGTCGCGGCGGTCCATGTGGACGCCGAAGATGTTCATGCCGGCGCGGGCCAATTCCACGGCGGTGGCCTCGCCGAAGCCGCTCGATGCGCCCAGAATCAGGGCCCAGGGTTGTTTGCTCATGAGACTTCGCTAACTTCGATTTCCCTTTCGTCGTCTCCGATGGTGCGGATGCGGATCTCGGTGCGCTGGGGCGGCATGAGTTGCGGAAAGCGCTCGCCCCACTCGATCAGCACCACGGCCTCCCGGTCGAAAATCTCGTCCAGCCCGAGGGTAGCCACTTCGCGCGGTTCGTCGAGACGGTACAGGTCAATATGGTACACCCGGCCCGCCTGGCCATACTCGTGGATCAGGGTGAAGGTGGGGCTCGAAACCTCGTCGGGCCCGGCGGCACCCAAACCGTGCACGATTCCTTTGGCCATGGTGGTTTTGCCTGCGCCGAGGTTGCCGATCAACAGGACGGCGCGTTGGCGAGGCAGCGTGCGCGCCAGTTCTTCGCCCAGGCGGATGGTGGCCTCTTCAGACGCCGTGCGATACGTCGGCACAGTCCTCCATGGCCTTGGACAGGTACCGCAGGATGTCCGTGGCAATCAGGCACTTTTCGCCGAGGGCACGGGCGCCGATTTCGGCGGCCAGGCCGTGCAGGTAGACCGCCGCGGCAACGGCTTCGTCGGGGTGCGGCGGGAACTGGGCGAGGAAGCCGGCGATCAGGCCGGTGAGGATGTCGCCGCTGCCGCCTTTGCCCATCGCGGGGGTTCCGGTGGGATTGACCCAGACGCGGCCATCGGGGAAGGCCAGCAGCGTGCGCTGGCCTTTCAGGACGAGGGTAACGGAGTGAGCGGTGGCGTAGTCGCGGGCGGCGGTGACGCGGTCGGCCTGGATTTCAGCGGTGGATTTGCCGGTGAGACGGGCCATTTCGCCGGGGTGGGGGGTGAGGACTCGGATGCGGCCGGGCAGACCAACGGCCTGCCCCACCAGGGCATCGGCATCGAGCACCAGGGGTTGTTCGAGGCTGGCGGCAACGCTCGCCACCAGATGCGCGATGGCGGGGTCGCGGCCGAGGCCGGGGCCCATGGCGATCACGGTTTTGCCTTCGAGGATATGATCGAGTTGGGCGTTGAGGGCGATGGAACCGTGGGCGGTTTCGGCCAGGGGCTCGGTCATCAACTCCGGGGTATGCGCGGCGATTTCGGCGATGGCGCTCTTGGCGGAGGCGACGGTCACCAGGCCCGCTCCGGCGCGAAGCGCGGCGAGACCCGTCATAGCGGCGGCGCCGGTTTTGCCGCGGCTGGCGGCGATCACGAGCACGTGGCCGAATGTGCCCTTGTGGCCGCCCGGCGGACGCGGCGCGAGCAACTCGCGGAACATGGAGGGCTCCAGCAGCGACAACCATGCGCCGGCGTACAACTCCGGCGGGCTGCCGATGGGCCTGGTGACCAGTTCTCCGACATGGTCGCAGTGGGGCGGCAGCACCTGCGATACCTTCGGAGCGGTGAAGGTCACGGTGTAGTCGGCGCGGGCGGATTCGCCGGCCGGCATGCCGGACGGAATGTCCACAGCGACGACTTTCGCCAGAGGGAAGGCGGTGTTGATCTGCCGAATCGCGTCCAGCATGGGGCCGGTGGCGGGGCCCGTGAGACCGGTGCCGAGCAATGCGTCCAGCACCAAGCTGGCAGCGCAGGCTTCGGACGGAATCTGGCGAGTCACCGGGCATCCGCACGCCTGCAGCATGCGTAAATTGGCGGCGGCATCGCCCTTCAGATCCGCGGGTTCGGCCAGCAGGACCACGTGCAGCGCCGCTGGCCGGAAGCGTGTATAAAGCTGGCGGGCGATGACCAGGCCATCGCCGCCGTTGTTGCCCTTGCCGCACAGCACGACGATACGCTGTGCGGCGAGCGGCGCAAAACGTTCCACCAGAAACTCGACCACGCGGTGCCCGGCATTCTCCATCAGGACGATTCCGGGAATGCCAAGCTCGATGGTTTGGCGATCCACCTCGCGCATTTCAGCCGCGGTCAGAACTTTCATAGCCGGCGCGCCACCACCATGGTCATGTCGTCCTGCAACTCGGAGGAGCCGGTCCAGTGGATTACGGATTCCATGGTGCGGGCGATCAATTCGGAGGAATCGGCCTTGGCGTATTTGATCAGCAGATCCTTCAGACGGTCCTCGCCGAACATCTCTCCGTAGACATTCTCGGGCTCGGTGATCCCATCGGTATAGGCCACCAGCAGATCGCCGTGTTCCAGCGCCACGGTCTTTTCGAGATAGCGCGCAATGGGGAAGGCGCCCACCACCGTTCCAGTGGAATCCAGCATCCGGATCTCGTTGCCGCGCAGCAGCATGGGCGCCAGGTGGCCGGCATTGGTATAGGTGAGCGCATGGGTAGCATCGTCGTAGATGGCGAAGTAGAAGGTGGCGTACTTCTCGGGCGCGGTGGTGGCGTAAAGCTGCCGGTTCAAGTTAGCCACCAGCTTGGCGGCGGAATACGGATAGTGTCCGTTACCATTGACGGCGCCCAACTGCGTCCGCATGGTGGATTGAATGGTGGCCATCAAAAGGGCGGCCGAGATACCCTTTCCGGCTACGTCGCCGATGGCGAAGGCCAGCGTGCTTTCCGACAGCGACATAAAGTCGTAATAGTCGCCCGAGACCATGCGGGCCGGGTTGCACACGCCTTTCAATTCCAGGGTCTTGGTGAAAGGAACGTCCTTCGGGAAGAGCTGGTTCTGCACTTCGCGCGCGATGCTGAGCTCGGATTCCAGCCGCTCCTTCTCTTTAGCGACTACGATCAGTTCGCCCAGGTTTTCCGTCATGGTGTTGAATGACTTGGTAAGCTCGGCAAGCTGGTCGTCGCCGGCCACCGGAATGCGGTGGGAGAAATCGCCGTGCCTGACATGCTGGGTGCCCTCGTAGAGTTCGTGCACCGCGCCGGTGATGGTGCGGGAGAGTTTGACGCCAGCCCAGAGGGAGGCCAGTTCGACGAGCATCAACAGAATCGAAGCCGCCTCCAGGGAAGTTAGAATTCGCTCGCTCCACTCCTCCTTCTGGCCGAAGACATGGCCGAGCACGGCGGAGACCCTAGTCTCCACCAGCATGTACACGATCTCGGCCGGCTTTTCGGGCGAGTCCCACGAAGGGACAGCCACGGGGTAGATGAAGTGGACCTCGAAATCGGCCAGATTGTTGGCCTCGGGAATCCGGGAACGGGCGCGGCCGGTGAGGTTCACGAAGCCGCTCAGAAAACTGACGTCGCCGAGTCCCTTCACCAGGTCGGTCAACACGTCGTGGGTGATGGGGGCCAGGATCGTGACCTCGTTACCACCCTGCTGGGCGTGGGCCCAGGCGAACAGGCGGCGCCGCGTGCCATCGAGCCTGGTGGCCAAGCCGCTGGCGTTCTTCCAGGACTCAGGCGCCGAGACGAGTTGGGAGCCGGGCGGGAACCGGAATGGACTCTGGCCCTGGATCAGAATTTCGAAATCCGGGAAGCTGCGGCGCAGGCCGGGCACGCGGCTGGCGACTGCCTGGTCAGGCGCCGGGCCACGGGCTAGGGCTTCGGCCGAGATGAACAGGGTGCGCGTCCGGGTATTCAACTCGGTATCGACCAGGTAGACGGCCATCTGTCCGAGCACGAACCAGGCGGCCAGCCCGATCAGGACGAGGAGCAGCACGATGGGCACCACCGCGATGAACAGGTAGGCGGCGATGAGACGGTTGCGCAATCGCCAGATGGCGCTGCGCAAGGCGCGACGCAGCAGTTTGTAGGCAGTGAGCCCGCCGAAGATGACGGCCGCCAGCAACGTCAGCGTGCGCAGCACGGGAGCGGTTCCAGTGAAATAGAGCAGCGCCCAGATGGCCGCGAGGACAACGAACGTCTTCTCGATTCGGCCGGACTGGCGCCAAATCACCGCGAAGCTCCGCATGGTTTATAGTTCCAGACTAGCGTACCGGGCTGCCGGGCGCTAGAATCGGCTAATGCAAACAAAGAATATCCTGTCCACTCTCTTGATGTTGGCGGTTTTGGCCGGCGCGGCGTTGGCCGCCGATATCACCGGGACCTGGTCGGGGACCCTGTCCATGGGGGACAACCAATTCACCCTCACCTATAACTTCAAGCAGGATGGCGATAAGCTGACCGGCACCGTGGTGGGCCCGCAGGGCGATCCGCTGCCGCTGGTGGATGGCAAGGTGGATGGCGACCAGGTGACCTTCGCGGTCAACGTGGATATGGGCGGCGAAGCGGCCAGGTTCGCCAGCACCGGGACGATCAAAGGGGATGAGATCATGCTCAACACCAAAGTCGAAAAGGGGCCGGATTTCCCGCCGAGCACCATGACTTTGAAGCGGGCGAAGTAGGGAAGCGATCAGCCGAGCGCTAAGACCAACCCGGCGCCGCCAAATGCGATCGGCGGGGTCGTGTCCGCTTGGGGTCCGCGCGTCGAGGGGCGCACATGGAGCTACTCGCCGCCTTCTTCGAGGACGAGAAAGTAGACGCGGCCGGCACCGTCGCCGGCGGCGATGATGCGGTCGTCCGCCCACGCGCAGCATTGGGCGGCGGCATCGCAGTGGAAGGTCGCGATGGGCAGGCCGGTTTCCAGGTCCCACACCTTCAGCGTTTGGTCAGAAGACGCGGATACCGCGCGCCGCCCGTCCGGCGTCACCGCCACGCCAGTGACCCAGTTCGAGTGGCCTTCCAGGGTGAGCAGGGCGCGGCCGCTTTCCAGGTCCCACACCTTCAGCGTGTAGTCCCAAGACGCGGACACGGCGCGCCGCCCGTCCGGCGTCACCGCCACGCCCTTGACATAGTGAGAGTGGCCTTCCAGGGTGCGCAGGGCGCGGCCGCTTTCCAGGTCCCACACCTTCAGCGTCTTGTCCCAAGACGCTGACACCGCGCGCCGCCCGTCCGGCGTCACTGCCACGCCAGTGACTGCGGCAGAGTGGCCTTCCAGGGTGCGCAGGGCGCGGCCGCTTTCCAGGTCCCACACCTTCAGCGTCTTGTCATCAGACGCCGACACCGCGCGCCGCCCGTCCGGCGTCATCGCCACGCCAGTGACCCAGTTCGAGTGGCCTTCCAGGGTGAGCAGGGCGCGGCCGCTTTCCAGGTCCCACACCTTCAGCGTCTTGTCCCAAGACGCGGACACCGCGCGCCGCCCGTCCGGCGTCATCGCCACGCCAGTGACCCAGTTCGAGTGGCCTTCCAGGGTGCGCAGGGCGCGGCCGCTTTCCAGGTCCCACACCTTCAGCGTGTTGTCCTCAGACGCGGACACCGCGCGCCGCCCGTCCGGCGTCACCGCCACGCCATCGACAGAGTCAGAGTGGCCTTCCAGGGTGCGCAGGGCACGACCGCTCTCCAGGTCCCACACCTTCAGCGTCTGGTCAGAAGAGGCGGACACCGCGCGCCGCCCGTCCGCCGTCACCGCCACGCCACTGACCCAGTTCGAGTGGCCTTCCAGGGTGCGCAGGGCGCGGCCGCTTTCCAGGTCCCACTCCTTCAGCGTTTGGTCCCAAGACGCGGACACCGCGCGCCGCCCGTCCGCCGTCACCGCCACGCCCCTGACAGGGTTCGAGTGGCCTTCCAGGGTGCGCATGGCGCGGCCGCTTTCCAGGTCCCACACCTTCAGCGTCTGGTCAGAAGAGGCGGACACCGCGCGCCGCCCGTCCGCCGTCACCGCCACGCCAGTGACCCAGTCAGAGTGGCCTTCCAGGGTGCGCAGGGCGCGGCCGCTTTCCAGGTCCCACACCTTCAGCGTCTTGTCATCAGACGCGGACACCACGCGCCGCCCGTCCGGCGTCACCGCCACGCCATCGACAACGTCAGAGTGGCCTTCCAGGGTGCGCAGGGCGCGGCCGCTTTCCAGGTCCCACACCTTCAGCGTCTGGTCCCAAGACGCGGACACCGCGCGCCGACCGTCCGGCGTCACCGCCACGCCATAGACAGAGCCCGCGTGGCCTTCCAGGGTGCGCAGGGCGCGGCCGCTTTCCAGGTCCCACACCTTCAGCGTCTGGTCATCAGACGCGGACACCGCGCGCCGCCCGTCCGGCGTCACCGCCACGGCAGTGACCCGGTCCGAGTGGCCTTCCAGGGTGCACAAGGCGCGGCCGCTTTCCAGGTCCCACACCTTCAGCGTCTTGTCCTGAGACGCGGACACCGCGCGCCGCCCGTCCGGCGTCACCGCCACGCCATCGACAACGTCAGAGTGGCCTTCCAGGGTGCGCACCAGTTCCGTGCCCGGCGGGTGCAGGCAGGAGTGCAAAGGCCGTAACCAGGGCTCCGGCGCCCCCTCCGACGCTGTCTGGACAAAGCCTGCAACCCCCGCGACTGCGCCATGCGGCAGCAGCCGCCCCACCACTTGCGAAGCGAACTGCCGCGCATCCTTCTCCCACACGTGGGCCGAGAGCCGGACCGCGCCATGGATCAACGCCAGCGCGTCCCGATCGGGATACTGCGCGCGCACATAATCCAGTTGCAGGTCGTGCAGGCGGAGCCCGCCCTGCTCGCCATCGCGCTGCGCCAGCGAGAGGCCGATCAGCCGCTCAGCGGTCTCCAACGCTTCGGGTTCCTCCACGTTCCACAAACACCGCTGCACCTCGGGCGCTGCCGCCATGTCCTCCAGCAGAATGGCCAGCGCGAGATAACGTCCCTTGTCCGGCTCGTGCAACTGATCCACGCTCACGGCCAATGCGCGCAGCATGTCCGCATGCGGGTAGCCGGGGAACTCGGCGCGGATCTTCGCCAGATCGGCCTGGCGCAGCAGGCTCAGCACGCGGCCCCAATACGCGGCGGGCTTTCCGCGCAGCATCGCGCCGGCCATCGACAGTGCCAGCGGCAGCCGCCCGCATTCCTGGACCAGTTCGCCGGCCTCGGGAGGCAGTTTCTCCACCGGCAGGTCCGCCCAGCGCGCCAGCAGGGCCCGCGCGTGCGGTCCGGTTAACAGATCCGCCGTGACGGACCGGGCGCCCGTCGCCGCCGCTATTTCCTGGGAGCGCGTGGTGTACAGGATCTTCGACCGGCGCGACTCGGCCAGGAAGGGCTCGAGATCGGCGGCGCGCCACACGTCGTCGATGACGATCAGGGCCGCGGATTCCTCGACCATCGTCCGGTAACGGTGGATCGAGTGCAGTTCGGATTCGTCCTTCTCCGGTTCGTCGCCGAGCGCCCGGCGCACCTCCTGGATGCGCGTGCACAGGTCGTAGGCAGGCTCGCGGCCCACGGTGGTCCACGCAATTCCGCCGGGGAATGCGTCGCGCACGGCATCATCGTGAGCCAGCGCCTGCGCCAGCACGGTCTTGCCGATTCCGCCCATGCCTTCCAGCGCCGTGAGGGCGATGCTGGGACCGGGATCGTCGGTCACGACGGCGTCGCGCAGCGCCGCCAGCGCTTCGGGGATTTCGAGATACTTGCGCGGCAGCGGCGGCGCGGTGACTAGCGTGCGGCGGAAACGTTCCGGCAGGGCCGCCACCGCCGGGCCGGAGCGGAGGTCCTGCAATAGCTGCGCCAGCCCCGCCGAACCGATATCCCGGTACTGGACCCCCTCCAGGTAAACGGGGATGTCGGCGTCCTTCTGGGCGCGGAGAGGAATCACCGGCTTCCCCTGGCGAAGCGCGCGCAACTGTTCGCCGCGGCAGATGGCGGACTCGAAGGAGCCGCTAGTCAGGATAGCGAGCACGGCGTCCGCGCTGTCGATCGCCCGCTCGATCTCGACCGTCCAGCTTGCGCCCCCCGCGAGCCGCCGCACATCCAGCCAGGCATCGACACCGGAGGCCGCGAGGTCCTGCTGGAGGCGTGACGCCAGCTCCGCCCCGTCCCGGTGAGCGTAAGAGATGAAGACAGGTTGGGGCATCGGTCAAAAGAATCCAATATACCCGAATCCGCACTCGACCGTACTCATGCGCGTTCCCCCGCCATCCCGCGCCACGCCACTTGCGTCAGAAGACCTGGAAGCAGAAGACCTGGTTGGAGCCTTGGGGCGTGATGGAGTACTCGCCGCGCTCCAGGCTTTCGGCCACTTCGATGCTGTAGAGGCTGGGGGAATCGAGGCGAGTGACCTCCAGGCGAATGGGCTGGGGCTGCTTCTTCGCAGTGAACAGGATCTCGCGGCGGCCGTTTTTGGTTTCCAGTTTGAAGAGCTGCAGCTTGTCCGGCGATAGCCTGTCGGCCAGGAAGATAAAGATGGGCGAGGCCAGGGGCGTCTTGGTGGGCGAACTGGCGCCGGCCACCACATAAATCACGTCGTCCTTCTTGCCCTTCTCCTCCTTGGCCTCGGTGGATTCCGTAGGCAGCAGATTCCCGGCGTGCTTGATGTAAGGCAGGTCGGCTTTCGGCGGCATGGGCCCGCTGTACTTTTGCGCGCTGGCAGCGCAGAGGGCGGCGAGGAGGATAAAGATTGGGCGCAACATGGGCGGATTTCATTTTACCGCCTGGGTTGGGGCCGGATGCGGGAGGTCGGGGGCCAAGGACCGGCTACGGGTAGCCGGGCCCTCGCGCGGAAGCTTCTTCCGGAAGATGACGGTAGTAGCCGCGGTAAACATCAAGCGGGTCCTCATACCCCTCAGGCGAGTCGTTCTCACGCACGAAGCCTTCGAGGAGACCGCGGAGTTCGCCGAGGGTCTGCTTGCGCGCAGCGTCGAGCGCCAAATTATGGACCTCGTCGGGATCAGTGGTCAGGTCATAAAGCTCTTCGATCGGCTTGACCGCGGCCGCGAACAGCGCCTGTTCCCGATTCAGTCTTCCCTGGCGGGCCCAATCTCGGACCAGGTTCCACGTCGGATATTCCGCTTCCTTATAAGGATTCGGCTGCATGTAAGGTACAGCGGGCAAGTAGTTGCGAATGTACTTGTGTTGTTTGGTTCGCACCGCGCGCATGCGGTCAATGGCGATGTCCATGCGGTCGCGCGCGGCAAAGATGCAGGACCTCGGCTGGTAGTCCGGCGCGAAGATGTCGTGCCCGTGCAGGGCCCCCGCGGGCGGCCGGATGCCGGCGAATCCGAGCATCGTCGGCGCAAGATCGATCGCGCTGACCAAGTCCGTGTTGACGCTGCCGGCGACCCGGCGATCCGGAAATCGGATCATGAGCGGAATATGGATTCCTCCGTCGTAGAGGAACTGCTTTCCGCGGAAGAGCGGGCCGTGATCGCTGGACATCACGACGATCGTATTCTCCAAGCCTTCCTGGTCCAGGCGGTCCAGAAGTTGACCGACGTATCCGTCCGAAAGATGGATGGCGTCGAGATAATTGGCGTACTCATCGCGCGCAATCGGACTGTCGGGATAATACGAGGCCAGCTTGAGCTTCTCCGGATCCACCAGTTCCGATTTGGGCTGGCGGCGGGCAATTTTCCAACCCTCCCCCTTGTGGGTTTCGATGATAGTGATATGGGCGAAAAATGGCTGCCCCGGCTTGCGCTGACTCCAATCGTTCCCATCGAAGAACTTGTCGCGCTGGGGGCCATTCAAGAAAAAGTTCAGGTCGATTTTGCCCGATCCCCCGGCACCGTGCGGCATGGAGGGGTTGGTGCTGGTGGCCGGCTGCAGGTTGCAGGTAAAATAGCCAGCGTCACGGAACCACTCGCAGAGGTGGCGGACGGGAGGCGGTAGCGGCCGCTTGTTCCATTCCCACGTGCGGTGCTGGTGTGCTCCGATGCGGGTCTGATAGCAGCCGGTCATCAACGCGGAGCGACTCGCCGAACAGACCGGACCTGTGGTGAAGGCGTTGGCGAAGCGAACGGCCTCTGAGGCGAAGCGATCCAGGTGGGGGGTGCGGACCAGTGGTTCTCCGTAGCAGGCCAGTTGGGGGCCGATATCTTCCTGAATGACGTACAGGATGTTGGGCCGGCCCGCGGTCTGACGCGCAGACTGCGCCGCGGCTCGCGCGGAGGCCAATGCGCTGCCAGCCATCGCTCTCTCCAGAAATCCGCGCCTTGACACGCTCATATGACACCGGAGTTTAGCTCTGGGCGGTGGGGTCGTCAAGCTGGCACAAGGAAGCGGTGGAGCAGGAAGTAATTCGTCGATCTTTTACAGATGAATGATCCCGCGCTGGATGGCGGCAGTCGCCGCCTGGGTGCGGTCTTGTACTCCCAGTTTGCTCAAGATATTCTTGACGTGGTTCTTTACGGTATGCTCGGCAATGTTGAGCGCGTAGGCAATTTGCTTGTTGGCCAAACCGCGGACGATGTGCTCCAGCACCTGGATTTCGCGAGCGCTCAGGTCCGGTCCTGGCAATTGCGCCGCCAACGCCGCGGCCACCGCCGCCGGTAAGTAGGTCTGACCCGCGTACACCGCGCGGATAGCCTTCAGCAACTCATCGTGCAGCACGTCTTTGGTGAGGTAGGCCAGCACGCCCGCGGTCAGCGCGCGCCGGATGTCCTCATCGCCGCCGTAGGTGGTGAGGGCGATCAAGCGGGCGCCGGGAAACTCGGAGCGGATGGCGGTGGCCGCCTCCACGCCGCCCATGCCGGGCATGCGCATATCCAGCAGCGTCACATCCGGCCGATGCTTGCGAAACATCTCGACGGCCTGCTGGCCATTGGACGCCTCGGCGACCACGGTCATGTCCGGCTGCATGTTGACGATGGTGGTCACGCCCACCCGCGCCACCAGGTGGTCCTCGGCCACCAGAATGCGGATCGGTTCGTTCAAGGCAACGGCACCATCACTTCCACCTCGGTCCCTTCTCCCGGATGACTCGATAGATGCAATTCGCCCCCCAAACGTTCCGCCCGTTCGCGCATTCCGATCAGTCCAAAATGGCCCCCGCGCGATTGGAACACGTCCTCGTGCTCGAAGCCACGGCCGTCGTCCACGATTCGCAGATAGAGTTTGCGCGCTTCGGTATGGAGCTTGACCCAGATCCGTCTGGCGCCGGCATGTTTCAGCACGTTGGTCACGGCCTCCTGCGCAATACGCAGCAGATGCTGTTCCATTTCCCCGGGCAGTTCTCCGGGCGTGCCTTCGTCCACTACCACGTCGACCTTGACGCCCGAGCCGGCCGTCCACAGGCGGGTCCCCGACTGGATGGCGGTGGCCAGATCCTGACCATCGAGGGCCGACGCCCGCAGGTCCATCACCGATCGTCGAGCCTCGGTTAAGCTGTGCCGGGCCATCCTGCGGGCGAGATCCAAATACTTGCGCGCCGACGATTTCTCATCGGGCATGCACATCGCCACGGCGTCGAGCTGCGAAGAGATGCCCACAAAACCCTGAGCCAAGGTGTCGTGAATCTCGCGCGCCAGGCGCGCCCGCTCCTCCAATACCAGGGCGAAGCGGGAGCGAATTTGCCGCAGCCGGAGGCGATACACGGCCCAAGCCGCAGCGGCCACCGCCGCCACGCACAGCAGGCGAAACCATGCAGTTTCGTAATACCTTGGCAGCACTTCAAACTGGTACGCGCCCTCGCTGGCGGGCCCGCCCGGCAACCCAGCGCGCACGATGAACCGGTATGGGCCGTGGCTCAGGTTGTTGTAATTGATCACGCGGCGGCCTGCGGCCGGCACCCATTTCTTATCCAAGCCCTGCAACTGGTAGGAATACTGCACGCGTTCCGGAGCGCCCAGATAGATTCCCGTATAGCGGATCTGCAGGCGTTCGCTGGCCGGCGCCAGGCGCGCCGGGCGGCTCAGGTCCACGGGACCGCCGTTGGCCGTCATTTCCACGAGATGAACAGAGGGCGCCAAAGGCGTCTGCTTGCGCGCCAAGGGGTCGAGCACCGCCAGGCCGCGGCTGGTGGTGAACCAAAGCCTGCCGTCGGCCGTGCGTGTGCCGCCGCCGGCCTTCGGATAAGCCGGGGCGCATTGCGCGCTGCGCAGGCCGTCCTCCACGCCGAAATTTTCGGGATCGAGCGCGCTTCTGCGGTGCTCGGAGAAATCGCGCAACTGGCTCTTGGAAATCCGGCTGATACCCCGGGTTGTGCTCAGCCACAGCGATTCCCCGTCGTCAGAGACTTCGGCCACGTTGTCGCTCAGCAGACCGTCGCTGGCGCCGTAGTGCATAAACTTGCCGTTGCGGAAGGCGTTGAGCCCGCCTCCGAAAGTCCCGATCCAGAGCGTGCCTCCGGCGTCCTCATACATGGACCGGATCTCGTCGCTCGAAAGCCCATCGGCCGTGGTGAACAACTTCCGCTCGGTGCCTTGGATGCGCCACAGCCCCTTGCCGTAAGTGCCGGCCCAGATGGCTCCGTCGCGGCCTTCGCACAAAGTAACGACGAAATCGATCAGCAGGAGCCCGCCCGGAACTACGGTGCTTAATTGGCTGCCCCGCAGCTCGGCCAGCCCGCCCGGAGCGGCCAGCCACAACCGGCCTTGCCGGTCTTCCATGGCGTCGAACAGCCCCTTGCGCCCCTGCGGATCGGGCGGCGTATAGTTACGGAAATGCGCGCCGTCCATGCGGGCCAGCCCCACCCGGGTGCTGATCAACAGGTCGCCGTTGCGCGCCTGGCGAATCTGGAGGATATCGTTGTCCGGCAGGCCATCGCGGGTTGTATAGACGCGCCGCGCGCCGCCCGAGAACAACATCAGGCCGCCATCGTGGAAGCCCACCCAAACGCGCCCGGACCGATCCTGAAACACGGTGTTCGGCTCGTCGCCCGGCAACCCTTCGGCCTCCCCGTACACCGTGAAAACATCGCTGCGGAGGCGTGCCAGACCGCTGTTCGAGCCGATCCAGAGGTTGCCTTCACGGTCCTCAAACAGACAGCGGACCTGTTCCCTAGCGCGGCCGGCGCCCTGCGAGGTGGTGAACCCGGTTCTGTCCAGCCGCGCCAACCCGTTGCTGGTTCCCACCCAGATGTTGCCATCCCGGTCCTGCCAGACGGCGCGCACCGTGGGGTCCGGCAGTCCATCCTGCTGCGTATATCTTCGGATTCCGCCGCCGGCCATCCGCTCGATCAAGCCGTGGTTGCCGGCGATCCAGAGGTTGCCGTCGCGGTCGAAAATCATGCTCAGCATCAGCATTCCTTCCAATACCGCGGGCTCCATCATGGTGACGAACCTGCCGCCGGACATCTTCACCACGCGGCTAAGTCCGGCCACCCACAGATCGTGATTCTGGTCTTCGCAGACGGCGCGAACGGACGTCACCGGGATATCGGTCTCGGGCCTGTAGTTTGTGAACTGGCCGTTCTGGTAGCGGCTCAGATAGAGCCCGGCCACCAGCCACAGCGTACCGGCGTGGTCGGAATACAGGGCCGTGACGGCGTTGTCGGGCAGCCCCTGTTTTACGGTGAAGGTGTGGAAGCGGCGCTCGCGATACTGTGCCAGCCCGTTGGAGGTGCCGATCCATAGGGAGCCATCGCCGGTGGCCGCCAGCGCCGTGATCGAGTTGGCGGGCAGGTCGCCGTTGGCTTTGCTGAAATTGACAAACTCGTAGCCGTCGAATCGCGCCAGCCCTTCGTCGGTGCCCAGCCACAGGTACCCGTCGGCGGTTTGGGCGATGGCGCGGATGGTGTCCTGCGGCAGCCCATGCTGCTGGGTCCACAGCGTGTGCGAGTATTGCGTCAGGGTCTTGCGCGGATCGAGCGCGAATGCCGGCAATCCGGCCAACCCGCCAATTGCCATCGCCGCCAAAACCTGTTTCCAGCTGGCGCCCACGCTAATAGTATACGGGCTTAACAACGGGGCGGCCGCCGGCGAAAACGCGCCTGAGCGTTTTCGGGGTGACGGGGTGGCCCGACAGGAGATTCTCAGCGCGGAGACGCGCGAGACGCGGAGCGGGACGTGGAGGGATAAGAGTTGGGCGCGGGGATTTGAGGTTTCGGCATGCTCGATATGCGCCACGCCGATTCCGTTCAAGCACCCAATACTGGCTACTGGTCCGCCAAAACGAAGGAAAGTATGTTGCCTCCGGACGCGATAGCGACGTGCTGCCGTCCGTCCACCAGGTACGTCATGGGCGACGCCCTCCATTCCTGGCCGGTATCGAAATGCCACAACGTCTGCCCCGTCCTGGCATCCACCGCGGCAAAGCTTCCGCCGGTCTCACCATAGAAAACCAAGCCGCCCGCGGTGGACAGGACACCGGAGTAATTCCCTTCCGGCGCGCCCACCTGCGGAACCTCCCAAACCATCCTGCCGGTTTCGATGTCGATCGCCCGCAGATATTTCTCCGGCGGATTTGATGGGTCGCGGAAAGGCACATATCCGCCCCGCTCCGACTGCCGGTATAGATTGCAGTCTTCCACGGCCATGACGTAAAAGAGCCTTGTAACGGGGCTGTAAGCCGTGGAGTACCAGTTGGTAGCGCCGCGCACGGCCGGACAAGTCTTGGTTCCGGCAGGTGTCGGCTTGCTGCCTTCCAGTTCCAGGGGACGGCCGTTGGGGCCAATGCCACTGGCCCAAGTCAACTTTCGAACGAACGGCTTACCCATCAGGAATTGGCCAGTCGTCCGATCCAGAACATAGAAGAATCCGCTGCGATTGGCCTGGAGCAACAGCTTGCGCTGCCTGCCTTGGAAGGGAGCGTCGACCAAGACGAGCGGTTCGGTGGCGTCCCAATCGTGCAGATCGTGAGGAGTAAATTGAAAGTGCCAGCGCAGCTTTCCGGTTTTGAGATCGAGGGCCACCACGCAATTGGTGTACAGATTATCGCCGCCGCGCTGATCGCCATCCGTGTCCGGAAAGGGATTGCCGGTTGGCCAGTAGAGCAATCCCAATTCCGGATCGTAAGAGCCGGTCAGCCAGGTTGCCGCGCCTCCGGTATCGAGCGCCGATCCCTTCCAGGTCTCGGAAGCGGGCTCGCCGCGGTTTGGCAACGTCGAGAAGCGCCATGCGAGCTGACCAGTCGTTGCCTTGTAGGCGGCTACGAATCCCCGGAGTGGAGCGTCGCCACCGGAAACGCCGGTAATCACAAGGTCGCCAGCCACGAGGGGCGCGCCCGTTGATCCGTAACGTCCCGGCGACCCCGGAACGGTGAAGTCGACGTCCCACATCAGCCCGCCGGTCAGGCGGTTCAGGCAAATGAGATGGGCGTTGTCGGTGGCGAAGAAGACCCGATCCCCCAGAAGAGCCACACCGCGGTTCGCGCCCTTGGCAGCGTCGCCGGGAATCGCGCCCGCGGCGCCGCGGGGCCGCGAGTAGCACCAGATCTCCCTGCCCGCGCGCGCGTCGACGGCGCAAACCTGGTTCGGTCCGGAGACGTACATTACACCTTCGCTTACCAACGGCGTGGTCTGCAATCCGGCATAGGGAAGCGAGTAGATCCAATCGAGCTTCAGGCGGCTCACATTTCGAGCGTCGATCTGAGTCAGCGCGCTATGACGATTCGCACCGACCACGCCGTTGTAAGTAGGCCACTCCCCCAACTTAGGATGCAGAATCTGCTCGATTGCCTCGGCTGGAATGGGAGACTCTTCCCTGGACAGAGGGCCTACCGGGACTCCATCGAGGCGGCTCAGGTAGGCCAGCAGATCCCGGCGCTCCTCGCCGGTTGCCTTCAGGGCCGGCATGAAACTGGCTCCATCGCGCGAGATTTCACGGTATTCGGTGTCGAGCAGAGGAAGGAGACGTCCATCCAGCGTTTGCAACTGCAGGTCGTGCTTTCCCTGGCTGCGCAGGAAGCCCCGAACGGAAGAGCCATCCTGGAGTCGAATGCTCGCGAGTGACCAGCCCTGCCCGGGGCACCATGCCCACGGGGGGCACCCACCTCCCGACCGGTTCGCGGCTCGCGTCGCAGGATCGTCGAGAGCCTGCTCCAACTGTGCCAAGGTCAGCTCGCGTCCGATGCCGGAGAGATCCGGTCCGTTGGCTTTGCCCAGCCCTCTCACCATGTGACACGCGGCGCACCGGTCCTTCCCGAAGAAGAATCGCTCTCCGGCGGCAACATCCCCTGGCGGTCCGAAATCGTAGGCGGAAACGTTCAGAGACCGTACCCAGTGGGCGAGAGGCTGGAGTTGCTCCTCTGGCAGCGGGAACGCCGGCATGCCGGGGGAACTCCCCTTTTGAATCAGATCGTGGATCTGTTTTTCCGAGTGGCTGCGCAGGGACCGATTGTCCAGCAGCGTCGGGCCCCGCTCCGTACCGGTAGCCGCCTCTCCGTGACAGGCGGCGCAGAGTTTCGCGTATACCTCCGGCTTTCCGCGATCCGCATTCTGAGCCACGGCGGGAGATGCCAACCAACATGCCGCGGCTGCCATCCAAGCTGAAACAGAATATGCAGAAACAGAACCCCGCCCGATTTTCATAGCCGTCAGACTTTGTACCGATCGAGGGCTTGCTCGTCGATGTCTATCCCGAGTCCGGGGCCCTGGGGAACCTGAATCTCGCCGTTCTGGAAAGTGAAAAGGTCCTTCGACTTGAGGATTTTGAGCGCCGGCGCCCATTGTTCCTGCGGAAGCAGCGGCGGTGTTGCCAGGGCCAGTTCCTCCAGGGGAGCGCCCCAGGCTGCGTGCGCCTGGATCCGTCCGGCGACGGCCAGTCCGAAGGCTCCGTGTCCGATGCAAGGCTTATGATAAGCCTCGCACAGCGCGGCTACTTTGCGGATGGTCAGAAGACCTCCAACGGTCCGCAGGTCTGGCTGAATGATGTCGTAGGTGTCGTGAGTAAGGCATTCCCGATAGGCGTCGAGACCGCGGAAGCCTTCACCGCCGGTGATCAGAATGTCCATTTCCCGGGCCAGGCGTGCCGGACCCTCGAAGTCATCCCTCGCGAACGGCTCCTCAAGCCAGTAGACGCCTATCTCCTGAAGCGCTTTAGCAGCGGCCAAGCCCGTGGCATAGTCCCAGACCTTGCCGGAGAGGTGCGCGGTTCGATCCACCATGACTTTGAAGCCTGGGGCCTTGCCACACGCGGCGATGATCCCGGCGCAAGACTCGACATCATCCATGAAGTTCGGCCGGAAGATGCGCATCTTGAACCCGGTGAAGCCCGCGTCCTTCAGGCGCCGGGCGTAGACGGCCTGGTCTTTGATGGGCACCTGCGATTGATCCATGTTGCCGCGCCACACGGCGGTAATGTAGACCGGAATACTGCTGGTCGAGCCGCCGAGCAGGCGGTATACGGGCTGATTGGCGGCCTTGCCGATAGCGTCCCAGATCGCCTCTTCAATGCCGCCCCAATTGATCAGGCCGCGTTTCAAGTGTTGCTCCACCGCGAACAGGTCGGCGCCCACCAGGGCCTCGCGTATGCGAGCGAACCCCGAGGCCGCTCCCCCGCGTCCTCCCCCTCCTCCTCCCCCTGCCGGGCCGAAGGAATAACCACGGACACCGGATTCCGTCTCGATGCGCACGACGGCGCTCCGGTTCATGACTCCCGCTTCGACCTCGGCAGCGGTGGCCGGAATCTCGATGCTAAACGTTTCGACGTTTTTGATACGGATTGGCTTGACGTCCGCGCCGATTGCCTTGACGGGAGCGAGCAGGCCGGCGAGGGCAGCGCTGGCGCCAACGCCGACGTTGGTTAGAAGTTCTCTGCGATTCATTGGGAGCTAACCTCCAGTTCCAAGCTCAAACTCTAAGGTGAGGTTTCATCAGGTGCAGCAGTTGACGAAGAACCTGTTGCCCAGTCTCATCCAGACGGGCGCTGATTCCGGCCCTTGACGAGGCGAGCAGTTTCGGGCCCGCGGCCGTTGGCCTGGCTTGCGGCACGCGGGAATGCCAGGTCTTGAAAACGCCGCGAAGGTAGAGGATGTCCTTCAGGCGGACGAGGCGTCCGCCGCAGTCCGCGGGACCGCCCTCCAGGAGTGGATAGCCATACGGTTTCATTCGAGGTCCCTTAGTGGAACTAACTGACCAACGACAGACGGAAGGTATGGTACATGATGCAGAGGCCGGGAGTCAATTCAAATCTACATTCAAATCTACATTCAAAGCTGCCGGCACATTTCATCACCAAGATTGTCAGAGGTAGGCCGCGATCTGGGATACTGGCGGATGAAGTAGCGCCAAAGGATCGAGGAGGTTCGCGATGAAAACTGCGTTGAACCGGACGGGCATTGGAGCTTTGTGTGTAGCCAGCGTGTTGCCGGTCTGGGCACAGGACGGCGCGCGCGGGCATTGGAGCGGTTCCGTCGAGGTTCCCAACCAGACTCTCGCCATGGAAGTCGATTTGGACAAGGGGCCAAATGGTTGGATCGGTTCGATCTCAATTCCAGCGCAGAACGCTTCTGGCTTTCCGCTGGATGCCATCGCTTTCACGAACGGGAAGTGGACGTTCCGCGTGAAAGGCGCGCCTGGCGATCCGACCTTCACCGGCACTCTCTCGGCCGATGGCCAGACGATGAGGGGCGACTTCACACAAGGACCCGGCACCTTTCCGTTTAAATTCAGCCGCACCGGCGATCCCAAGGTCGAGGAAGCGAAGGCCAGTCGGGCGGTGGCAAAAGAATTCCTTGGGACCTGGGAAGGCGCGCTCGAGGGTCCAGGGTTACGGCTGGTGTTGAAGATCTCAAACGATGCAACCGGAGCGAACGCCGTTCTGATATCCCTTGACCAGGGCGGTATTGAGATTCCAGTAAGCGCGATCAGCCAGAAGGATTCCAAGCTGACGCTACAGGTGAAGATGATCGGCGGGCAGTACGAGGCCGGGATCAATAAAGAAGGTTCGGAGTTGAACGGCACGTGGACGCAGTCTGGCAACGGCCTTCCCCTAACACTCAAGAAAGCGGCGGCCGGGGACAAGAAGCCTTAACGCACCCGCCGCGGTAAGCTCGCATTCCATGATCATTGAAAAGACGGATTATCAGGGCTGGCGGAACTGCTACCGAATCTCGAACGGCGAAGTGGAAGCGGTGGTCACTTCCGATATCGGCCCTCGCATTATGCGCTATGGGTTCGTGGGCAGCCAGAATTTTTTCAAGGAGTTTCCGGATCAGCTCGGCAAGTCTGGAGAATCCGCATGGGTGCCTCGCGGCGGCCACCGCGTCTGGATTGCGCCCGAAGACCCTGTGAAGAGCTACGCCCCGGACAATGGTCCGGTGCGAATTGAGGTGGATCGCGGTGTTCTCACCGCCACCCAGCCGGTCGAGCCGCTAACCGGGATCGAAAAGCAGATGGCCGTGACGATGGCGCCCTCCGGGAGCGGCGTCGAGGTGATTCACCGTCTCCGCAATGCGGGCGGCGCGCCGTACCGGCTAGCCGCCTGGGCGCTGACGATGTGCGCGCAGTCGGGAGTGGGCATTCATGGTTTCCCGTCCCGCGGCACGCACCCCGAGGTGCTGGCGCCGACCAACCCGCTGGTGATGTGGGCCTTCACCGACCTGGGCGATCCGCGCTGGCGGCTGTCCAAGAAATACCTGGCCCTGCGCCAGGACCCGGACAACCCGGTCCCGCAAAAGCTCGGCAGTTTCCACCGCCGGACCTGGGGAGCCTATCTGCTGAACGGCGAGTTGTTCGTCAAACAATACCAGGCCGAAGGCGACCCCACCACTTATCCCGATTACGGCTGCTCCTTCGAGACCTTCACCAATGCCGACATCCTGGAGTTGGAAAGCCTCGGTCCCTTGACGACTCTGGCGCCCGGCCAAAGCGTGAGCCACACGGAGCGCTGGAGCGCCCATCGCGATGTGCACCTCACCACGTGGGACGATGCCGAACTGGACCGGGTGCTGCTGCCGCTCGTATCGTAGGGTAGGCAGTCCATGAACTGGATCGGGCATGAAGGTGGTTGCCATCATGAGCCCGGACGACGTACTGAAGGCATGGAGAAGGACAACGGGCAGCGCCGCAACCCGGGGCAGTATTACTTCTCGATTTTCGGCACGCCCTCCGGCCATGAGAGCCGCGTGACCGACATGGGCCTGCTGATGGTCGCAGCGCTGGATGCCGAGCCGAAGATGAACGCCAGGCAGTGGATACGCTGATGTCGCTGATGCAGGTTTACCGACGGAATGGGCGGACCAGATGGCCGAAACCGCGAAGAACTGATCAAGCAGGCCTGCAGGTGTATCTATTTTGCATGGGCTGGCGGGGTCAACAAGGGCGACCCGCATTATTACCGAGTCAGGCGGCGTCATCCCGATTGAGTTCGACATGACTCAGGACAACGCCAACCACATTCATTCGGTCTGGCGGGATGTCAAAAGAGATTTGGGCGACGATGTGTTGAAGACTCACTATCTGGAGAGCCCTCGGTAGGAGCGGTTGGCTTTCGGCGATCGATGCGCCGCGGTAGTGGTGACGGCTCCTTCCTAGCGGGAAGCATCGGCGCAGGATGTATAAGACGAAAGCATAAGACGATTGCTAATGCAAACGGAAAGGCATAATATCGAAAGGCTGTACCGGTTCCTGGCAGTTTGCCCACCGAGCGAACCCAGCCGGTAAAGAACGAATGGAGGTTTCAAATGCATCATGCAATTGCAGCTACAGCTCCGGCCGCCCCACGGTGGCCAAGTTTCCGGGGTAAGTCTCAATTCGTGGGCGCCAGCCCGAGCGGGCGGGTCACTGTCTTTGTTGATCCGAAACTCGGCGCCCCCGGGCTTCAGAACGCCCAGGATCTCGTGCAAGACGCCGACCGCGTCACCAGTGCGAATGACGCCATCTTCGGCACCACCGGCGGGCCGGTGAGCGTAATCGTTTTCGCGCTCGGAGGCGCCACCGATGGCACCGGGGGCGCGGACCATATGGGATGCGACTACACTACCGGAGCCGCCATCGAAGTGTGCGCAGCCTTCGGCAGCTCCGCCCGGGTATCGGCCCTTTTTGAGGCGGAACTCAGCGAGTGTTCGATGAACGGAAACCTGTGCGGCTTCAGCACGGGGGAAGCTCTCTCCCGCTGGTGCGCAGCCGAGATCAGTAACAACGCCTTGTCCGACTTCGCGAGCGCCCCTCAATGGGCACAGGACGGGATGCCCGATTTCGTTAACCAGACCGACCCGACCGATGGCAACATGGATAGCACGGGATGCGGCATGGCTTTCATCTCCTGGTTGATCAGCCAAGGCTTCAGCCTGGACCAGATCGCGCCACAAATGGTGTCGCTCGGCGATGCCGGAACGCTGGCCCAACTTTACGCGAACCTGACCGGGCAGCAGGCATCGAATGCGTGGCCCGGGTTTCAGGCCGCTATCCAGGCTTTGCCCAACGGTGTCGCCGACGATGACCCATTTGCCGGCACGTCGCAGCAGTCGCAGCTTGCACAACTTGCACCCGCGAGCGTCGCTCTTGCGGGCCAGGTCTTCGCCGCAATTCTCGCCGGCATCCAGGCCGGAAATACGGCAGCGCAGATCGTGGCGAGCGTCCAAACGCTCCTGTCCGCGAAACCGGCGGCCAAAGCACTCGCCACAGCCGCCTGCAGCGTCCGGTCCCACCGGTTGCTTCCGCCGGCCAAGACCCAGGCGTACGCCGCCGGGCGCTGAATTGAATTCGACGCTGATCCGTCACCTCGCAGACGCGATCATGAGACCGGTGGGGCCCGGCAGGCGCACATGGCGGATGTTCCGGAAACCGGCTCCGCTCAGCCAGCCGGTATACTCCACTGCGCTGTAGCTGCTCCCGGCGCGGGTCCCGACCAGCATGTTCAGCGCAAACAGAGCGCTCGATTTGGGCGCGGTCTTGTCCGGTTCGAGAATAAAGTCCTGAATCACGACCTGTCCGCCGGGCGCCAGTGCCGCCTGGCACCGGCGGAGTAGATCGCCATTCTCGTCTGGACCCAGCATATGACAAATCGCCGAAACAAATACCAAGTCGTAGTCTTTACCTAATTCATCCGAACGAAGATCACCTATGCGGATGGAAATGCGACCGGCCAGGCCGGCTTTTTGGATGTGTTGTTGCGCGATTGGAGCGACTGCGGCCAGATCCAGTATGTCGGCGGTCAACGCCGAGTTAGCCCTGGCAAACGCAATTGAGTACGCCCCGGAGCCGCCTCCTACATCCAACATCCGCCGGATTCCCGCGGTACTCAGTGCGCGAATGACCACGGGCGCGCGTTCCGCAGCATTGCGATGCATGGCGGCAATGAATGCCTCCGTCCACTCCGTGCCGCGGACGCCGGTCTCCGGTGATGCCACGGCGGTGTCGGCGCGCACGCAATCGGTCAGCCCGGACCACCGGCACCAAAGATGCGCCGTGTGCAGCAGCGCCGGGCGGGCGTTGTGGGGCGATGTCGCGCAGAAATATTGCAGTGCCACGGGACTGTTTCGGAAAACGCCCTCCTGCTTGACCAACAAACCCATAGCTGTGAGGCCATTCAGCAACATCTCCGTAGCGCGAGGGCCGGCGCCAATCTTTGCCGCCACCGCCCCGGCGCTGCCCCCATTTCCCACTGCAGTAAACACGTCCAGTTCGAGCGCGGTCAAGATGACGCGGCTCTCCTGAAACGCGCGGATGCGGTCGTTGAGGTCGTCCGGAAGCGCCTCGGCGGCCTCGCGGGCGCGGCGCGCTTGAAGCATTCGTTCCCGGTTCGTCAGAATCTCGGCGCGAAGACCGGCGGGATCGGTCCGGGCGAGACGCTCCACGGGGGTCTCCTCCTGGAAGTGCGAGTGAACGATCTCCGCCACGTCCTCTGGCCTCACTCCCGAGTACCAGATGCCTTCGGGATATACGATCAGGTTGGGTCCGTGTTCACACAGTCCCAGCGATCCGCAAGTCGTAATCTGGATTTCGTCATCGAGCCCACGAGCGTTGACCTCTCGCCGCAATGCATCGAGGACCTTGCCCGACTCCCGGGCGGAGCAGCAGGGCACACCCTCGGGCTTGTGCTGATCGCACACAAACACGTGAAAACGAAATGGCTCCATTGGTTGCCTTCTCGTTTTCAGAGTATCAGAGTAGTTGTGCCGATTCTGCAGCACAGCACGACTGGGCTCGTGAAGAAATCGCCGGCCCGGCGGCGATCAGCCCGGCTCGCCGTCCCGGTGCCGGAGGACGGAGCCCTTCTGATTGAGGTCCCGCTTCCAATCCTCGAGGCGAGGTCCCGCCAATCGCTTCGCGCGTTCCCTGACCTGCGCCATGTCCTGCTCCGCCATCGGCTTGAACTGCTGCGCGACGCGCACGTCGTCTTCGATCTGCCCAATCGTGGTGCAGCCGAGCGCCAGGCAGTGGACTGGCAGGCTGAGGACGTAGCTGAGGCACTCCTTCAGGTGAATGGCGCCCAGCAGACCTGCGTTGGCCGTAGTCTTAATGGCCTGAATCCCGAGCCCCCGCTGAACGGCAACCGGCAGCACCATCTTTTCGAAGCTCAGGTACGAGGGGTCGGCCGGGTTGAGCGGCATCAGGATCGTGTCGTAATTGTCGAAGTTCTTCAACATCGCCAAATGGACTTCCGGGTCGTGATGCCCCGTGAAGCCGATGAAACGGCACTTGCCTGCCTTCTTGGCGGCGACGAACGCCTCGATCGCCCCGCCGGGAGCGAAGATCTCGCGCACCTCCGCCATTTCGCCGACCTGGTGAATCTGCCAGAGGTCGAGGTAATCGGTCTTCAACGCGCGTAGGGATTTCGCCAGGTCCTCTTCCGCGCCTTTACGGCTGCGCTGTGGGGATTTGGTGGTGAGGAAAATGTGCTTGCGAAACGGAGGCAGCACATCTCCATACACCTCCTCGGACTTGCCATTCCAGTAAATCCGCGCGCAATCGAAATAGTTGACGCCGAGTTCGTAGGCCCGCCGCGTGATGGCCTTGGCGTCTTCGTAGCTGCACATCGGAAACCGGCCGCCGGCCTGTCCGATGATCGTCAGCTTTTCCCCGGTTTTGCCGAATACCCGCTTGGGTATTTCGACGGGCGCCGCCTTGCCGCTGCGGGCGCCGCCGAGCGACAAGCCGGCGGCGGCGGACGTGGAGATGAAGGTTCTGCGTTGCATGATTCCTCCTATTTCTTCGAGGGCGTGATGTCGGTAACCGGGAGATCCCAGTGGGCCACCAGGATCTCGAATCGGCGTTGCTCCTCGCGCTTGTAGGTCGCCTGGTCGGGCCAGAGCTGCTTGATCAGACGCTCTTCGTCGGGATTGGAGGTGGTCGCCGCAGTCGAATTCTTGAACCGGATCGTAACACGATAGTCCCAGCGTCCATCCTCGGTCGTATGGTTGGCAGGCTGCTCCACCTTCACCGAGACCATGCGACCGCTCTCGACGTTTTTCATCAGCAATGGGTAGTGGTTCTTCAGGAAGAGTTGCAGGAATTCCTGCTGATGCCCCCATTGGACCTTGTAATAATACTCCATGGCGTAGGGCTGGTCGGGTCCAGCCTGTGGTGGGGCTCCCTGGGCAAGCAGCGGCTGCGCAAGGGCCCAAAGCAATAACGTAAACAGCGCGTTCCTCATCGATCCTCCTACTACCGGGTGACATGGATTTTAGCAGGCTGCGGATGGCCGCGCCCACCTCTCCCAAAATCCTATATTCTGATCCCATGACCGAAACCGCTCGTCACACCGAAGCTCCGGGACGGGTTGCGAACCTGCCCATGCCTCCAACTTTTGCGACCCCAGCCGAGGAACGCCGCCACCGCAAGGAACGCCTGGCCGGCGCTTTCCGCCTCTTCGCCCGGTTCGGGTTTGACGAGGGAGTCGCCGGTCACATCACCGCCCGCGACCCTGAGCGTCCCGACTGCTTCTGGGTCAACCCTTTCGGCGTCTACTTCGGCCACATCCGCGTTTCCGATTTGATCCTGGTCAATCACAAAGGCGAAGTGATCGAGGGCAATCGCCCGGTCAACGGCGCCGCCTTCGCGATCCACTCGCGCGTTCATGCTGCCCGCACCGACGCGATGGCTGCGGCCCACGCCCACTCTCTCTACGGCAAGTCGTGGTCGTCGCTCGGCCGGCTGCTAGACCCGGTTACGCAGGACGCCTGCGCCTTCTACGAGGACCACGCTGTGTTTGACGACTATACCGGCGTGGTCTACGAAACCTCCGAAGGCGATCGCATCGCCAAGACGATCGGCAACCACAAGGCCGTCATTCTGCGCAATCACGGCCTGCTGACCGTGGGACAGACGGTGGAGGAAGCGGCGTGGTGGTTCATCACCATGGAGCGCAGTTGTCAGGCCCAGTTACTGGCGGAGGCGGCCGGTAAGCCGTTGAGCATTGCAGCGCAGTCCGCTCTCATTACGCGCGGGCAGGTGGGCAGTTCCTATGCCGGCTGGTTTCAGTTCCAGCCGCTGTGGAGCAAGATCGCTTGCGAGGAGCCGGATCTTTTCGAGTAGTGGCACGGAACGAGTGGCACTGCCGCGGGTGCCCGTTCGTATAGAGGGCTGGCACATCGGAACCGGCTCCGGGCTGCTGAACACAGGCAGTATGCAGCGGGAGCATACCGCAGAGTCTGGTCAGTTCACTACTGCCGAGGCCTACCACGAGTGCTTCAGGCTGTGGCTGTGGTCCTGAGGAATACTGGCCCCCGACCGCGAAGTTTCCCACCCCATCCCGCCACGGGCCGCCCGTGGCATAGAACTCCGCGATGACCTGTCCGGACTCCGCGGCAAGGAGATGGTGGAAACGATCCTCTTGTTCAGGAGGCCTCCTTTGCCGTCCGGGCGTGCTTGCCCAGATTCCGCGTCATCTTGCCGTTGAAAAGCCTGCGGGTTCTTACAGGCCCGGAAGCAAGCGGCCGGGGCGGATCCAGCCCAGCGACAGGCCGGTCATGATCAGTCCCACACAGACAATGAATGCCGCGGAAGCGATGGGGATGTAACGGACCGCTTTGCTACGGGCGGCTCGATCCCGGTCGGGCAGCAGGTGTTTGGCGTAGAGAACGGCGAGTCCGACGGCCGTTAGTACCACGGCCAAGCCGGCACTGAAGGCTACCAGCAGGGTAAGGCCGAGCGCCGTGCGGCCCAACGAAACGGAACTTAGAAGTAACACCAGGGCGGTGGGACAGGGGGCCAAGCCACCGCTGGCGCCGAGGGCCACCAGTCCGGCCATGCTGACTTCATCGGGGATGTGGGTGTGGACGTGGCCATCGCCATGGTCGTGCAGCAGGGGATGGGAATCGGGGCTCGGAGAGCGCCGCGCACTGGCGATGTGTTTGAACAGGAGGCTGGCGCCAATCCAGACGATGGAGACTCCCGAAACGGCGCCGAGCACCGGCGTGATGGTCTCGGGCAGAACGAAGTGCGAGAGGTAGAGGGTCACCAGGCCGAGGAAGAAGACGCTGACGGTGTGGGTGAAGGTGACCATGAAGCCCAGGAAGGCGGCGTGCTTCGGGGTTCCGCGCGTCCCCACCAGGTAGGCCGCGACGAGGGTCTTGCCGTGGCCCGGCGACAATGCGTGGACCGCGCCTAGCGCAAAGGCCACAGCCATCCCGGCCAGCAGAGTGAGCCAGCCGATTTCGCCCGAGTGCAAGAGACGGGAGAGGTAGTCGCTTTGGGGTGGCATAGCGGTGGTCTCTACGATTATATGAGACAGGGAGCGCCATCGCCGTTCCGTAGCTGCCCACGATTGCGAATCAGTACAATATGAAGAGATGCCGGGGCTACAGATCGCCAAACAACTTCTGCGTATGCGGCGCGATTGGGACCGGCGCGCGCGCGAAAACGCGCGGCACTACGTGGTCACAGGCCAGACGCAGTGGTCCGATGAGGAATTCTTCCAGTCGGGCCAGATCACACTGGAAGAAGAAATTCTGAACGATCTGGAAAACGTCTGCCAGGGCAAGGATCCGAAGGACATGGCGGTACTCGAAATCGGCTGCGGCGCGGGGCGCGTGACGCGCGCCTTCGCCGGCTTTTTCGGGCAGGTATACGCGGTGGACATCAGCGCAGAAATGGTGCGGCAGGCGAAAGAGGCCGTGGCTGGGCTGCCGAACGCACACGTCTTTCGGAATAACGGCAAGGATCTTTCAGCGATCTCCGGACCGTGGTGGCGGCGCTTCGTAATCGGCCCACGGGTTCAGGTGGACTTCGCTTTCTCGTTTATGGTTTTCCAGCACATCCCGAGCCGCGAGATCGTTGAGAACTACGTGCGCGAAGTGCACAGGCTCCTGCGGCCGGGCGGGCTCTTCAAGTTCCAGGTTCAGGGCTGCCCGGAAGTGGCGCACGAACCGCAAAACAGTTGGGTGGGAGTTTCCTTCACCGAACGAGACGCCCGCCAAATGGCCGAGCGCTGCGGATTTGAGATGCGGCACCACCACGGAGCCGGCGACCAATACTACTGGCTCTGGTTCTTCCGCAAGTAGCCGTCCCTGGCGAATGCCGCCCGGGTTTCAGCCGTGCTGGCCGGCAGCGGGTTCCGGGGGCAGGGTGCCCAGGGATTCGCCCTTGTGATTCCGCCGGCTGGCCCAATACTTCCGCATCCGTTCCGAGACTTCCTGGCGTTCCTGAGAATTCATCGATTTACGACCCCGGCGCTTGGCGGCCTTGGGCAGCGCGGGAACGGCGCCGGAGGTCCGCTGCAACTCCTCCAGGGAAGCAATCACGCGCTCGAGCTTCTCTTTCTCGGCGTACAAATCCTGAATCGCTTTGTATAGGTCCATTACAGCTCGTTACGCCCCGTCGTGTCTGCACCGGCGTGCGGTAGAATGATATTACATCGAATGCCGTAATTATTTCTACTGAAATGGACCACTAGCGCAAAATAAAAGGAGCGTGTGGTACCAGTTTCAAACCGAATTTAGTAATGGCTAGGTAGACCATCAAAGCTAGTAAGAGCAGTACGGGGATAACGATAGTCATGGCCTTCCTCCAAGGGAATCTCCGGTTTTCGCGGCGCAGTACCAAAAGGTACCCGGCAAAAACGCCAACGTAAAAAAGCATACACATTGGCAAGGCGAACAGCATCATGTTGAAGACATCGGGGGTCGGGGTTACGATGGCCGCGATGATGAAAATCGCCAGGATGGCGTAGCGGCTGTGATTGATAAGAAACTTCGGGGTGACAATTCGCAGGAGGATCAGGAAGAAAATCAGAATCGGGAGTTCAAATACCAGACCGATGCCGAGCATTACATCGACGAACAAGTCAAAGTAATGAGATATGGTGACGAGCGGTCTGACACCCATGTTCTGGCCGATGCCCAGCAGGAAGGTGAGGGCAAACCGGAATGCCACGAAATAGGCGAACAGGCCTCCCATGATAAACAGGCCAGCCGAGGTGAGCACAAAGGGGACCGCCCAACGCCGCTCGCGGCGGTAGAGACCGGGAGCGATGAAGGCCCAAATCTGGTAAAAGATCCACGGACAGGCGATGAAGATGGCGCAGACCACGGGCAGTTTGAACCAGATGATGTTGAACTGCTCCATGGGGTCGTTGGCATACAGTTCCGGGGGATAGCCAAGGCTCTTGAGCGCAGCCGCGGCGGGTGCTTTAATGACGTTCCATAGGGGACTGGTGAAGGCGATGCTGAGCACGAACGCCACGGCGACGCCCATCAGCGCCCTGATGATGCGGGAACGCAACTCTTCCAGGTGTTCGAGGAACGACATGCGGAGCATGCCCTCCTCATCGTCGTCGCCGCCGCCCCCACCATCGCCCGAACTCGGAGGTGTTGGTGGCCTATTTCCGCCACCCGGACGGCGGGAGACCTTGGAGACTTCCGTGCTTGTGGAAGATGGGGCGGCCCCAGACGCACCGCCCGCCAGGGGATCTTGGGTCCCCGTCAACTCGTCGGATGGATTCATTCGTTATGCGTTGTGTTCAGTCGCTGGAGCAGACACGTTGTGTCCGTTCGGGGCGGGACTTGATTCGTGCCCGCTCGATTCGTGCGCAACGGCCGCTTCCGTGCCTTGGGCCACGGCGCCCTCCGGCAATGCGGCTGATGGTGACTCGGCGCCCTGAGGTGCGGATGCGCTTTCAGTGGATGGGTTCGAAGCAGCGTAGTCGTAGTTTCCGCCCCCGTAAGCACCTTCGTAGGTGGACTCATAGGACGAGTAGTCGTAATTGTAAGTATCCGCCTGATACTGATTAGCGATTTCCTTCAATTCCTTGACTTCAGACTCCTGCTCCAAGCTTTTCATCTCTCGATCGAACGTGGCTTTCAGTTCGTTCGAGGCACGGCGGAATTCGGTCAGGGCTTTTCCCACCGTCCGGCCCAACTCCGGCAGCTTCTTCGGGCCGAAGAGGATCAGAGCCAGGAAAAAAATGAAGACCGTTTCCGGCCAACCCAGCGGACCCATCGTTTCATTTCCTCCAGAACCAAGGGCTAGAGCAGCCCGTTTCTAGCTCATCATAGCACGGGGCGTGGCGCTTGCGGTCTCGCTTTGCCACCAGCGCGAAGCCAGTGAGCCAGAAGCGGTGTTTGGCTTCGTGAGCCAGCAAAAGGCCGCCCCGAAAAAAGCTACTTTGGAAGGTGATGGCTACAGACTGCACCTTCTGCCGGATCGTGGACGGCGCCGTGCGCGCCGCGGTGGTGTTCGAGGACGAGAGGTCGTTGGCGTTTCTCGACCACCGCCCGCTTTTCGCCGGCCACTGCCTGCTGATCCCCAAGGCCCACTACGATACGCTGCACGACCTGCCGCCCGAACTCGTTGGGCCGTTGTTTGCCAATTCCCAATTGCTGTCGGCGGCGGTGGAAAAGGGACTCGCCGCCGAGGGGTCCTTCGTGGCGGTGAACAACCGGGTCAGCCAAAGCGTGCCCCATCTTCACATTCACATCGTGCCCCGGCGCAAAGGGGATGGACTCAAGGGGTTCTTCTGGCCTCGCCGGAAGTACCGCGACGATGACGAAATGGAAGCCACCAGACGCGCGTTGCGCAGTGCCATCAACGAACTTCAGCGATCCTGATCCCAGGCAGATTTTCGATCGAGGGCGAAAAAAAACGCGGAGCCGTTGGACGGCGGCTCCGCGTTTTCTGCTCAGTGCGGTAGTCCTTTCGGAACCTACCGTTCACCAAGGAAGTTGACCAGTATCTCGGTCTCGGTTTCCACCGGGGAGCCGTTCAACATGGTGGGCTTGTAGATCCACTGCTTCACGGCATCCATGGCCGCGTTCTGCAATATGGGGTGGCCGGACACCACCTTGACACCCTTCACCTTGCCATCCTTACCGATGGTGGCCACGAGCTTTACCTGGCCCTTGGCCCCGGTCTGTTTGGCTATCTTGGGATATTCGGGATCTTTCTTGAAAATCAGCGTCGCCTGTTGGATCTGGCCGCCGGTCTTGACAGGCGGCGTAACTGGCCTAGTGGTGATGGGCTGCGTGTTGACCGGCGCGGCCGGGACCAACGGAGGCGGGGGCGCGGCCGGGGCCGATACTCCCGCATTTAGATTCATGCCGGGGATTGCCGCAGGAGTTGCTCCGAGGCCGGCCATAATTGGGGCCTCGGGAAGAGCGGCGGTAGCGACCGGCCGCAGGCGCTGCGCCAGCGACTCGGCTTTGAAGGGCCGAAGCGCCGAGGCCCGGGCGGCAGGCTTGGTCTCTTCCTGAGCCGGCTTGTCCTGACTAGCAGCCGCCTGGGTAGGACCGTTCGTTCCGGACACAGCGGAGTTGGCCGGTTTGGGCGCAGGCTGGTCGTTCTGGGCAGCCGGCTGGGGCTGGTCCTGTACCGGCGAAGGCCGGGTTCGCAGAACGCGAACCGACTCGCTGGCAACTTTGTTCTGCCCGCGTCCGGTTACCACCATCTTGAAGCTGATATCGGTGCCCGATGGCGAATACACGATGCTGCCGTTGCGCAACTGCGCCAAGTCCAACTCGACGTCTTCGCGCTGGTCGCCGTCGGCGATGGAGAGCATCGCCTTGGTGGCGGTGCGGATGGCGTCGGAGTCGCGATTCCAGGTGAGCAGCAGTTCGCCGGCGGTACGTTCCACGCGCAACTGGAGCCCCGATGTATCCTGGAGCGCCGGCATGGTCGGCTTGCCGCTGCTGCGCATCAAGCCGGGATAGACGAACAGGATGACGAACAGCGTGATGGAGGCGGCGGCGGCCAGCGCCAGTTTCACGGCCTTATTGCTCCGCGGCGCGGGTTCCGGCTCGACGGCAGTCGTGGCGGCGGCTGCGGGCTTGTCGGCGACCGCGGTCTTTTCGTCCTTCGCTGACGGCGAGTCCTTCAGCTGCCCGTCGCTGCCGGACGATCTCTCTTCCGCCGGAGGAGCGGTGGGAGCCGGAACCGCGGCGGTCTTGGCGGTGGCTGGCGGAGGTGCGGCCGCGGCGGGTGTGACCGGCTTCGCCGGGGGCGCGGAGGCTGGGACCGCGGACGGCTCGGGCGCGAAGGCTGCAGCCGCAGCCGGCTCAGGAACAGCGGTTGGTTCGCGCCGGGAAGCGATCGGCACGATCTGCGCGCGGCCGGCCGGTTTCTGCGCGGCTGGCGCGGGAGCCTGCTTCGAGAAGTTCTCCGCGAGGTCCGGAGCCGGCTTGGTTGGTCCCAGTTCAGAAGACCGGAATGGGAACTCGAGCAGGCTGGACTCACCGTCGATTTTGCCGCCTTCGCGAATGAAAATGCCTGCCATGCTGGCCTTGGTGGCATAGGGCCGCACCAGCAGAGCAATCTGGTGGACATCGCGGAAGTGCTGGTCGAAGAATGCCAGATCTTCGGCATCCAGCGACATCTTTTTCCGAGCCTGGCTGCGGAAGAAACCGGCCAAACCCATGCCGCCGGCCAAACACTGCTGAATGGCGCGTTCGAAGCGCGCGACGTCGGCTTCGGACAATCGGTAGAGGGGGCCTCGACTGTATTCGCAGGAAACCAATTCGTAGTCGGAGAGGGACACGATCGCCGGGTTTCCAGGTGAAACACTCCCGATTAGCAGACCGCCGATTTCCGACCCGCGGGAACTCAAAGAGCGGAAGTTGTCGACCGCCTCTTTTTCGAGACGGTCTATTAGATTGTGCGGAATTCTTACGGAAACTGGCTTCTGGGGTACTTCCCAGGTGTAGAAGGGCGAGGCGGAAGTTTGCGGATCATACCGATCCGCGCGGGCCGTCGATTCAGTCATCGGATGCCTCCACGGGTCCCAACCTTCGATGGAATCCGGTTCACACAATTTTACAAGAATTCAATCGGAAATGATGCACTATTTTCGCCGAATTGTGCGAATATTATCGCCTGCCGGTAAAATACGGTCATCGATAGATAACAAACCCCGTCCTGCTCTCATAACTTTAGTTAGTACGGATATACTGCCGGCATTTATCCTAGCATTTTTGGAACAGAGTACCTATAATTATGGCGAAAATGAACGCCCGCACCTGCCAGCTCTGCGGCAGACCGCTCAGCCGGCTACGAGGAAACGAAGGCGATTTCTGTTCCAAAGAGCACCGGAACCAATACCGCCTGCGGGCAGGGATGAACCGGCTGCAGGAGGCCAACAAGGTGGCCAACCTGATGCGCCGCCGCGAAAACCCGCGGCAGATTGGCGCCAGCCGGCTGATTTGCAACTCCGATGGCGCCGCTAAGGTCTGCGACGCGCCACCGTTGTTGTCCAGCCACAAGAAACCGGCGCCGGCTTGGATTGCGTTTTCGGTTTGCGGCCAGACGCAAATGCCGGATCGCGCGCAGGGCTACCGCAACCCTGGTCCTTTGCGGATAGCAGGCTTCACCTATCCCAGGAGGCCAAACTCCTCGCGCATCCGGATCGCGGTCCGGAAGCAACCACCGGCGTTGCCGGCGCGACTCGTGAGCATGCCGGCAAAACTGGAACCGGCCCAAATCTTGCACCTTCGCGCCGCGTGGCCGGATGCCACACCAAAGCACCGCCTGCTGGAACGGCTTCCGGACATCAAGATCCGCGTGGCGTTGGGCCGCGGACCGGCCGCGCTCCGCGGCGCCGACGCTCTCGTCACGGTTTCCATTCATCGCGCGGCCGGTACGTGCAAAGTGCGTACCACCCCCAGAGAAGGGAATGCGCTGCGCGTTTCCACGGCAATCGGATTCCGCGTGCATCCGGCGGAGCTTCGCCAGCATGCCAGCAAAGCGGCGATGTGCAACGCCCTGGAGTGGCCCGGCACACCCTATTCCACCATGCCAGGAAACGTGGCCCGGCCGGCGGAGCCGAAGTTGCTAGGGGTGGAAATGGCCCTTCCGCCAGCGATCTATCCAACCGGACCGGAACCGGCCCGCCCCACGCGCTTTTCCCGGGCGAACCCGCTTGCCGTGGCTGCCGGCAAGCCGGTTCGCGCCACCCGGCCCGCGGCGAAGTTCTGCGGCGTGGGCTGGAACCCGGCGGACCCGACTTGGGCTGGCACGGTTCCCGGACCCCGGTCCGCCGGTTTTAGCAGGCGCAACGGTGCGCACTTGTACGCCCTGGCCATGCAGCCCTTCGCAATCGACGCCATGCATCAATTTGCCTCGCTGCCGATTCCGGTGCGCGAATCTCCGGTTGGGTATCCCAAGGTGGCGATCCATGACACGTTGGCTGGGGCTATTCTCAGTCCCGGAAATCTGCCGGCCGTAGCGGCGGACTTGTCCGACGGGAACGACGAGAGCGAGCCGGGAGGGCCCATCGCAGCGGCGCCTGTAGAAATCCGCCACGAAGAGGCCTTCGATAAGGGCTGGGGGGACTGGTCCGGCGGTACGGCCGATTGGAAAATGGACGCGGCCGGAGTCCGCACCGGTTCGCTGGCGCTGTTCAATCCCTCGATGGACATGATCGATTACGACCTCGAGTTCCTCGCGCGGATCGATCGTCAGAGCGTGATATGGGTGGTTCGCGCGGCCGATCCAAGCATGTATTGCCGGTGCGCGCTAACCGCGATTCCGGGCGGCGAACTGGAATTCTCGCACAGCGTTCTAGTGGATGGCGTCAGCGAACCCGCAGTCAAAGCCTCCGCGCGCCTGGCCACCAAACCGAAATCGGCGATCACCGTGCGCACCCGCGTCCACGGACAGCAATTCTCCGTCACCGTGGACGGGAAGCCCATGGACTCCTGGAAAGACTCGCGCCTCCCGACCGGAGGCATTGGATTTATGGGCACGCCTGAGGACCAGGCGCGCCTCTACTGGATCAGGCTCTCCTCCGTAGGAAGCCCCGGCAAGGAGTATAGGAAATAAATGAGCACCACAGCCATGCGAACACCTCCCAAGGTACAGACTCTTAGGACGCCCGATCTGGAGGTGGCCGAAAAGACAAGCGGTCCCCAAAGCCATCTGGCGCGCTCGGTGACCCTGCATCTTGCCGGAAAGCGCGAGGAAGCGCTCAAGCAACTGCAGAGAGCCATCGCCGCCAACGAAGGCTCGGCCGAAATCTACCGCGCGATGGGCCACATCCAGTTCGAACTCGGCGACTTCGAGGAGGCCGCCAAGAGTTATCGAATTCTGGTCCAGGTGAAGCCGCAGTACGCTATCGGCTGGTTCAACCTGGCGGTGTGCCTGGAGCGGAGCGCCGCCTGGGAAGATGCGGCGCAAGCCTTCCACAAGGCTTGCACGCTGGAGCCCACACACCTCGAGGGGCACCTGGGGTTGGGCTTGTGCCACTTGCGGCAGGAAGATCCGAAGTCGGCGCTGTTCTCCTTCGAGCGCTGCCTGGAGCTTTCGGCGAACCACGAGGACGCCTTGTTCGGCAAGGCGGTGGCGTTGCAATCGCTTGGTTACGGCGACGACGCCGCGGCCATCTACCAGCGCATCCTGGAGAATAATCCGGAGTCCGAGGAATCGCTCTCGAACCTGGTGCTGATCGGCATGGCGAAGGAAGACTTCGATATGGTGCGCGAGTACTCCGAGCAACTGCTGCAGTTGAAACCGGAATCCACGGTGGCGCTGGAAGGCTTGGCCGCATGGGCTTGTGCCGCTGGCGAGCATGCGCTTACGGCCAAGTACTGCTCGCTGCTGGTTACGGCGGTGCCGAACCACTTCGAAGGCTGGTTCAACCTGGGCCTGGCGAACCAGAAGGCGGGGCGATTCCAACCGGCGGCCGACGCTTACGAGGAAGCCGTCAAACTGCGCGGCCAGTCGTGTGAGACGTTTACCAACCTGGGAATCGTTCGCGAACAACTCGGCGATACCGCGGCAGCGCGCGCGGCCTACGATCGCGCTCTCAAAGTGAATCCCGACGCTCTGGCCCCAATCTGGAACATCGCCCTGCTGCTGGAGCATTCCAGCCAGTTCGAAGAAGCGGAGCGCTGGTACAAACAGGTTCTGGAGCGGGCGCCAAAGGAAGAAGAAGCGCGCTTCCGCATGGGTTTCCTGCGCCTGCAGCGGGAAGATTACCGGGGCGCCGCCGAGGCCTTCGAAGGCTGCCTGAAGTATCGTCCGAATTGGCCCGAAGCCCACGCCAACCTGGCGCTGGCCTATAGCGGCCTGGGTGAACGCGACCACGCGGAGCGGCTCTACGAGAAGATGCTGGACAGCGATCCGAGATCTACGGACGCCCTGCGCGGTCTGGCCGCATTGGCCATCCAATCGTCGGACTTCGACAGCGCGCTGGAGTTCCATGTGCGCTTGATCGACCTGGGCGAGCGGTCGCCCGAGGTCCTGTACAACGCCGGTTTGATGTACGAGAAGGCCGGCCAGTTGGACAAAGCGGTTCGCCTGTATCGCGACGCGCTCTCGCAGCAAGCCGACATGCCGGAGGCCCTGCTCAACCTGGGCCGGATTCTAGAAGCCAACGGCAAGAGCGAAGAGGCCCGCAACTGCTGGAGCAAGGCGCTGGAATCGGAACCGGCGCTGGCGCAGGGGTACTTCGGACCGGCGATCGATTAGGCCCACGCCCAAATGGCGGTGCGATTCGCTTCGACCGAGGCCCGGCATTTGGAGAGGTCCGCAACCGATTCAACTCGTCCGGAGGATCTGTCGGCATGTATCGCTGAGACCGGGCCACTCGGCGGATGACGAACCCGTCGACAGGCGAGGACACCTACGCTACACGATCAGGGAGCGTATGGGCATCAAACGGCCGCGGTTGCCACTAGCTCACCCTTTTCCAGATGGTGGATCTTGCTGGCAAACTGGGCGGCATGCGGGTCGTGGGTCACCATGATGACTGTCTTTCCGTAATCCTTATTGAGCTTCGAAAGGATGGTCAGAATTTCCTGCGCCGAGGTGGCATCGAGGTTGCCAGTGGGCTCGTCGGCGAGAATCAGCGCGGGGTCGGTGACGATGGCGCGGGCGATGGCGACGCGCTGCTCCTGGCCGCCGGAAAGCTGGCGCGGGAAATGGCCCAGGCGGTCGCCCAGGCCGACCAGTTTCAGGGCGGTAGTGGCGTGTTCCATGCGTTCGGGCTTCTTCAGGTTGGTGAGCTTGAGCGGCAGTTCCACATTCTCCAAGGCGGAGAGCACGGGCAGCAAGTTGAACTGCTGGAAGATGAAGCCAACATGCTCATTGCGCCAGTGGGCGATTTCGCGGTCGTTCAACTCGCGGAGATTGTGGCCAAGCACGCGGATCTCGCCGGCGGTGGGGCGGTCCATGGCGGCGATCAAGTGCAGCAGCGTGGACTTGCCCGAGCCCGACGGCCCCATGAGGGCGACGAATTCGCCCTTGTGGATCTCCAGGCTGACGTCCTGCAGCGCGATCACGTGAAACTCGTCGCGCACATATTCCTTGCTGAGATTGCGGGTTTCGATGATGGTTTCGCTCATAGCGTTCAGGCTTTCTGGCGTACCTTGTCTCCGTCCTTCAAACCCGACGGCGGGTTAGTGATGAGATCTTCTCCGCCTACCAGCCCCTCTTCGATGCGGATTCCCTGAGTGCTGGTGGCGCCGGTCCTGACGCTGCGGCGGACGGCCTTGCCTTCGAGATAAACGAAGACCGAGCCGTCATGCACAGCCGAAACGGGCACAATAACTACCGGCCTGAGCGGAGCAGCACTGGTGGATTCCGGCTTCTTTTCCGAGATGAAGGCAACGCTGGCGTTCATCTCGGGGCGCAGATAGCTGTCGGGCTTGCTGACCTTCACTTTGATCTGCACGGTGGCCTTCTGGCGGTTGGCCTCGGGAGAAATTTCTTTGATGAAGCCGTCGTACTTGCGGTCGGGGAAGGCGTCGGTGGTGATGATGCCGTGCTGTCCCGAGTGAAGCTTGGCGAAATCGTTCTGGCTGATATCGAGCTCCACTTCGAGATCGTTGAGGTCGGCGAGAGAAACCACGTAGCCTTTGGCGCCGCGGTCGCCCACAAAACTGGTGGTGACGAACTCGCCTTTTTCGACGGCGCGCTCGAGGATGGTGCCCGTGACCGGGGCGCGGATGATGGTGTTGGCGAGGTTGGTTTCGGCATAGGCGAGGGCGCCACGAGCCTGGTCCACCTGGCCGCGGAGGGAGTCGATTTCTTCCTGGCGCGGGCCCAGCTTGACGAGTTCGTAGGCCTTGCGCAGCGAATTGATCCGGTGGATGGCGCCATCGTAGCGGGCTTGGGCGTCGTCCAGGGCCTGCACGGCGACGACCTTTTCGGCCACCAGATTGCGGGTGCGATCCAATGTGATCTTGGCGTTGTTCAGGTCGGCTTCGGCGGAATTCAGATTCGCTTGGGCCTGCGCGATTTCCTCGGGACGCGAACCGTGCATGGCTTCATCGAGCTTGGCCTGGAGGTTGGCGAGTTGTCCCTTGGCCTGCAAGAGCTGCGCTTGATACTCGTCGTCTTCCAGGCGCACGAGGACCTGACCTTCGGTGACACGGTCGCCCTTGTCAACGCCGATAAACTTGACCTTGCCGATGACTTTGGCGGCGACTTCGATCTTATGCGCGGCCACGATGTAGCCCGTAGCGTTGAGAACCACGCCCTCCGGGGCGCTGGCGGCGGCGATGGAGCGCACGCGCAGGACATCCACCAAAGGGGCGGCGTTGAGCTTGTCGGAGGCGAGCCGCCATGCGCCCAGCAGGAGGAACAGCACCACGCCGGTAATGATGAAACGGGTCGCCCAGCGCGAGGGCTCGGTGGAGCGGCGCTTGCCACGATCGATTTGCAAATTTCTGAGTTCGGCATCCATGGGTTTAGCTCATTAGATTTCGCGGAGTGCCGTGAGGATCTCCTTATTTGCGGCGTTGCGCGCCGGGAAGAGGCCACCCACCGCGCCCAGCAGCATGGCAAAACCGATGCCGGTCAGCATGATTTGCGGCGACACGTGAAAGTCGAAAGCGGTTTCGGAAAAGTTGGTATTGCCGACGCCGGTAGTGATTCCGTTAAGGGGCAGGACCAAAAGACAGCCAAGCACGCCGCCCAATCCGGCAAGCAGAATGGACTCCACAAAGAAGCTGAACAGGATACTGATCTTGGAAAAGCCCAAGACGCGCAAGGTGCCGATTTCGCGCGCACGGCGAGCCACGGCGGCATACATGGTATTCATGGCGGCGAAACTGCTGCCGATGGCCATCACGATCGAGACGAAGATGCCGATGTACTCGATTGGAGCGGCGGTCGCGGTTTGGGCGTCGTAGTAATCCTTCTCGGAGAGCGCATTCATGTTGAGGCGCTGGTCGTTATTGATGTCGTTGACGAGGGCTTTAGCGGTGACGGCGTCGGGGGTACGGACCAGGGCCGAACTGAGCACTTCCAGGCGCTGCAGGTCGGAGCTCACCTGGTTGAGATCGCCCCAGATCTCGCTGCCTTGCGCGCCCTGTCCGGCGTCCATGACGCCCACCACGTCCCACATGCCGCGGCCGAACTGGATCTTTTTGCCGATTTGGGCATCGGGGTAGCGCGCGGCCACGGCCTTGCCGACGACGACCTCGCGCCGGCCCGGTTGGAACCAGCGGCCGCTGGCGATGTGGACGGCCGGGCGCATTTCGATACCGGCGGGCGGCAATCCGCGGACGGAAAGGTTTACCCCTTCGGGATGGTCGATGCTGGCCAGGTTGATGATGGTAACTACTTCGAGAGAAGCCAAGGGCTGGCCATCCTTGCCGGTGGCGATCCCCGGTTTGAACTTGAGATCCTGGAATTGCGTGCGCAGGAAGTTGCTGACGATTTCCGAATCCGAACCTTTGCGGAGGACCACGATCTGCAAGGGATCGCCTGAGGACGACAGCGTGGTGCGCAAGCCGTTGAGCAGAGCCAGAATCGACAGCAGGACGGCCACGGTGAGCGCGATACCGAGGGCGGTCATCAGGGTGGTGGTCTTGCGAACCACCAGGTTACGGAAGTTGTATGCGAATGGAATGGCCATGGCGGTTAGTCCGTGCTCCTAAGGGCTTCCACGATGGCAGTGCGGGAGGCGCCTATCGCCGGAACCAGTGAACTCAACAGGCCGATGGCGCCGGCGGTAACGATGCAGGCGGTCGCAACGGTGGGCTGGAAGGGCGGAATGGCGGGTAGAAAGCCTCCGGCCGACCTGGAGACTCCGCTTGCCAACACAGTGGAAAGCAGAAAGCCGATGGCGCCGCCGATCAAGGAGATGGCCACAGCTTCGCCGAGGATCATGCCCAGGATGGTGCCCGGCCCGAAACCAAGGGTTTTGAGCACGCCGACCTCGCGCACGCGTTCGCGCACCGACATGGCCATGGTGTTGGCGGAGACCAGAAGAATCGTGAACATGACGGCGGCCGAGATGGCGACGATGAACATCTTGACGTTGCCGATCAAGGAGACGAAACTCAGGGCAAAGGCTTGCTCGCTCTCGGTCTTGGTCTGCACCGTGGAGTTACTGAACTCCCGGTCCACCGCCTCGGCGATGCGTGTAGCCGACGCCGGATCGTCCATCAGGATTGTGAACATTCCAGCGGTCCCGCGGCGCCGCTCGGGCATGCTCTGCTCCAGGTAGTCGCGGCTGAAATAGAGGATCTCGCTGGGCCGCGGGCTGTCGAAGATGCCACGAACCGTAAATGCGAAATCCCCGGGGAAGATGTCACCGACTAGAGTAATACGGTCGCCCACGTGAAAGTTGTACTTGCTGGCCAGGTCGCGGCCCACCACGCAGGCAGTGCGGTCGCGCTCGAAGGCCTTCCGCTGGTCGTCGGGGATCTTTAGTTCACTGAACACGGTGAAGAGCTTTTCCGGCTCCACGGCCAAACGCGCAAAGAAGTGCTTGGCGTCGATGTACGTTCCTCCGAACCATTGCGAGATGGTAACCTCGCGCACTCCGGGGATCAGTTTGATGCGCTCCCGGTAGGACTGGGGCATCACGACGGTGAGTGAGATGCGATTACGCGTGACCAGTCGCAGCGCCTGGTCGGGTGTGGCATCGCTGAGATACATGGCGTGAAACATGGCGATCATTACGCCCAACAGGCACATGGACACACCGATGCTGGCGATGGTCAGAAGCGTCCGGCGGCGGTTGCGCCAGCAGTTCTTCAGGATCAAGGGAAGGTAGCGGAACATCTCCTAATCAGTTTACGCATTTTGGAGACGCCAGGCGAAGGTGCGACCGACGAATGCCCGAAACGGCGGGACGAATGGCGACTGGCTGCCGACGAATGACGGGCGGCGAGGACGCCACCCCACGTGTCGCACCAGGGACGAGCAGGATCTGTGGAGCTACCTGGGGGACCACAATCGTGTAGTCCCGCCGTTCGCTGGTAGCGGGTAGGTTAAGAGCACCCTCGCATCCGCAGCGCGCCTCGATGAGTTTCGCGCAACATCGGGTGCGATATCGAGTACCTCGGCAGCGGTCCGACCTGAGCTACAAGTCCGGGGAGTTCATCGGAAGTCGCGCGAAATACACCTTCGGGCAACTCCACGACCTGTTTCCGAATCGCGAGTTCCATACCGTCAGAAGCTACCAATGCCAGCCACGCGCGGCAGCGCACGTGGGCCAGCCTGTCATGCAGTACGAAAAATGCAACCCACGGGCGTGGTCCAGCGTCCTCAATCACTGCATGCGCAACCAAGATCCGTTCAACCGATTTCGGAAGTTCACTCGACGCGCTTTCGTGTCTGGGGTTGCGGCGTGTTCCACTGTTGTGGCTGCCGATGATGACGATGCCGTTTGGAGCGAGTACTTGGCTTGGCTGACGGGCCGCGTCGTCGGAGATCTCGTGGGGCTTGAGAGCTACCGCAAGGTGCTAACCGAACAAGGAGTTCCGAAGCCAGAAGTGGAACGGCGGATGAAGATGATCTCGGAGCGTTCTTTAAGACGTCCAGAAGCGATGCGGCTATGGTTCAACAGCATGTATGGTCCCAAGGGCGCAGTCGGGCCGGATTGGCCCACGCCCCTTCTGATGGAAACCGTGAAAGGCGTCACACCCGGCGCCTCGTTGGACGTCTGCATGGGCGAAGGGCGCAATTCGATTTTCCTTGCCGGCTTGGGATGGAAGGCGACGGGTTTTGACGTTTCCGATGTTGCAGTCGCAAATGCGCTCGCGAAGGCAAAGAAAGCTGGAGTGGTGATAACGGCTGTCCGGTCGGGCTACCAGGAATTCGACTTCGAAAAGGAGAGGTGGGACCTCATCGTGATGACGTATGCCTACTTTCCGATCCGCGACCCCAAGTATGTCAGTCAGCTCATCGCATCGATGCGACGCGGGGGCTTGCTTGTGTTTCACTACGGAGTGGTCAAGAAGGGCGCAGACCGGACAGGGGATGCATCGTTGCTGGGAATTCCTGAGGAGGGTGAACTAAAAGAGATTTTTCGAGCCCTACGGATTCTACGGTATGAGGAAGCAGACGAGGTTTCGGACTGGCAGGTCGGACAGGGAGGCCGCACGGGTCGGTCCGTCAAGATGCTTGCCCAAAAGCCCTGATCTTCCTGCCTGGCTCGCCTCGGCCAACAATTGCTCGCACGCCTGGGTCGGTGAGGCGCACGGTCACACACCGGCGTTCGAGTGCCAACTGCACGGGACGACCACGTGGCGGCGGTGCGGGACGCGAGCTCCATGTACTCCGCGCCGTTCAACTGGATCGAAACTGCGGTCGTTGCCACGCCTCGCTCAAACCGGCCGGTTCACGTCGACAGTGAGTGCGGCCACTGACTGGGCGCGCATGAGTGAGGCGGTGACCGCGCTCATTAGAAAAGCAGTTGACGCCATAACGAAGCGGGTTCATGGTGTCCTCTCGACCCCCGGGGCAGTGGCGGCCGACCATGCTGGACCGGCGCCCGGCCGCAGCGACGGCTCTTGTTTTAGCTGGAAATCCGTGAGGCGCTGAGGCATTCTGAACTGGAGCATCGGCGAATAGCGAAATTGCACGCGGCCGCCGGCGCGGTGATCGGGAAGGCAAGCAGGGAGGCGAACGCGGCGAGGCGCAGGATCCCGAGGTATTCTTGCCTGAATGCGCCCTCGCATCACCGCGGCCGGCGCTTGAGGATTTCCTCCACCTGCTCTCTCGCCACCGGCAGCTTGTCGATGTTCTCCCGAAGCCAGCCGGTGAAATCCGCTTCGATGGGCGCAGACCAGGCGGTGTCGATCTGGCCCGCCGTGTACTTCTGCTCGCGCAGGCGCTGGTGGCCGAACAGGTCGCGGAGGTGCGTGATCTCGGAATACTGTACCACCGGTTCGGCCAGTTGCGGCGGAACGAAAACGACCCCGCCATCGCGGCCGAGCACCACATCGCCGGGCATGACGGCCGCCTTGCCGATGCGAATCGGAATGTTGATGCCGATCATTGTGGAATTCAGCCGGGCGCCGGTGGCGAGACTGCTGAAGTGATGCGAGGGATCGTAGTAACGAACAAAGGATACGAAGTCGTCCAGTTCCTTCAGGCCGTTGATGTCACGCACGGCGCCCTCGTAAACGATCCCGTTGTGGCTTCGGGCGTAAATTGCATTGCCGACGTTGTCGCCGATTGAGGGTCCGTCCTGCTTCAGCCCGAAGTGGTCGCAGACGTAAATGTCGCCGGGCTGTAACATGTCGACGGGCCAGGCATTCTGCCCTCCGATGCGGCCGTCCTTCTTGCCCTGCTCCTCGATCACTTTGTGGATGTCCGGCCGGCCGGGCAGCCACTGCGCGGTCAGCGCGCGGCCCACCAGCACCTTCTCGGGATGGATGCAATACCAGCCATCCTCGTACTCGTGATTGAATCCGGCGGTCCGCAACTGCGCCCACGCCTCTTCGAGCGTCACCGATTTCATGCGCTTCAGGATGCCGTCCGGAACCTTCGGACGGCCGTCCGCGAAGCGCTCACCCTTCCATTCGGGCGTGTACTGGATGAGCAGTTCCTTCGTCAGGATTCCGGGCTGCGCCAAGGCCGAAGCCGCGCACGCCACCGCGAGATAAAGCGTTGATATCCGCATGGTCATCCTCTCCTCATCGGCTCAAACCACGGCGTGCCCGGCACCTGCGCTTTGCGTGCGGCATCGTCATTCATCTCGACGCCGAGTCCGGGCCGCTCCGGCAGCGCGATGAAACCTTTCTGAATGATTTCACCTTCCTTCACCCAATTGCGCCACAAGTCGGGGGAATCGATCCAGTGCCATTCCTGCACCAGGAAGTTCGGAATTGCGGCGCACACTTGCGCGGTGGCCATCATGCCGACGGGCGACGTCACCGCGTGCGGCGCCACGGGCACATAATATGTGTGCGCCATGTCGGCAATCTTGCGCGCCTCCAGCAGTCCCCCGCATTTCTGGAAATCGGGCATGATGATATCGGCTGCGCGTTTCTCAAGGATCTCGCGGAAGCCCCAGCGCATATAAATGTTCTCGCCGCAGCAGATCGGCGTGCTGGTGGAGGCACGCACCTCGCGCATGGCGTCGATGTTCTCCGCGGGGACCGGTTCCTCGAGCCACATCAGCTTGAACGGCTCGACTTCCTTGGCGACGCGCTTCCCGGTGCCGGCATCGTAGCGCGCATGCATGTCGACGGCCAGGTCGAAATTCTTGGGATAGAGTTCCCGCGTGAAAGCGACTTTCGCCACCATGTGGTCGATCTCGCCGTTCGAGGCGGTCCAGTTCACCCGATCCATGCGCGCGGGGTCGAGCGCGTCGTCGATGTCGATCTTGGCGGCGGTGAAGCCCAAGTCCTGAATCTCCTTGATACGCGCCCTGGATCGTTCATTGCCGGGGATCATCTCACGGGCGCCGGAATCGCAGTATACGCGGACGCGGTCGCGCACCTTTCCGCCCAGCAACTGGTAAACCGGCAGACCCAGCGCTTTGCCCGCGAGATCCCAAAGCGCGATTTCAACGGCGGTCAACGCGGTGACGTACTGGCCAGCCTGTGCACCCGCGAAGACGCCCGACGTGCGGATGCGTTCGAACGCAGCCTCGATGTTCAGCGGATCCTGCCCGATGAGCATGCGCGAGAAGGATCGGATCAGCGGGACGTTGCCGGTGGCGGCATCGGTGGATTCGCCCTGGCCGACCACGCCCTGATCGGTGTACACGCGAACGTGTACCTGGTACCCATGCACGCGCACTTCGGCCGTGCGGACGTCCGTGATCTTCAGTTTTGGGCGGCGGTACTCGCTGGCGGCCTGCTCGGCCGCGGCGCGCAGGGATGGCAGCCCCGCCATCCCGGCGATGGACAGCAGCCCGCTGCCCTTCAGCAGAGTTCTGCGATTCGGTTGTTCCATGAAAGTTCCCCTCCAAGAGTGTACTTGTTCCCTTGCCTGCCTAGCGCCTTTCAAACTCGTACAAGTCAAGGCTAATGGGCGGAACCTGGAGCGTCTTTGGCGTCTCGTCCACGGGCGTTGCCATTACCTGAACCTCGCGCCGGCTCAGACCCGTCACTGCGTCGATTGTGGGACCCGTCATGCGCCAGCGCCTTCCCGGGCCGCGGAGATCCACACCCCTGATGGCCAGATCCACCTCCTGAGTCGATTCGGTGGGGTTGACCACCGCCAGCGTCAGGAATCTCCCGTCGCTCGTCAGCGCGGCGCTCACGTCCACCGGGTAGGTAGGGCTGCCCGCGTTCACCCGCGGTTGATCGCCGCCAACCGGATACCTCGGTGCGGGCGGCGGCGAGTCTCCGGTGACCGCCACCGGCACCATTCCGAAATGATCCCGATACAGTTGAAACAGCAGGCCAGTGGTATTCAGAGCTGCATCGGTGGCGTTGAACTCGATGGAAGACGTTCCCATAGTATGGCCGGCCATCCTGATCAAGTCCGTGTGACGGAACATTTCGTGGAATACCAGGGCATTGGCCAGGGTCTGTTTCATATTGGCCGGCAAGCGGGTGAACGCCCACTCGTCAATCGCGATTTGCAGAGGCTTCGTTTTGAGGCTCGGGAACCGGCGCGCATACTCCTCATAGGCTTCCACCTTGCCGCGAACGCGGTTCGCGGGCCGGTAGAGCGTATCAACGAGCGGCTCCTCAACCGCCACCCTCTTATTCTGCGAAAGGTCGAATCTCTCGTGATCGTAGCTGTAGTAGTGCTCCGACATCAAGTCGATGTTGTCCAGGCAATTGGCGATCAATCCACCCGTCCAATCACCGTCCGAGCCGTAATCGGCCACCACTTTGCCGGTGAGGCCGAGCGAAATCCCGTTCACTGTCATCTCGTCCGGCGTGGCGCCCGTGGCGAGCAGAACAATCGAGGGGTCCACCGCCCGCATCGCTTTGGCGAACATATTGTGCTTGATGACATACTGCTTAAGCATCATATGACCGAACTGCCACGGCCCGTACATCTCATTCCCGATGCCCCACCACTTGGCGTTATATGGAGTGGGATGTCCGTTGGCCGCGCGCAACCTCCCCATCGGTGTATCTGCGGCGCCGTTGACGTATTCCACCAATTCGGCGGCCGAGCGCGCATCTCCGAAACCCGCATTTACGCTGATGAAGGCATCCACCCCGAGAAGATCGCACAGCGACAGAAACTCATCGGTACCGACATCGTTCGGCTGCAAGGCTGACCACACGGGATCCCACCGCGGCGGCCTTCGATCAGGATCGCCAATGGCATCGCGCCAGTCATGGGCGGAGAGGAAATTGCCTCCGGGAAAACGGAACATGCCCGAACGGAGTTGCTTCAACAGACCGGTCGTATCCCGACGGAAGCCGCGGATATTGTCCGCCGGCATGAGTGAGACGGCTCCCACGTGGAAAGCCCCAGCGCCGGTCCCGGCGATTTCGATGCGTCCGTTGTCGTTATCACCCCCCGCGGTGAACTGCAAGGGGAACTGGGCGTAGGTGGTCTGCAGGCGTTCTACTGGCATGGTCTGACGATCGCCCGGACCGGGTCCCCAGACGAGGCTGACCGCAACCGCCGCGCCCGGCTCGCCCCGCAGCACTACCCGCCCCGAGTAGGGTTTGGATTTGCGAAGCGCGAGTCCGGCCTGCTGGATTCCGCGCGGCTCGCTCCCGCCGACCCGGATCAGAGGCGAGTGCTCCCCCACGTAAGGATGGTCGCGATCCATGACCACGGCAGGGTCGCCTCCGATCGGCCGCCACCGGTTCGGCCGGCGGCCTCGAATCGGGCCTTGGGCAGGTTCGGGTGCGGCGGTTTGCGAGGTGACCGCATAGTAAAATTTCCGGTCGTCCAGCATCTCGGCCCACACACTCCGGTTGACGAGGTCCCCAATGTGCTCGATGAACTGGCCATAGAGGTAGGGTGAGATGGGAGGGAGAGTCTTGCTCGCATCAACCGTGACACCGATGCGCTTTTCGGGTGCGCTGCTGGTTTGCGCTCCGGTCGAGGCGGGCAGACCCGCGGCGAGTAAGACCACCAGAAGCGATTTCCTGGACATCAATTCCTCCTGGCAACGCTGTCATCAATCCGTAAACCACGTGCTGCCCGGACGTACCATTTTCTTCATGGCTTCGTCGTTGACGGTGAGGCCGATTCCGGGGCGATCCGGCACCGTGATGTAGCCCTTTTGGATGATGTCGCCCTCTTGGACGTACTGATTCCATCGCCCGGTGCGCTCCACCGGATGGCCCCAGTGCCATTCCTGAACCAGAAAGTTGGGCACCGTCGCCATGGCATGGCACGCGGCCATCATTCCGATCGGAGAAGCCTGGCAGTGAGGAGCAATTGGGATGTAGTAGATATGAGCCAGGTCGGCAATCTTTTTCGCCTCCGCGAGGCCACCGCACTTCTGCACATCAGGCATGATAATATCCACGGCCTGTTTCTCCAACAGCTCCCGAAAGCCCCACCGCATATAGATGTTCTCGCCGCAGCAAATCGGCGTGTGGGTCGATTGGCGTACGTCGCGCATGGCGTCGATGTTCTCCGGGGGCACCGGCTCTTCCAGCCAGACGAGCTTGAACGGCTCGACCTCTTTGGCGAAGCGCTTGGCCGTAGGGAGGTCGTAGCGGCCGTGCATATCCACCGCGAGTTCGATCTTCTTCGGCAACGACTGGCGTATGAAAGCAACCTTGTCGATCATGTGATCGATCTCGGCGTTATTGGCGGTCCAGTTCACCCGATCGAAACGTGACGGATCGCGTGCGTCATCGACGTCGATCTTGGCCATAGTCCACCCGTTCTCGACGATCTGCGCGATGAAGGTCTTGGCCTGCGGATCATCGCGGCTGTCGGTGCCGGAATCGATATAGACGCGGATGCGGTCGCGCATCTTGCCGCCCATCAGTTGGTAAATGGGCAGCCCGAGTGCTTTACCCGCCAGGTCCCAGAGGGCGATTTCCACTGCCGTGAGCGCCGTAACATACTGGCCGGCCTGGCCGCCGCCAAAGATGCCGCTGGTCCGGATGCGCTCCCAGATGGCTTCCACATTGAGTGGATTCTGGTTGATCAGAGAAAAACGGAATCCCGCAACGATAGGTCCTGCTCCGCTGATTGCGTCCACGGCCTCTCCATCTCCCGTCAAACCTTGGTCTGTGTAGATCCGCACATGGAAGTTCTGAAGGAACGCCGTTTTCACATCAGTGATCTTCAGCTGTGGGCGCTGGTACGGCGAGGTAGTCTGCTGCAAGGCTTCGCACAGGCTGGGTAGACCAAAGGCGCCGGTGAAGGCCGCACCGGCACTTTTCAAAAATGATCTTCGGTTCTTCAGATTCATCGGCATTTCTCCTGCGGACACTTGTATCAAGTTTCGTCATCGCCTTTCAGGACGGAATCCTCGACATGCTCTCGCCGTTTCGCGGGCGACTGACCGCAGGCCCGGACGAATGGTTAGCCCGGCGCTCGCGTACCCGTAGACCGTCTGCAACCAGGGTCAGGCATGCTCGCAGATATCACGCCGAGGCAGCCACCGAGCGAGAGCCCTCATTTGAAGATCCGGGGAGCGAAATCGTTCAGACACCGCCGCCACGTCAACCACTCGTGGGCTGTGCCAGGCGACTCGAAATAGACGTTCTTGATCCCGGCCTGGGTCAACTGGTCGCTGAAGTTCTTCGTACCCGGCCCTTCCACGGAGCCAATACCCAGAAACAGGACCTTCATCCTCTTATTGAACGCGGCAGCATCCGCGAACACGCCGTTGTTCGAGGTCTTCGGATCGAAGCCCCCGCGTCCACCACTGCTGCCGCTGAAGCCGCCGAGGTAAGCGAACTTATCGAGGTTCGAGAGGACCGTCAGGAACGATTGCATACCGCCCATCGAGAGTCCCGCCATGGCACGGTTCTCGCGGCCGGGCGCAACGCGATACGTTCGTTCGATCATGGGGATGAGATCGGTGAGCATCATCTCCGTGAATACGCCGCCCCAGTTTGTGGGGAATCCGGCGCGGCCGCCGCCGGGCGCGGCGCCCCGGCCGCCGGGGGCCGGCGCCGGGGTGACATCCGCCATCGAGGCCCTGGCAATGATCCCCCTGGCCGCATACAAACTCGCGTCGTCACCCGGTTTCACCGCGTTCAGGTTGTCCATGACGACGATCATCGGCTTGGCCTTCTTCTCGGCGATCAGGTTATCCATGACGAAGTCCACGTGCCCCTGCGTGTGCCAGCCCTGCTCGTTTTCGCCCCAGCCGTGCAGCAGGTATAGAACGGGATAGCGCGTGCGCGCACTGGCATCATATTCCGGCGGAGTGTATACATAACTGCGGCGCCACTTGCCGGTGACCTTTGAGTAATACCAGCGGTGGCTCACTTGACCGTGCGGCACGTCTTTAGCCGAGTAGTAGGCCGCATCTGCCTCCGGCTCGGGGATTTCAATTCCGCTGTTGTCCCATCCCGACCCGAAGAAGGTGCGGGTCGCCGGGTCCGCAATCACGGCGCCGTCGATCACGATGCTGTAGTAATGGAAGCCGACGACTTGCGGCGGTATGGTCACCATCCACAAGCCGTCCTGTCCCTTGGTCATATCGTGAGCCCCGCCCAACCGCACCTGTACCTTCTGGGCATCCGGAGCCGCGACACGGAACGTCACCCGGCGATCCGCGTGGACGCACGGGTAGGGCGCTCCCGGAATATTGAGCGACGAAGGCTTGCAGTCGCCTGTTGCCTGGCCGCAGCACAACCCGGAACCCAGCAGCGCCAACACGAAGATTCTCACGGACCCTCCTTTACTGCCTCGACAGCCGTATCGAGCCGCCGAATTAGAACCAATACTTTAACCCCAATTGCATCTGGCGCATAGCCGTGAGGTTCCGGAAACGACTCCGAAGTTCTGATCTGATGGACAGCCGTGCCCGGCATTCCGAGTTGCGCCGCCCCGGACAGAGTGCTTACGGACGCTATAACACGGGTGTAGGAGGGCTTGGCATCCGTTTGACGTCTATTGCAACGGCGTGGCCCTGCTGAGGGGCTTCGACATCCTTAAAGAAGCACGCGGAGAGGGCCGTGCTTCAGGACCGAACATTTTCCGGGATGCCGTAGACCTGCTCACCGCCCTTCACCAGTACCCTTCCTCGACGACCACCTTCCGGCATGCCTTGCAGAACTCGGCCCCCTTCACGTCCAGCCGCTCCACCGCATGGCTCGACGCCATCACGCAGCGCCAGTCGCCGCAATGGCGCAGGCCGAAGGTATGCCCCAGTTCGTGCGCCGCTTCCTTCACCAGCCGCTCGCGCATCAGGTCGTGGCGCGCGGGCATGCCGTAAAACTCCTCCTGCAAGCGGGCGGTCGACACCACCGCGCAGTTGCCGTCGAGCTGCGCTTCGCCGAAGACGAAGGTCAGGACCGGCACGTAGAGGTCGCAGGCCGTTACCCCGAGCACGCGCGCGTCGGGATCCACCGCCCGCTCCATGCGTTGCAGGATGGCGGTGGAGTAATACTGTTGGCGGACCGCGTCCATGGAGAAAGTCACATCCAACGTCTCCGGCCGGATGCGGCACGGGGTGCGGAAGATGCGCGCCAGCGATGCCGCCAGGAACTCCAGCACATTGAGCCCTGGCTCCAGCGGTCCGCCTCCGTTCGCCAACGGAATCAGATGAATCGGTTTCACCGCAGTCCGTAGCGCCGGAGCTTGTTGTAGAGCGTGGTGCGGTCGATATCGAGAATGCGAGCGGCGCGCGAGAGGTTGTGCTGCGTCTCCCGCAGGATGCGCTCGATGTGCGCGCGCTCGACATCATCCAGCGTCTTCCCGCCTTTTGTCTCGTCCCCCTGGAACTGGAAGGAGAAATCGGCGGGCCGGATCTCCGGGCCCCGTCCCACCACCAGCGCGCGCTCCACGGCGTTCTCGAGTTCACGCACGTTGCCGGGCCAATCGTGCCGCATCAGCACCTCCAGGGCTTCGGAAGACAACTGCGGCATGGGACGGCTGGTGGCCATGCAGAACTTGTTGAGGAAGTGGTTCACCAGCAGCGGAATGTCCTCGCGGTGCTCGCGCAGCGGCGGCAGTTCGATGCAGAAGACGTGCAGCCGGTAATACAGGTCGGGGCGGAAAGTGCCGGCCTTGACGAGCGCCTCCAGACTCTTGTTGGTGGCGGCAACGCAGCGGAAATCCACTTTGATCGGCTGGTTGCCCCCCACGCGCACGATCTCCTTCTCCTGCAGCACGCGCAGCAGATCGGTCTGCGTCGCCAGGCTGATGTCGCTGATCTCGTCCAGGAAGACCGTGCCGCCGTCGGCCACTTCGAACTTGCCCTTCTTCCGGTATTGGGCGCCGGTGAAGGCGCCCTTCTCGTGGCCGAAGAGCTCGCTTTCCAGTAGGGTCTCGGTGAGCGCGCCGCAGTGAATGGTCACCATGGGCATGTAGCGCCTCGGACCGGCCGCGTGGATGGCGCGCGCCACCACCTCCTTGCCTGTGCCGCTTTCGCCCGTGATGAGCACAGTGGCCTCCGTGGGCGCCACCATTTCGATGAGCTCCGTCACCTTCTTCATGGCGGGGCTCCGGCCGATCAGCTCGGTGCCGGGAACCACTTCTTGCAGGTTCTCCCGTAATCGGGCCACCTCGGTGCGCGCGCGTTTGTGCTCCAGCGCGTTGGCCACCAGATGGGACAACTCGTCCGGATCGACGGGCTTGGTGATGTAGTCGTAGGCCCCGCGCTTCAAGGCCTGCACGGCGGTATCCACCGACGCGTAGCCGGTCATGATGATGACAGTCAGATCGGGGTCGGCCTCGTGCAGCCGGGCCTGGAGTTCCATGCCGTCCATGCCCGGCATCTTGATATCGAGCAGCGCAATATCGAATTCCGCCTGCTGGATGACTTCCAGCGCTTCGCGGGCGCCGCTGACCGGCCTTGCCGTATAACCTTCACTATTAAACCATTTGCCTAAAGAGTCGCGCACTACAAGTTCGTCATCGACGATCAGGATTCTGCCTTTCGTCTTGGTTGCCGTCGGTGATTCCACGAAACTGCTTACCATTGGGTCCTCCTGTTTGTTCCCCGTACTTCCTTCCCCTTCATGGTTTCCCCTCCATCGCGCCAGCCAGAACACGGGCGGGAATCCGGCTCTGCCCCGGCAAGTCGCCGGTGCCGCCGGGCAATGCCACCCGGAATTCCGTACCTTGGCCAGGGATGGAGCTGACCGAGATTTCTCCCGCGTGCTGCTCCACGATGCTGTGGGCTACGGCCAATCCCAGCCCGGTACGGTTCTGGTCCTCCTTGGTAGTGAAGAATGGATCGAAAATGCGCGGCAATACGTCTTCCGGGATGCCGCTTCCCGTGTCTCTTACCGTCACCACGGCCTGCTCCGAGGCAGCGTCGAAGGCGGTCGTCACCTCGAGAACGCCCCCTTTGGGCATGGCTTCAGCGGCGTTCACCATCAGCACCAGAATTACTTGCTGAATCTGATTGGCGTCGCAATCCACCGGCGGCAGGTCTTCGGCCAGGTGCAACTTCAGTTCGGTACTCTGCATGTCGAGCTTGTGCTTGATCAACGTGACGGCGCGCTGCACCACGGTGTTGACGTCGTTGGGCTCGCGGTGGCTGGGCGCCTGGCGCGAGAACGTCAGCAGGTTTTTCACCAGGTCGCCGCAGCGCTTGCTTTCCCGCTCGATGGTCTGGAGTTGTTCGGCCAGCTCGTCGCGGCCTTCGAATTCCTGACGCAGCAGTCCGCGGAGTGTAAGGCGCGCGTAGGTGAGGATGCCAAACAGCGGGTTGTTGATCTCATGCGCCACGGTAGCGGCCAGCTTGCCGATCGAGGCCATCTTCTCGCTGCCGAGCAGCGTCTTGTGTACCCGTTCCAGTTCCGCGGTTTTCCTGCGCACCTGTTCTTCGATCTTGGCCTGCACACCCGCCACTTCCACCGTCATTTTGTTGAATGACCGGGCCAGGTCGCCCAATTCGTCATCCGAGCGCACCGGGAGGCGGTAATCCAGATCGCCTCCGGCGACGCGGTGTGTGCCATCGATCAATTCCTTGACGGGCCTGTAGACCACCACCCATATGAACAGCACTGCCAGCGTCGAGCCGAACACGATCGCACCCACCAGAAAATAGGCCAGATGGGCCTGGTGTTGCGACAACTGCTCGTCCACCGTGGCCAGCGAGAGGTTGGCGTCGATCACCCCCAGCACCTGCTGGCTGGATGGATGGACGTGACACGCGGCGCTGGAACAAGCGGGCGAATTGTCGATGGGCCGGATCACTCCGAGCACGCGGTGGCCCTGGCGGTCGGTAAATGTGCGCGACCGGTCGGGCCGTTTCAGCCTGGCCAGCGGCGCCGATTGCGCATGGCAGCCGTAGCAGGCCTCGGCGGTCTTGTCCACCACGCTGTTGATTTCGCGGGTGTCGGTCGAAAGCGTGATGCGGCCGTCTTTATTGAAGATGCGGATGCGCTGGATGCCTGCCTCGCTGCCCAGTTCCTGGACGATGTTATAGAGCGCGTCGCGGTCGTTGTGCAGCATTTCGTAACGCGTGCTGCGCAGAATGACGTCCGTCACCCGGTCGGCGGCCTGCTCGATCAGGCTCTCCGAATGGGCGCGCTCTGCTTTAAGGTTGATGTACCCGAACAAGGCGAAGAAGGCCGCTGTGCTGGCGATCACGCAGATCGCGAGCTTGGCGGCCAATCCCATCCGCAGGATAATGGCACGGGCGACTTGTCCGAGCGAAGCCGGATTCATGCCTGCCTGGTTTTGCTCAGCCGATCTCGACTAAGTCCTCCTCCTGTTCTTCCGATCGCGAGCCCGCCATCTCGTGCGAGTGCGCCTCGAAGATCGGGAAATACTGGGCAATCATGCGAAACGTCGCGAAGCCCCCGGCAACGATCGAGAGCGTCACCGCCACTTCGCTCCACTTGGGAAAGTAGTGCACACCGGATCCGGCTTCCAGGCCCGTGATACCCACGTTCAGGCGGTTGGTAATGAAGCCGAAAACCACCATCACCGCGCAGGCGTAAAGCGCGCCCGGCTGCCGCCGCACCTTGGCCTGATAGAGCAGCACCGCCGGCACGGCCATCAGCACTATCTCCAACCAGAACAGCCAGGTTTCGATGCGGTTGATCGTGAGCAACCCGAAGACGTGGCGATGGCTCATGTCCAGAAAACGAATCCACAGGTAGACGCTCATCAGCACCGCCAGCACGCGCGCCATGCTGGCCAGCAGCGGCAGTTCCAGTGCCCGGCCGAAGGCGCGGCTGCTATGCCACGACTCGAAGATGGTCATGGCCAGGCCTACCGCGATGGCGGAGACCCAGAACAACAGCGGCAGGATCGGCGTGTACCAGAGCGGATACAACTTCTCCGGCACGATCAGGAACAGGCTGCCGAGCGAGCTTTGGTGCAGCGTGGAAAGCAGCACACCCACGATCATCAGCGGCACGGAGATCTTGTGAATCCAGGCCATCGGCTTGTGCCAACCGAACTTTTCGAACACCACCGGAATGAATTCCAGGAACAACACGGTGGTGTAGAGGGTAACGCACCAAGCCACCTCGAACATCACCGAGCGCGGGTTCCACATCACCAGCGGGTGCCACAGACGGTCGGGCCGGCCCAGGTCGAAGAGCAGGCCGACCACCACCAGCACATATCCCAGAAAAGCCGTCAGAATCGCCGGCCTCAGCACGGGCTTGTATTCCTCGATATTGAAGATGTGCACGGCCGCCACCAGGGTGAAGCCGCCGGCCGCCAGGCCCACGCCGCACATCACGTCGAAGCCGATCCACAAGCCCCACGGAAACCGGTCACTGAGGTTGGTGGTGCCGGCCAAACCGTACATCACGCGCAGGTACGTGGCGTACATGCCGCTCAACATGACGGCCGCAAAAATCGCGCGCCAAAGCGTAAGGTGGCGTAGGCCTGCTGGCCTGCTAATTCTCGGAAATCCGCCGGTCATTTCCGCCGTCCCTCCTTTTTCGCAACTTCCGCGCGGCGGTTGGTGATCCACCAGATACCGCCCAGCAGAACCGAGCCGGTGGACACCACGTCGGGGACCAGTTCCAGCACCCGCCACGTGGTTTCAGGCAGCGGTTCGTTCGGCACATTGGTGCGCAGCCCGATCTGTTCGAACGGCACCGCCGAGAGATACAGCACCGATGTGCCGCCGGCTTCCTTCACCCCGTAGATCTTGGGGTAGTAGTCGCCGGGTTTGGCCGCGAGACGCTGCTGCGCTTCGGCCAGCAGTTCGTCGCGCTCGCCGCACTTGGTGGCCCCCACCGGGCAGGCTTCGGCGCAGGCCGTCGCCTTGCCTTGACTCTGCCGCGCATAGCACATGTCGCACTTGCGCATCTTCGGCAGCCGTTTGTCCCATTCGTAGGATGGCACCTGGAACGGGCAGGCCTGCATGCAGTAGCGGCACCCCATGCATTTGCCGGCGTCGTACGTCACCGGGCCCAGCGGCGTCTTCTGCAGAGCGCCCACCGGGCAAACCGAAGCGCACGCTGGCTGCAGGCAGTTCATGCACAGCCGCCGGCTGAAACGTTCGCCATGGGTTTCAATGGCAGTCAGCTTGTGCGCAGAAATTCGTTCTTCAGCAGCAATCCGGGCGTCGTATGGGAGGCCCCAACGTTCGGCACAAGCTCCTTCGCAGGCTTTGCAACCGATGCAGAGGGTGCTGTCGTACAAGATCGCCTTCGACATAAAGAGACCCTCAAATCCTTTTTAGCAGAAAATCACGCCAATGTGTAGCGAATTCTTACAGATGGTACTAATTTGTCAAAAAGAATTCCCCGGTGACTTCCTTCCAGTTCCGGTCCGGAAGGGCTTCCAGAAGGTCTTCAGCGGGCCGGCCGCCGTCGGCTGCCACGGCACCCGCCAGGGCGGGCTGATGCGAGTAGAGCCGCGCCACGGCTTCGCTCATCCATTCGCGAATCAGCATCTTGGGTATCAGGTTGCGTGAGGTGTTTTCCTCATCCGGCACGTGCAGCGAAACCAGCCAGCCCTTGCCATAAGGGTCTTGCCTTAGCAGGGCGGGGTTGGCCAGGAGGTCCTGGTTGACTCCCGTGACTTCGCCTTCGGTTGGCGAAACCAGCTCTGTTTTTTCGCCATGGCGGTAGAAGGCCACCACCCGTTGGCCCTGCCGTACCCATTGGCCGGGCGTCGGCAACTCAATCTTCTCTACTTTGCCTGCCAGAGCCGCGGCGAATTCGTCGGCGCCCACCCGAACCACATTCTTCCTTTCACGAACCAGCCAGCTATGGCCTGGGTGATAAGCAATGTTCTCGGGGACATGAAAACCATCTACATAGTCTCCGCCTGACAAGGCCGGGACCGCGTGCGGCGTCTGCGCCGCGACTGTCTGAATCGCTTTGCGCCGATTCAAGGCGTAATCCAATACGATGAAAACCAGGAATGTTGCTAGAACCAGTAGGACTGTCATTTTCGTTCCATCCTTTCGTCTCTTATAAGGGCACGGAAGATGCCAAACGACGGGGATTTTCACCTCTTTATCTGTTGTAGTTTCATGCAGATGGCGGCCGTTGGATTTTACATCACCCCGTCAACGTTGAAGAATTCAACGGTCCCCTGTCGAGAATCGCGATGAACTGACTCGAAATGAGGAGGTTAGATCGGTGTTGAAAAATCCAACCCGCGTGCTGGAGAACTCGACGGTCTTGGAACGCCGCGAGCATCGCCGCCATCTGACTGACGCCGATCACTTGCATGCCGAGGCCGATGCGTTGGCGTTCGCTACCGAAGTTCACCACAAGCGGCGAGCCGGCTTCAACATCCTCGCAGGCCATTTGGAAGCCCCGTTTCGCCGTGCGGACGAACCGAGTTTGATCTCGATAGCCCACAGACCGTGGCCGGGGATGTCCAGCAACCGTACCAGACCAATACCGGCAAACGGCTCGTCAAGTCGGGCTGCGGGCGAGTTGCGCGCGTTTAACAGGCCGCCCGGACATGGGCCAGCATGGTCCAGAACCTCTGCGGGGTGCTTGCCGGGATCCGAGGAGCGAGGCCTGGAAAGGTCGACATAAGCGATTCGCCCGGCCAGCGTTTCCGATTGCCGCGGCAAGTCGGGGGAGGCGGAACCCGGCAACAGAAAGGGCCCGGCTCGTTTGTCGCGCCGGCGTCCTGGTCAATCAGACCACACAGCGTCCGGAAGAGTTCCGGCGTGCGATGCACTTCGTCCAGGACAACCAGCCAACCTGGCGGGGCCCGAGCAGCGCTACCGCCGGCATGTGTTCGAGGCGGTCCTGAATGACGAATCTGGACGCGGCGCGGTATCACCCGTGCAATTGGAGGCGGTTCGTCGGCGTTACAATCTTCGAAAAGGCGTTATTCCATGGAACTCGATAATCGCCTTCCCTTGGAAGAACGGGTCGGCCTGGTCGCCGAGGCTGCGCTGGCTGACCACCAATTCGTCAGTTGGGTCGATATCCTGATCGGTCTTCGATGGTTGCACCCCAATCATGTCGAGCAGTGGCGGAAAGGGCGTATCGGCCGCCTGGAAGAGATGGTCCAGGGAAGCCCAAAGCGCATTCCCATCGCGTTCGAGAAGTTCCGCGGGTGGGTGGAAGCCAAGGGGCTACGCGCCATGGAAGTCGCTTACACGCGGCCGGCGCGGGGCGGCGTGGCGGAGTTGCAGTTCAGCATCGGCGGCGAGCCGGAAATCGAGAAGTTCTACCGCACGCACTACGTCTCGGCGGAGTTTCCTGAGCGTCAGCGCGAGCAGATCAGCGCACGGCTGGAACGCGCGCAAGCGCCCGTAGTTTTCCAGATCGTGCGCGAATCCCAATGTTCGGAGTGTGGCGCGGAGATCGCGCGCGGAGGCTTGCTCATGATGGATTTGAAGCAGCCACTCTGCCTACCCTGCGCCGGCCTGGGCGACCTGGAGTTCCTGCCGGCGGGCGACACCGCGCTGACACGCCGTTCCACCAAATACAGCCAGCGGCATGCGGTAGTGGTTCGCTACAGCCGGTCGCATGGCAGGTACGAGCGGCAGGGCATCATGGTGGAACCGGCGGCGCTGGCGCGGGCCGAGCAGGAATGCCTGGAGGACGGCGACGCGCGGGAGCGGCAGCGGGCCCGTGGGGCGGAACGCCGCAGCCGCGAGGACCAGGACCTGATGGCGCGCATGGCGGCGGAGATCCGGGAGTTGTATCCGGGGTGCCCGCCGGACGAGGCCCGCGCCATCGCCGCCCATACCGCGGTGCGCGGCAGCGGCCGCGTAGGGCGGAGCGCGGCGGGCCGCAGTCTGGCGGAGGAAGCTCTCACGATCGCGGTGTCCGCGGCCATCCGGCACCGGCACACGAACTACGACCAACTGCTCGCCAGTGGGGTGGAGCGGCCTCGCGCCCGGCGCAAAGTAAGCCCAGCGGTTGACAGCATCCTGGAGGCGTGGAGAGCCGGGAAGCCGCCGAGAACGGAGGACACTGTGTGCGGGTAGAAGACGAATACACGGACGTGCTTCAGAACATCGAGTTTGTGATCGTCGCCGAGTACAGAAAGGACCAATCGGTGTTGGATCTCGAGGTGGCCGAGGCCGTGTCGGCGCTGGCTCGAGTCTACGAGGCCGAAGCCGAAGGGCGCGGCGCTCCCAACCGGCCGCTCTCGGAGAAATCGAAACGAATCGTCGAATCCGTGCGGCGGGTTTGCGAGTTTCGGCTCGGGCGCATGCCTGGGCCGGATTCGCGGTTCGTCGAGGCGGCAGTTCTGGACGCGGCGACCATGGCCCTTTGCCTGAAACGAATCCGCAAGTCGATCGACCGATGGAACTCGGTTGGCGGCCGTCAGGGATACCTACACTTTGTGGCGCAGTACATTATCTAATGGCCCGGAAGCGGGTGTGCCACAATCAATCTATGACCCGAGGGGCTATCCTCCTGGCGTTGGCGGTCGCCGGCGCATCGGCTGCGCCCGCCGGTTCTGGAGCGGCGGAGGCCGAAGCCAAACAGCTCGGCGCCTTTCTGGCGTCGCTCCCTCCGGCACAGTTGCCCCAACTCACCGAGCAGCAGGCGTTGGCGATGGTCGCGATGCCGCTCTCCTGCCTGGACCATCCCCAGTCGCTCCCGGAACAGCGCGTGGATTATCTCTGGGTGCATGAAACCAAGCCGCATATCGTGGATGCCTACGACAAGAACCGCGCCTTCTACGGTTGTTTTGACTGGCACTCGGCGGTCAACTCGACGTGGACTATGGTGGCCGTGCTGAAGCAATTCCCCAATATCGCGGTGGGGCGCCTCATACAGGAGAAGCTGAAGGATCATCTGGACAAGAAGAACATCGAGGGCGAAATGGAGTTTTTCAAGACCGCCAAGAACTTCGAGGTGCCTTACGGCTACGCCTGGCTGCTCAAGCTCTATGCGGAATTGCAGGGCTGGGACAATCCCGAGGCCAGGAAGTACGCGGCCAATCTGGCGCCGATGGTGCAGCAGTTTTCCAAGAAGCTGGTGGGTTATTTCACAGACTTGCCGTTTCCCACGCGTTCTGGCCTGCACCCCAACACCGCCTTCTCGCTGGGCCTGGTGCTCGACTATACCGAGATCGTGAGCGACCCGCCTCTGCGCGAGGCGGCATGGAAAACCGCCAACCGTTTCTTCCTGGCCGACAAGAACTGCCCTACCGCTTACGAACCAGGCGGCACTGAGTTCCTGTCGCCGTGTCTGGCGGAAGCCCGGCTGATGAGCCGCGTGCTGGACCGGCCCCGCGTGGCACAATGGCTCACCGATTTTCTGCCCGCGGCGTATTCGGAGACGTTCAAGCCGCTCACCGTGCCGGTGGACGTGAGCGGCATCACCAAGGACGACCTGCTGGCGGGCAAGTCGCACCTCATCGGTCTGGCCTTCCAGCGCGCGGAGGCCATGATGGGGATCGTTAACGCGTTGCCCGAGAACGATCCCCGTGTCCCGGTTTTGACTCGCTTGGCGGCCATCAACGCCAGCAGCGGTTTCAAGGCCCTGGCCGACGCCGGCTATTTCGGGTCCCACTGGCTCGGTACCTACGCGGTGATGTGCTCCCGGGCCACCGCCGCGGCGCGGAAGTAAAGCCACGATTCGGCGCGGGAGAATCCACCGGCAGGGCCGCCCAGCCACCTTGACCCTCACTCGGTACCGGCGCGCACAAACTAGCTTAACTAGCTGAGCTAGTGCAACATGCTATCTCGATCGTTGCAGCAGGTTCCAGCGGGCGGGTGCTTACCCATGGCCGGGATGGTGGCGTGGCCTCAAGAGGGCGGCTATTCGTACGCCATGATGATGGCGCTGTTATCGAGGTCGCCATAACCGGCGGCCTCCAGGCGTTCGAGCAACTGGCGGTGGACCTGGGATAACGGCGTGCGGGCGTTTTTCGCGGCGGCCGAGGCGAGAATCAGGCGGACGTCTTTGAGATGTTGGGAAAGCCTGGCCTCGACGCTGAAATCGTGGTGCAGCATCTTCTCGCCCTTGTCGTCCATGACGCGGGAGTAGGCCGCGCCGGCCTTGAGCACCTCCAGCGCGTCAGCGGGCGACACTTCGCAAGCGCGGGCAAAAGAGATCGTCTCGGCGAGCACGGCGCGATGCAGCCCCAGCGCGAGGTTGGCGACCAGCTTCATGCGTGCGCCGGCGCCGTAGGATCCCAGGTAGAAGGCGCGCGCGGCAAAAGTGCGGAACAAGGGAGCGGCGGCATCAAACGCCTGACGGCGGCCGCCGGCCATGACGATGGCGGCGCCGTTGCGGACGACCCGGCTCGATCCCAGAACGGTGGCGTCCAGGTAGTCGATGCCGGCCTTCGCCAGTTTCGCACCCATCGCCGCCATCGCCTCCGGTTCGCCGGTGGTGGCATCGATGATGGTGGCGCCGGGAGCGGGTTCGAGGCCGGCCAGCACCTGGGCGACCACGTCGGAAGTGGGCAGGCAGAGAATGATGGTGCGGCACTGGCGGGCAACCTCGGCGGCCGTACTGGCGCCGAGGCGGCGGTCCGGTACGATGTCGTAGCCGAGGACGGAGTAGCCCGCGGCCGTGAGCCGGGCGGCGATCGCCGAACCGAGCAGGCCGACGCCGATGAGGCCGATGGTATCCATATGCCCTACTGTATGACGAAAGGGCTGACGTGGTGGTGCGGGGCGCGATCGCCGACTATGATGGATGGGTCTTCATGTCCCCACTTCAGGTGCAATTCGGCCAGATCGACATCTACCTATTCGATCAACTCCTCAGGGGCCGCATCGCGCCGGGGATGCGGATCGTGGACGCGGGCTGCGGACGCGGCCGCAATCTCGTCTATCTTCTGGGGGAAGGGTATGAGGTCTTCGGCGTGGATGAGGACCCGCAGGCCGTTGAGGCCACTCGCCGCCTGGCCCAATCGCTCGCGCCGGCCCTTCCGGCCGACCATTTTCGCGTGGAAGCGGTGGAGGCAATGTCTATTCCGGACGCTCTCGCCGAAGTAGTTCTCAGCAGCGCCGTGCTCCACTTTGCGCGCAGCGACGATCACTTCGGAGCCATGGTGCGCGGCACGTGGCGGGTGTTGAAGCCGGGCGGCCTGCTTTTTTGCCGGCTGGCGTCCTCGATCGGAATGGAACACCGGGTCCAGCCCATTGCGGGACGCCGCTGCCTGTTGCCGGACGGTTCAGAGCGTTACCTGGTGGACGAGGCCATGCTGGTCCGGCTCACCGCTGAGTTGGGCGGGCAGTTGGCCGACCCCTTGAAGACCACCGTGGTGCAGAATCAACGCTGCATGACCACGTGGGTAGTGCGGAAGAACGCCTGAGCGGGGCGCCCTTTCGCTTGCCGCTAAAGCTTCTTCGTACTGTAACCGGATCGAAGCGGACGGGGTGGTATCAAGAAGACGGAGTATGTACTCCGAACGCAAAATTGACCTGATATACATCGATGCCGGCGGCGGGCATCGCGCCGCCGCCACGGCTCTCTCCGAAGTCGTCCGCCAACAGCAGCGGCCTTGGGAACTGCGTCCGTTATGCATCCAGGAACTGCTGGATTCCATCGACTTCATCCGCAAGTCGACCGGGATTCAGTTTCAGGATGTTTACAACATCATGCTGCGCAACGGCTGGACGTTGGGGACGGCACAAATGATCCCGGTGATGCACCTGGTCATCCGCATGTTCCACCGCGCCCAGGTGCAGGTGCTGGCGCGGCACTGGGCCGCCGAGGCGCCGGACCTGGTGGTATCGCTCATTCCGCACTACAACCGGGCGATCCGCGAGGCCCTGACCAGGACGTGCCCGGGCACGCAACTGGTGACCATCCTCACGGATATTGCCGACTATCCGCCGCACTTCTGGATTGAGCGGCAGGACCAATGGGTGATCTGCGGCTCGCCCCATGCAGCCGCGCAGGCGCGCCGGCTGGGCCTGCCGGAAGCGCGGATCCTGCAGGCTTCCGGCATGATCCTGCATCCCAGGTTTCACGCGCCGCCGGCGATAGACCGCGCGGCCGAACGGGTTCGCCTGGGCTTGCGGCCGGACGTGCCCACCGGACTGGTGATGTTCGGCGGCGAGGGCTCGCTCGAAATCGTGAAGATTGCGCGCGCGCTCAACGCAGCCAATTCGGGCATTCAACTCGTCCTCATTTGCGGCAAACACCAGGAAGCCCGGAAGGAACTGCGGGCACTGGAACCGCGCATCCCGATGCACGTGGAAGGGTTCACTCGGGAGGTGCCGTACTTCATGGCGCTGTGCGACTTCTTAATCGGCAAACCTGGGCCCGGAAGCATCAGCGAAGCGCTGGCCATGCGGCTGCCGGTGATCGTGGAGCGCAATGCCTGGACGCTGGCCCACGAACGCTTCAACGCCGATTGGGTCGAAGGCGAACAACTGGGGATCGTGGTCAGCAACTTCTCGCGCATCGCCGAGGCGGTGCGCGAGCTGCTGGCCCCCGACAAGTATCGGGTGCTGCGGGCCAACGTGGCGGCCACGCGGAATTCGGCGGTCTACGAGATTCCGGGAATGCTGGAGCAGATCCTGGAAGCGCGTCAAGCTGCGCAGGGATATCCGATAGCGCCCACGGACCTGGTCCGCCCACAGACGCCACGACACCTCGTGCAGTAAGGCGCGCGTGCGCGTGCCGGTCTCACCTCACCAAAGAATGGCCGCTTGGTTGCAAATCCCAGCCGGGTATCGAGCTTTTCAACACTTTAGCGGTATGCGACTGGGTGTAATCACACACGAGGAGGGGCAAGTGGCCCTAGAAGACTGTTTGCGGCAGCACCGGTTCACGCGGGACTTGAGCGATACTCAGATCGCGAGACTGGCCTCGATGGCTGCGGAGGTTACGTTTGACGAGGATAATGTGGTTCTGGTGGACGGGCAATGCTCCCGCAACCTGTACCTGGTCTTGGAAGGCAGTGTATCGGTGGAACTGCACACCCAGCGCTTCACGGTTGCCGTGCAGGCCTTAGGCGCCGGGCAGGCGTTCGGCTGGTCGTCGCTGTTGGATGACCAGGACACCCTGTTCCAGGTACGGGCGCGTGAGCGAACGGTCGCGCTCCGCCTGGATGGAGCGGCACTGAACCAAGCCTGCAGCGAAGATCCCCGCCTCGGCTATGAGATCTTGCGACGGGCACTGAAGCTGGTTGCCGGGCGGGTGCAAGCCACCGAGGAGCGGTTTGCGGAGATGTGCGGCGTGCGCGTGTAACGGCTGATGGCTACCCCACCATCTGCTGCACCATCTGGGTCAACATCTCCGGGGTAAAGGGCTTTTGCAGGTAGGCTACGGAGCCATCCAGGACGCCGTCTTCGCTCATGATGCGGTCCGTATAGCCGGACATGTAGATCACTTTCATCCGGGGCCGGGAGAGCGCCAGGCGCGCCGCCAGTTCGCGGCCGTTGATTCCCGGCATGATCACATCCGTCAGCAGCAAACGGATCGGCCGCTGGTACTCGTCGGAGAGGAGCAGCGCCTCCATGCCGTCGCCGGCTTCCAGCACTTCGAAGCCGAGGCCGCGGAGAATGGCGCAGGTGAGCAGGCGCACTTCCTCCTGGTCCTCCACCACCAGTACGGTTCCCGAACCGCGCATCGGTTTGAGCAGTCTGCCTGTCTGCAGGTCGCCGATTACGGGAGAGTCGGCGCGGGGCAGGTAGATGCTGAACGTGGCCCCGCGGCCCGGTTCGCTATCCACGAAGATGAAGCCGCCGCTTTGGGTGACGATTCCGAAGACCGTGGCCAGGCCGAGCCCGGTTCCCCTGCGTGAACCCTTGGTGGTGAAGAAGGGCTCGAAAACGTGTTTGCGCGTAGCCTCGTCCATGCCGACACCGGTATCGTGAACGCGCAGCCGCAGATAGGGCTTGACGCCCGGACCCTCGGGCTCCTCCTGAAGGTCGCTGCCGAGGTGGGCGTTGCCGGTCTGGATCGTCACCAGGCCGCCTTCGGGCATCGCCTCCCGGGCGTTCACCACCAGGTTCATGAGCACCTGGTGCATCTGACCGCGATCGGCCTTGACGGTCCAGGCAGCCGGGTCGAGGTTGAACACCAGGCGCACGTCTTCGCCGATGATGCGCCGCAGCAAGCCCTGCGATTCCTGGATGACGGCGTTCAGGCTCAGCACGCGCGGCTGGGTGGTCTGTTTGCGGCTGAAGGCCAGGAGTTGCTGCGTGAGGTCGGCGCCGCGCTCGCCGGCGCCCTTGATCTGCAGCAGGCCGTGACGCAGCTTCTCGGGGTCGTCCAGGGTGTTGAGCAGGAGGTCGCTGTAGCCGGCGATCACCATCAGCAGATTGTTGAAGTCGTGGGCGATGCCGCCCGCCAGGCGCCCGAGGCTCTCCAGCTTTTGCGATTGCAGCAGTTGCTCTTCCAGGCGTTTGCGGTCGGTGATATCGAAGAAGGAAACCACGACCCGCGACCAGTCCTGGCGCGCCGCGGGGGCTAACGAAACGATCATGTTCACGCTGCGATCGTCGCCACGGAGCCGGCGCACTTGAAACTCGGTTTGGAACGTCGCCTGGCCCTCGGCCAGGGCCGCGACCTCTTCGGCGAAGATCTCGTAGGCGCGGTCGTCGAAGAAGCTGGCGATGCCGCCGAGCAACTCCTGTTTGTTCTCCACGCCGTAGAACTGGCGCGCGGCGCGGTTGACGTCGAGCACTTTCACCCGCCGCACACACTCGATGACGGCTTCGCGATGCCGGCCGAGATAGTTTCTCAAGTCGGTAACGCCGCCCGCCCGCAGACCCTCAATGTATTGTCTGATGTCGGAGAAATCCTCCTCCCACATGGGAAACGGGGAGTCCTCAAACAGGGTGCGGTACCGCTGCTCGTTGATGCGCAGGCTGTGCTCGGACTGGCGCAGGATCTCATCGGCCATGCGGCGCTCCGTGACATCGCGTTCGCGGCCCTGGACGCCGATTTGCTTGCCGCTATCGTCGAGGATGGGCCCCCAGGAAGCAGCGACTAATTTGATGCGCCCGTCCTTGGTGACCAGCCGGTATTCTTCCTCGTAGAACGACTTGCCTTCGAAGAGTTTGTTCCAGTGGCCGAGCATGCGGTCGCGGTCGTCCGGATGGATCCAGCAGATGAACTGGGCCTGCTCCAGTTCGGCGGTCGAATATCCGGTGAGCGTCTGGGCTGCCTCGTTGGCGAAGGTCAGGCGCCGGTCCATGTCATAGGCCAGAACCATTTCGGCGAGGTTCTTGGCCATGAGCCGGAAGCGGGTTTCGCTGTGGCGCAGGGCTTCCTCGATGCGCCGGCGCGCGGCGGTGTCGCGGGCCACGTACTGGACAGTAACGGCCCCATCGGGCGCCCGCTGGACTGCGCCCTGCAGGTCCACACCGAAGACGGCGCCGCTCTGCGCGACCATTTCCACTTCGGTAGAGAAGTGGGGCTGGTCCATCGACCCGAGCACTCGGGTCCAGGAATCCGGCGTCAGCAGTTGGCGGAAGTTCATGGCCAGAAGCTGGTCGCGGCGAAAGCCGCAAAGGCGAGTGGCCGCGGTATTGGCCGCCAGCAGCCGGCCTTCGGCGTCGTGGATGTAGACGGCATCGGGGAGCCCTTCCAGCAGGAGTTCGTGCCGCAGCTTCCAGGATCCGGCCTCGCGTTCGAGGTCGCGGAAGCGCTGCTGGGATCCGGGTGGCAGGTGGGCTTCCACGATCCCCATTGTAGAACTGAGAACTCCAGGCGCAGGTAGGCGGCGCGCTGGCGTATGGACGAAAGCTTACGCCCGTCCGCCTTCCAGCTTGTCGAGGCGTTCGCTGTGGCTGGCCACCATCTCCGCGACGTGGTCGATCTTGTTCTCGATGCGGATGAGCGCGCCGTTCAACTCCGCAGACTGCACTTTGAGCGCGGCGGTAAACTCGGCCGCCTGCACCCTATTCTCGGCGCGCAACACGTCGCGCATGTCCTCTACGCTTTTGCGGTTCGCCACCGTCGCGCCGAAGATCGCCGGCAGCGTGAGCCCGATGGTCAGGAGTTGGATGTCACTCATAATGATCCTTCCTATTCTAACCTGAGCATGCTGTTGGATCTCGCGATCAGTGAATCACGTGGGCCGCCACAAAGGCCCCGGCATAGGCGAGCACGCCCATGTAGGCGAACTGCAGCGCCGGCCATTGCCAGCCGCCGGTTTCGCGGCGCACCACCGCGATGGTGGAAATGCACTGCATGGCGAAGGCGAAGAACACCAGCAGGGCGAAGGCGCCACCCGGCGTCAGGTCGCGGTGGAGCGCGTTCTGCAACTCCAGCTTGTGCGATTCCGAGTCCATGCCGTAAATCTCACCCAAGGTGGAGACGATAGTCTCGCGCGCCGCCAGCGAAGTCAACAGCCCGATCCCGATCTTCCAGTTGAAGCCGAGCGGCTTGATGGCGGGTTCGATGGTGCGGCCGATGGTGCCCGCCAGGCTGTCGGCGATCTCAGGCGGCTTGCCATGAGAGTAGGGCAGGTGTTCCATCACCCAGAGAATCACCGTAACCGTCAGAATCACCGTGCCGGCGCGCCGCAGAAATACCGTGGCGCGGTCGAGCAGCCGCAGACCCAGCGACTGGACCGTGGGCCACCGGTAGGATGGCATCTCCAACAGAAACGGCGTGCGCACGCTCTTCAAGACGGATGACTTCAGAATCCTGGCCGTCACTACGGCGGCCAGGAACCCCAGAACATAGAGCCCGAGCAGCGCCATCACCTGCGCGTCCAGGAACGAACCGAGCAGCGGATGCGCTGGAATAAAGGCGGCGATCAGCAGCGTGTACACCGGCAGGCGCGCCGAACAAGTCATAAACGGCGCAATCAGAATGGTGGCGTACCGGTCGCGCTTGTTTTCGATGGTGCGGGTGGCCAGGATGGCGGGCACCGCGCATCCGTAGGCCGAAAGCAACGGGATAAACGACTTGCCCTGCAGCCCGACCTTGGCCATGGTGCGGTCGGCGATCAGAGCCGCGCGCGCCAGGTAGCCCGAGTCCTCCAGAATGCCGATGAACAGAAACAGCATCAGCACCTGGGGCAGAAACACCACCACCGAACCCACGCCCTGCCAGACGCCTTTGATCAGCAGCGAGCGCAGCAGGGAATCGGGCAGCGCTGATGCAACCCAGTTGCCGGAAAGGTCGAACAGGAATTTGACCCCATCGGTGAGCGGCGCGGCCGCCACGAAGATGGCGCGAAAGACCTGGTAAAGCACCAGGATGAAAATCACCGGCCCGGCCACCGGATGGAGGAAGACCGCATCCAGCCGCCGCGTCCATTTCGGCGGCGCAGGTGCCCGGTACCCGGCCTTGCTGCCCACGCTGCCGGCCCACTGCCGGCACTTGGGAATGTCTTGCAGGACCGGCAATTCCTTGGGCTGCGGTTTGGGCATGGCACCGGCCAGAAAATCGAACACCTGGCCGAGGCCCTCGCCGCCGCGCGCATTGATCAGCGCCACCGGAGCTCCCAGTTGTGCCGAAAGCGCTTTGAGATCCAGGTTGCCGCCGCGGTTTCGCAGATCATCGGCCATGTTGAGGATCACCAGCGTGGGCTTGCCCAACGAAAGGATGGGCGCCGCCAGCATCAGGTGCCGCGCCAGGTTGGTGGAATCCAGAACCAGCAGGACAGCCTCGGGCGCGTCTCCCCGCTTGCCGGTCAACACATCGTGCGCCACCTGCTCATCTTCGGAGCGTGGCGCCATGCTGTAGATACCCGGCAAGTCCACGATGCGCACGGTGCGGCCATCGGCCAGTTCGGCCAGGCCTGAGTGCTGCTCCACCGTGACGCCGGGAAAGTTGGCGACCTTTTGGCGAAGCCCGGTGAGGCGATTGAACAGCGTCGTTTTGCCGGAGTTGGGAGGCCCTACCAGCGCGACCGTCTTAAGGGCGCGGCTGCGCGGCAGTTCCACCACCGCCGCCGATCCGCATCCCGGGCAATCGCTGCACTCGCTCACGGCACCCTCGGAGTCTTCCCCGTCTTTCCGGCCTTTCCTGTCTTCCGATCCAGCGTCACTTTCAGGCGGCTGGCGGTTTCGCGCCGCAGGGCGATTTCCGACCCATCCACCTGAAAGACCCGCGGGTCGCCGCCGGGAGCGCTGAACCCGGCGGTGATCCGGCTACCCGGCAAAAACCCCAGCTCCATCAACCGGCGGGCTTCCTCGCCCGGCAATTCGATGTGGTGGAGCACGGCCGCGTCACCTTTTCGGAGGTCCACCAGACTGGAGACGACCGCTTCTAACGGAACGCTGTTGCCACTCAGTTGCAACATGGTTTCAGTATGCGACTGTCCGATTTGGTTGTCAAGTCCCCGGCGTTTCTTCTTTCGTACTTTTTTTGTCACTGGCCCCACGCCTCTGCCAAGTGCGCCAAAATAAAAGGATAACAGAATGCTCAAGCGATATTCGATCCGCCCTGTGCGGGCCGCCGACCTCGACCGGATCATGGAGATCGAACGCGCCTGTTTTGGTCAGGAGGCATATGATCGCAACCTGTTTGCAGATTACACCCGCAAATGCGGGGGGCTTTTTCTAGTGTCTGAGTGTAACGGGAACGTTTGGGGGTACGCGCTCGCCTGCCTCGCCGCCCGCTCCCGTGCACAGGGCGCCCAGGCTGAGCTGGTTTCGCTGGCGGTGGACCCCGCCGCGCGCGGCGCCGGGGCCGCCAAGGCTTTGATGGACAGCACCTTGCGCCGACTGCGTCGAAGGGGCGTCGGCCGCATTTGGCTCACCGTGAAAGTGACCAACGGGAGAGCGCGCGCGTTTTACGAAAAGTATGGGTTTGAGAAGATACGAGTGGTACGGCGATATTACGAAGATGGCCAGGACGGGGTTCGGATGGCCAAGCGGTTGTGATTCTTAACCTGAATTCCGAAGATAGCAGCCCTTTCGCGTCAGCGTGACATCGTTTTTTGGGCGCTTTGATTGTCAGATTTGGAGCACTGGACCGAACTTCGGCGAAGTTGGAAATTCACA
>Ga0075030_100000052_pt1 | contig 73687 bp, 50 predicted proteins | sample LitLauG_LLR_2012_FD_71393 | JGI IMG/M metagenome (GOLD analysis project Ga0075030, IMG submission 71393) | Freshwater sediment microbial communities from Pennsylvania, USA - Little Laurel Run_MetaG_LLR_2012 | ecosystem: Environmental > Aquatic > Freshwater > Creek > Sediment | place: USA... | reverse complement strand
AGTGCAGACCGTGCGTCGCGTTCCGAGTGTCGACTACAAGTTGAGCCTCGCGCACAATGTGAGCGTAGTCGTAGTCGGAATGGTCTGTTACGATCAGCACGCAGTCATAGTCTCGAACGTTTTCCAGCGAAGTGGACCGCATGTTCAGATCGTACTTACGTCCTCTTCCGACCGTCGGGAAATAGGGATCGTTATAGTCGACGTCTGCACCACGGGCCTTCAACTGCTCGATGATTGTCAGCGACGGAGACTCTCGCAGGTCATCGATGTCTTTTTTGTACGCGATGCCAAGGACGAGGACGCGTGAGCCATTGAGAGGCTTTTGCTGACGGCTCAGAGCCGAGGCTACCGAGTCGACAACGTGATAAGGCATCGACATGTTGATCTCGCCCGCCAGTTCAATGAAGCGGGTGCGGAAGTCCCACTCTTTCGCCTTCCACGACAAGTAAAAGGGATCAACCGGAATGCAATGCCCACCGAGACCGGGACCGGGGTAGAACGGGTGGAATCCGAAGGGCTTGGTCGAGGCTGCTTCGATTACTTCCCAAATGTCGATGTCCATGCGGATGCAGAGCAGTTTCAGTTCGTTGACCAGGGCGATATTCACGCAGCGGTAAATGTTCTCCAGAAGCTTCGTCATCTCGGCTGTCGCCGGGCTTGACACGGGTACCGTACGGCGGAAGATCGAGCCGTAGACGGCAGAGGCCAGTTCTGTAGCTTCGCGGCTGACTCCACCGACCACCTTGGGGATATCCATACGGGCGGTGGTGTTGTTTCCGGGATCTTCTCGCTCGGGAGAGAATGCTACATAGACGACATTCTCCTCGTCATTCCCATCTCGGTGCACTTTGAGCCCCAACGGATTATTTTTCTCCAGAATCGGGACCACGACTTCTTCTGTGGTGCCGGGATAAGTCGTGCTCTCGAGAACGACAAGTTGTCCCGGACGTAAATGCGGGGCGATGCTCTCAACTGTTAACACAATGTACGACATGTCAGGCTGGTGGTGATCGTCTAGAGGTGTGGGCACGCAGATGATGATCGCATCCATCTGCTCAATCTCGGAGTAGTCGCAGGTAGCGTGAAACCCGTGCCGGTTGGCAGCTTGGATGTCGCTGGCCGGAATCCGATAGATGTAAGAGCCGCCCTCGGACAGGATTCGAACCTTCTTCGCATCGACGTCGAAGCCGGTCACTGGAAACTGCTGTTCACTGAACAACAGCATCAAAGGAAGGCCGACGTAGCCGAGGCCGATTATGCCGACACGAGCGGTTCGATCGCTGATCTTTGCTAATGCCTCAGAATGGGCGACGGGCGCAGTTGAGAGTATTGTCATGCTTCTCCTCCAGAATTATTTCTTAAACCGGCTAACCGGTCGCTGTCTTCGCACCGATAGAGCACGACTACTTTTCTTAAAACTATCGTGGGTTGGATCTACAGCAAATCTCGTTATCAAACTTGACCGACTGTGTTATTACTTTGGTGCGGAAACACACCAGGGTTCGCATTCAGGTTTGAGTGTGCCAGGTCACCTGGCCTCCTCGGCGACGGTTGCGCGTTCTTTCTGTCACGCAACGCAAACCGCGATCGAGTATGAAAACTACTGCTTTGTGGTTGGCGGCTTCTCGGGGAAGGATGAAACGTCGGACTTAGGCTGGTATACAAATCTCGCATCCTTGCAAGTGAACTCTTCCTTCAGTAGATAATTCCGACTGATGGTCTGGCGAATATCGTCTGGCCATCTGTCATCATCGGTAATGCTGCCTTCAGCTTCATGGTTCAACACGATCGCGGTAAATTCGCGTGAATCAATCATTCGGCGCAAATCGCCGTCCGGGAATCTTGTGCCTGCGACCATCCATCGATAAACGAATGGATCAGATACGAAGACTGGCTTGCGTGCGAGCACCAATGCTCCCACATTGTCAGACAGGATGCGATCCCCCAAATCATTCCGTACTGTTGAGTAGGCTCGGCCACACTCGCTCACGTCTTCCATCGGCTTCCTCGGCCTGAGGGGCACATTGGATGCAGTAGTGAGCGTGAGCGTCAAGAGGATCAAGGCCAGCCCCGAATCGCCCGAAGCCTTGCGCCGCATCCAGGCATAACCAACGGCGGCGCTAAGGGAAGCGGCAAAGATTAGTTGCAGGACGTGGTTTTGGGCCGCGCCGATCTTGCCGAGTGAGAGCGAGGTCCCCAAGACCAGAAACCAATATAGAGCGACCAGACCCACCTGATGTTCGCGGATACTCTTCCAAATCACAACGGCGCTAAGCAACATCAGCAGCGCGTAGCCTCGAAGCAGCCCTTGAGAGTAGCTTGCGAGCTGCGATATGGAATACGGACTATGCTGTGTCTTGAAGAGGTGATAGTTCATCCAGCCCGAGCTGGTATGTTGACCATACAGAACTCCTGCTAATAGAGCGCCCGCCAAGCAAGCGCCAAAGAGCATGCTCTTCTTCCTTTCCTGCTTCAACCAAAGGTGAAGACAGCAAGCACCCGGCGCTGCCACTAACGTGTAAAGTCCGCCCACAGCCACTGCAAAGAAAGGAAGCGACCAGAAGCGATATCTGGGAAACAGGGCGAATATGACCAGCCCTGCCATGGCAAGGGCAATCCCAATGAAATCAAACCGGATGATTCCCAGCCACGATTGAACCGCAACGACGCTCAGGGGCAGAAACCCGAAAGCGACCGCTACCCTCCAGCGCTGAGTCCAGTGATGAATCAATATCGCGGCCAGCAGGCATGCCAACACCGGCGCCGCGAATGCGAGCAGACGCGGATAAAAGAAATTCAATCCGGTGCGCGCGAGTACCCAACCGACGACCTTGTAGATAAAGGGCGGGTAGGGATCAATCTGATAGGGTATCCCCTTCAGCGGTTGGTACAGACCTCCGCCCTGAGCGGCGCGCCAGGAACTGTTGAGAATTGCGCCTTCGGCGTAGTCGATCTGGAACGGCAGTTGGATGCGAATAAACGCTCGCAGCAACGTAAACACAGCACAAGCGATAACCGCTATCAGCAGCAGGATCTCTAAAGAGTCAAAGACACGAAGTGATTTGCCACCGCCTGCCGCAGGAGCGGGCTGCGAAATGACGTCAGTGTGAGATTGCGAGGTCAAGAGATGAAGAGAGTTTAATCGCGAAACGCGCTAAGGCGCAATCGACTGGCGAAGCCTTCGGGGGAAGGCTGCGCTAAATCATGCGTTTTTATTGCGTGGCCACCACAAGCATCTTATACGGGGAGAGCGCCAGGTTCCTGGCGCTAGGTAGACCGGCACGCCGGACGCAGGATCTGTGCATCCGGCATACTTTGTATTTGTTCTCAAACTAATTCACTACCGCGTTAAGACTTGTCGGGGGTGACACGGTCCCGCCGGTCTGAGTCGTTCCGTAACATGCGCTTGCATCGAAGGTCAGCGCAGTACCAACTCCATCCGAAGGGCCGCTCATTGTATTCGTATAGCAGTCTTCGGCAGGAATCATATATGCGTGCCCACCAAGGCTTGCGATATTACCCCCAGTAACATCTGGACCGATCGCAGGAAACGGTATCTTGGAGGGCCACCACGAGGGCGTCCCAGCAAGATAAAAAGAAGTGGGCAGGGTCTGCCCATTGTTGGCGGTAGTGGGAATCGGATTTGCGTAGGCGGCCAGGCTTGTCGGCACCTCCGAGGTACTGGTGCAGGTTGTGGACCATCCAGTATTCGAGCTTGATCCACACCAGCGCACGGCATTGGTCACCACATCCCAGTTCCCCCATCGAAACAGAGATGTTTGCGTCAGGGTATCGCTCGGCGATCCGGTCTCCGGATAAATGCCCAGGAGGAAGACGGAAGTGTAAGCATTTCCTGAATTGGAAGGCGTCGCCTGATATTTGTTATGGTATCCACTCACGCCCAGAACATTCCCAACAACGTTCTGATAACGTACGAACGGATTGAGGCGCACCGGGATCGTGTTGGAGGTCGTGGTTGTCCCGTCGTTGGGCTCTTTTCCGTCCAGCCGGTTGCGGAAAAGAGTGTTCAGCGCATGAGTTCCATGGAAGCTATCCGCGTAAAGCATGGCTCCCACGTTGCTTTCAGCGAGAGTAAATAGATCGATCGAGTGGTAGGTAATACTCTGCCCTTGCCAGTTGGATGAAGCAGAGTAATTATCATTGATTGAAAAATTGTAGGCGTTAACACATCCTTCACAGTCCGAGTTATAAACCTGTGGAGCAGGCGTGTTTTGGAAGATGTTATTTTCCCAGAGCAGGTCGCCGGCAACGAAAGCAGATACGGCGTACGTATCGTTCGGATAGCCGTAGAAATAGCTGTCACGTACGGTGACGTGATTGCTCACATATGAACCCACGTGGGTCCAAGCAGTGCCGGTTGTGCTGTTGCGAATGCTGCGCAAGGCTTTCGCCCAGCATCCCTGACAATTGAAAAAGATGATTCCGAGTCCGCCGTTGGTGTGATCAAGCGACATATTCTCGATGCCGTCGGCATATACCGGAGAGCTGGCCCACCATGCTTGCGGCGATTGGCTCGATCGCCAGTTGGCAGCATACAAACCAGGAGTGATTCCTACAGCCACATTGCTGCCGCTGCAGGCTGCTCCAGCCGTGATCACCGATCCGCAAGAAGTGACAGTAACCATCTGTTCCTGTCCGCGAATGGAGGAACCGGAGCCGCCGTTGCGCTGTCCGCCTGACGGCCATGTGCCGGAGTAGCAATTCGTTCCGCCGCCGCTGCCGGAAGGGTATTCGCAGCCAACGTACAGGTTCCCTGGATCCTGCACGTCATCAAACTGATCGAGAATAATCGGCTGACCGACATGCATGTTGGAGACGCTGCTGAGCGTAATGGTGGTGGTTCCCTTTGAATATCCGGCAGACCAGGTGGCCGAATTCGTAGGACCTCCCCAATAGTTAACGTCCGAACTGGTCACGCAAATATCGGCTCCGAATCCGTTGCAGCTGTCGGATCCAGTGAACACAAGGAAGGTGGCGTTGGAGCCCTTTCCCCGTAGCGTTACGTTGTTGACGTAGTCGAAGATAATTCCGCCAGAGATCGTAAAAGTTCCCGCCGGTATGCTGACATAACTTTCAGCCGGCGCCGACGCAATCGCTGCGTTTATCGAAGCGCTCGTCACAGTTCCGCCGGCGACGGTATTGCACTGACTTGTGCTACATGCAGATCGAGAAGGAATCGCCCCGGCACCGGCATTCGACCAGTCCACTGCGCGGCTTGGGTCGAGTACTCCTGTCCATTGTTGCGCTAAGCAAAGAGGGGTCAGGCACATCAGGATCACGGGGAGCAATAGCGAACGGAGTCTCATTGGGCCTCGTCTAACGTTGGTAGCCACTCTACAACATCCTGGGTCTGCATCGAGAATGTGAGCAGCGTCCCGTCTTGCAGGTTGCGAAGCCATGGGTGGTGAGGTGGCTCTCTCGTTCTTTCCAGCCTAGACGAGTGCCAATGATGGCGGCAAGACACGGAAGTTCACTTGCAATGCCTGCCGCGACCAATTTGGGACTCCCGCGGGGTCATGAACAACCGGGTAACCTTCTTTAGGCGCGTGCTTTCCGAGAGCGACCCCAATTTCCCACGCGCCACGCCGCTTTGTCCCAAGCCCCCGCACACCGCCATCTCATAGCCCTCAGGAAGACTTGAGCACGGGTTGCCGCTGCGTAACCCAGCGTGGACTCGATCCAAGCATATTTCCAGGAAAGCCTCGGAGCATGGAGTCGGCCTCCCAGGCCAACTGCAAGATCTTCTGCCGCCTTCACCAGATCCGCACGCTCTGGATGGAAGAAGACCAGCCAGTTTTGCAGGTAGTTTACGCACGCGTGTCGCGTTCGCGGGCTGTCTTCGAGTGACCGCAGATACTGGATATGCAGCAGCATCGAGCGCCACTGGGCATCACGTTTACGTTCCGATCTTCCGATGTAGCTCAGGCTTGTGGTACCGGAGGCGCGATAGTAGACCTTGGCATCGCGCACGAACCGTACGCCATCGCTTTGCAGCAACACGCGACAGAAATACTCCCCGTCGTCGTCGCCCAGCAACTGCGTGTTCCACGGCCCCGCAGCCTCGGTAAGTTCCCGGCTCACGAGCCAAGTTGCCGTTTGCATGTGCAGGTCCAGACCCATCTTGCGAACCAGCCACTCCACCGGCGACAGGTCTTGCCACAAAGCCGTGGGCGTAAACTTTGCCCGAGGGTAGCGATGCAGAAACTGTGCAAAAGGTGCGGACAGCAACGTCCGGCGAGTGCTTCGCTCTGCAACCTCCATCTGTCGCGCAATCTTATCTGGCGCCAACAGATCGTCGGCGTCGAGCCATTGCACAAAATCGCCCTGTGCCAGGGAAAACGCTTTGTTGCGGGTAGCCGCCGCGCCCTGGTTTTCCTGGTCCACAATGCGGACGACTTTCGAATTGAACTGCCGTGCGATGGCTCCGGTGTTGTCCGTCGATCCGTCATTGACCAGAACGATCTCTTTGCTTTCCCAAGTCTGGGCGAGGGCCGAGCGAACAGTATCTGCAAGCCATTCGCCGGCATTGTAGGCGGGAATTAGAATCGAAACTAGCGGCTTCATGACTGTGCTTCCTTAGGCTTGCTGAAGGCGCGTTGATAGGCCGCTTTCAGATTCTCTACGGAGTATTCCCAAGCCAGCTCAGTTTCCACTCGCTGCCGGCCGAAAGCGCCCATTCGCATTCGCTCCGCGGGATGCTCAAGCAGCCACAGGATCTTGGCGGCGAAATCCTTGACGAGATCGTGATTGCTGGAATACAGCGAAGCATCTCCCGCGCTGAACCGGCCTTCCTTCAGATCGAACTGCACAATCGGTTTTTCCAAAGCCATATATTCCATGATTTTGATCATGGTTGAAATGTCATTCATTTCACATGGCTTGTCTGGATTGACACACACGTCGGCGGTGGAAAGAATCTCGAGCAGTTTTTGGTCCGAGACTCTTCCCGTAAAGTCGACGATGTCTTCCAGACCTTTTTCTTTAACCATCTTTTGCAATCCAGTGAGCCCTGGGCCTCCACCAACACAGGTGAAGTGGACATCTCCACGACCTGACTGTTTGATATGCGCCGCCACGTCCAACAGGATGTCCAGGCCTTCTTGCACGCTCATGGTTCCCACGTATCCAACCAGGTAAGGCCGGCCATGCTTCAGAGCGGGTTGCGCAGGAACGGCTTTGAAAGTGTCGAGGTCAGGGCCGTTTCGCACGACGAAGACGTCGTCAGGAGCGAGTTTGCCACGGGTAATCGCGAGCTCTCGGTAGCTATTGTTGGTCGCCATGACCACGTCGCTGAAACGATATGTCAGTTGTTCCAGCCACACCTGGGCCTGATACAGAACTCCCTTCTTGTCGTACTTAGAGAGATATAACTCCGGATTGGCATCATGATGGTCGAAAATGTACTTGACGCCGAATACCTTAAACGGAAGCGCGATTAGAAAAATGTCATCTGGAGGATTACAACCCTGGATCAGGTGAAATCCACGACGCATAAAGATCCACCAGGTGTAAAAAAACTCCCACACCAGCGCGGATGCGAATTCAAACAAGTGGCCGAATGCGCTGTTTCCCTCCTTTGGAGCAGGATGCCGATAGATGTGCACCCCGTCGAGGAGTTCGTAGCCACGCTCATATCCTTTACCTCTGGGACAAAGCACGGTCACTGCGTAGCCGGCCGCCCGGAGGGAGGTAGCCTCCTTCCAGACACGGCTGTCGAACGGCACCGGCAGGTTCTCGACAATGATGAGGATCTTTTTTGTCACAAGCAAATCGGCTCAAGGACTACAAGAGACTGTACAAGCCGGCCAGGGCGCAGAACATCGTCGCCTGCCCCCAGTGCAAGGTTGGTGTCTTATTCACCAGCCATTTCGAATAGCGCCGATAGTAAAAGTATCCCGAAGGATCTTGCATGTTGTCGATCGTCCACCGGGCGATTTTCAGGGCAAGCGCCAGGGCGTGGGGATCACGGTCGCTGAAGAACACCAGTGTATCGATGGCCTGCGATGAGCACTGGATGTCACCGGGCAAGGTCTTGACGTCGTAGTATCGCGGAGTGCCGTCGTCCAGGAAAAACGTTCTTTTCCAGTATTCGTATCCGCGCATCATTTTCGTTTCGAAGCGATCGTCCCCGGTGCCTTCCTGATAGTGCTTGAAGCAATCCAGCACGTAAGCCGTATGAAAGTTGTCAACCCAGTGGAGATCAGCCCTCTCGCCGTAATACCACGACGCGTCCGGCCGCTGGTGTTGAGCCGTGTATTGCATGGCCTTCTGCGCCAGTTCACTGTAAGCGAGATTCCGAGTAAACGAGAAGGTTCGTGCCAGCAGGCTCGCTCCCAGGGTATTGGCGTTGTGCACTTGCTTATTCTGGGTCGGAATGTAGCTGATACAAAGGCCATCGCCATCGGAGAACGTATCCAGATCTTTCCGGATGTGGTCGCAGGCGCTGACTGCCACCTGCAGGAAAGTCTCATCCTGGGAGTGCTCATATCCGTCGAGGAATGCGTGGCCGGCCAATGCGGTCCAAACCACTGTGGGAGAGCCCTTCGGCAAATAGAATGCCCGCGACTTGTAGTCGAAGTGATTACCCCAACAGGCGCCGCTAAATCCGCGCGACTGATTTTCCTCCAGCCAGTTGAGGGCTGCCTGCGCCTTCTGGCGCCAGGAGTCATCCCCCGTGGCGTCCTGCATTCTCATAAAGCCGCGCGCGAGAAAGGCCATTCCCTTGGTGGATCGACTCTTAGCAATACCCAGCAGAGGCCGCGTGTTGAAGAGAAAGCGGCGTACCCCCTGCTGAAGGACGGTCAGCAAGAAAGGATTGTCAAACGTGAGTGGGCGGATTTTCGCGTTGAGCCCGTCAAACGGATCGTAGCCCTGGTAATCGTTCCTCTCCAGCCACGCGGCGAGGAGCTGGATCGAGTCGCAGATTTGACTCTTCCCGGCATCGTCGATTCGGGCGGGACGAGCCGGTTTACCAACAAATGCCGTCGTAACTGCCATGGTCACTCCTTCGATCACTGATTCGCACGAAATCTACAAGTTGCTGGCCTGCCCGCAGCCGGTCGACTACAGTCCGAAACTCGGGATCTTTGTTGCCCACGACGATGGTCTCAGCATGTTCCAGAATGTTATCGACGCTATCGACCATCAGTCGCGAGATGTGCGGAATTCGGTTCAGGATGAAATCGCGGTTCGCTCCCACGAGGCGAGCGAGACTGACATTCTTGTCGAAGATCCGCAGATCATATCCCTTGCCGAGCAGGCGCTCGATGATTTCCACCATCGGACTCTCTCTGAGGTCATCCGTACCAGCCTTGAAACTGAAACCCAGAATTCCAATACGCCGGTGGCCCTTATCCATAATCATCTGCAGTCCCCGATTTACCTGCAGTTCGTTACTGGGAAGGATCGAAGTCAATATTGGCAAACGCAAATCATGCGTCTTGGCCTGGTAAGACAGCGCCCGAAGATCTTTGGGCAAGCATGAACCCCCGAAGGCAAAGCCAGGCATCAGGTAGGCCGATGAGATATTCAATTTCGTATCCTGACAGAAGACTTTCATGATCTGGTGCGCATCTATGCCGAACGCCTTGCTGATGTTGCCAATCTCGTTGGCGAAGCCAATCTTCAAGGCGTGCCAGCAATTGTTGACATACTTCACCATCTCGGCGGTTTCCAGATCAGTACGCAAGAGGGGGGCCTCCAATCCCGAATACAAGCAAGCAAGCTGATCTCCGCTGGATTTATCAAGCTCGCCAATCACGGTTTGGGGCGGAAACATGAAATCCTTGACGGCAGATCCTTCGCGAAGAAATTCCGGATTGTGACACACTCCGAAACCTATTCCAGCTTTCTTACCGGATGCTTCCTCCAGAATCGGGATCACGATGTCCCGCATCGTTCCCGGCAACATCGTGCTACGAATCACCACAACATGCTGGTCAGTTTTGTCCTTAAGAGCCGACCCAATCTGCTCGCACACCCGGCGAATGTAACTGAGATCGAGATTGCCATTCGCCAGGCTTGGAGTGCCAACACAAATGATGGAAATCGCCGTCTCGCGGACCGCCTTCGGCAAATCGTCGGTAGCGCTCAGGTGGCCGGACTGAACGGCTGCTGCAATGATCTCGGGAATTTCGGCCTCGATGATGGGCGATTGGCCGCGCTTAATGAGGTCAACCTTGGTCCGCACCGGATCCACACCGATCACCTGGTGGCCGTTTTTGGCGAGGCAGCCCGCCGAGACGGTGCCAACGTAGCCGAGTCCGAAAACGCTGACTTTCAAAGAAATCTCCCTTTCCTTGCTGACCTTATACTCATTCCTGCCGGTTCCTCGATTGCAGATCGTTCATCCGAAGCGTCTCCTGCAATTCCCGGGCGAGTCGGGTGGTAAAAATCATTGCTCCCTTATCGTTCAGGTGAAATCCGTCTTCTTCGAAGTCGGCTGCGTCAAACTCGTGGCTGGGGACAGGCACCAGCACTGGGATGTCCTTTTGTCGCCCGACTTGCTGAATGATTTCTTCTCCCTTCTGGTAACCTGGCGGCACCACGAGCAGAAAGCGAGTGCCGTTGTCGCGGCAGAGCTGATCGAGGGCAGCCAATCTTTCCGAGGCTATGCGCCGCAATGCTACGGGATCAAGATCGGGCGCTCGATTGGTACCGAGACGATTGTGCAGCAATTCGCCAACCTGGGGAAGCACCCGGCTCATCAGAAATCCGCGGGTGGCTTCGCGCGTGCTGTAGGCCTCGCTGAAGTGAGACAGAACAAATCCACTTGCCGTGGTCAGGTCCATGTGGGTTTGGCGCGCCACTTTGGGCAGGTCAGCTGCCCGAAAAAGATAGCGGGCCGAGTAATCGCCCCGGGTATACGTCGAGGCCAGCTGATTTGGACTGAGGCCAAGCACGACGTACCGTGGTCGAACGCCCTCTGCAAACAGGCGCTTGAGCGCATAGAACCAATCGTAGTACTCAGTGCCCAACACGAAATAAGGAACTGGCGTGTAAGCAGGCTCCAGTTTCTCAGTCAGAAGCGGCACATTCACACCATCCAGCATCAGAGAATTGCCTAACACCGCAACGCGCGGGTCGCCGCGTCCCGAATCGCTCTTCACCGCCAGAAGAGCATTGCGTTGCGCAACCTCGCGGACCTGTACTTTGCTCGTACGGTCAAAGGCGACGCGAGTCACTATCTCGACAGAGAACAGCGTCAGAAACACGGTTGCCAGCAGTATGATCGTGAAGCAATCAGGACGTGCGTGCTCGCCGGTCTTCTCAGAATTGGAAATAGATGAAAGCATGTGCGCCGCTTGCAGAGAACATTACCATCACTGCCACGACGACCATGGCAGTTGCAAAGCGTAGAGCGAACGTTCCGTGCTGAAAAAGGTACTCACTTCGATCCCGCTCGAGCTTCAGGTCGATAGCCAAGGCCAAGCTGCCGAGGATGGCAAGGAACAGCCACGCGGCTCTGTAGTCCGGTGACCATTGAAAATGTCCCAGTGTTCCGAGCATGGCCAGGGCTCCAGAGAGGCTGTCGGCGCGGAAGAAGACCCACGAAAAACAAACAACGTGGAACACCACGATGCGGCGGAGGAATTTGTTCCAGCCTTGCGGTTCTCTGTGCTCGGAGCGATGTCCGAAGAAGAAGCGCTCGACGGCCAGACCAAACCCATGAATGGCTCCCCAGACCACGAAAGTCCAGTTCGCACCGTGCCATAATCCGCCCAGAAGCATGGTGAGGGCGAGATTGCGATAGGTTCTGGTTTCGCCGTCACGACTTCCGCCCAGCGGGATGTAGAGATAGTCGCGGAGCCAGGTGCTCAAACTGATGTGCCAACGCCGCCAGAAATCTTGCAGACTGATCGCCAGGTAGGGCTGACGAAAATTGACCATGAAGTGGAATCCCAGCAACTGCGCGCTGCCCCGTGCCAGGTCACTGTATCCGCTGAAATCGCCGTAAATCTGCCCTGCGAAGGCATACACACCGATGACAGTTGCCCAACCGTCGGAACCCAGTTTCCCGCTGAAGGCGGCATTCGCCAGGTGGGCGCAACCGTCAGCAATCACAATCTTGCGGAACAGTCCCATCAGAATAAGCATGCAGCCATCGCGAAACTGCTCAGGATCGAAGACCCGCGGTTTCTGCACCTGCGGCAGCAAGTGCGATGGTCGCTGAATCGGGCCCGCAATCAGATGGGGAAAGAGACTGATGAACAAGCCATAGTCGACAAACCGGCGCGAGGCCTTGACCCGGCCAAAGTAGACATCAACGATGTAGGCAACTTCCTGAAAGGTATAGAAGGAAATCCCAGGCGGCAGCAGGATCGCGAGGAGACGATGGGAGACGCTGTGCACTCCCATGATTGCCAGCATCCGCGCCGTCGAGTCCAGGAAGAAGTTGAAGTACTTGAAGAACCCCAGAATGCTGAAGTTCAGAACCAGCGAGACAATCAGGAGGGTCCGGCGTTTCGCAGGACTGGAAGCATCCTCAATCTGCTGCGCGATGATGTAGTCGATCGCAGTCGATGCCATCATCAACAGAAGAAAGCGCCAGTCCCACCAGCCATAAAACAGGTAGCTGGCCAGCAGCAGTACGACGTTCTGCGAGCGCCAGCCGAGCCTCCAGTAAAGGAGCACAATCAGCGCCAAGAATGCAAAATAGACTGGGGTATCAAAAAGCATACGATTAGCGAGTCAGAAGTTCCTGGTAAACCTGACGGGTGACTTGGCCGACGACATCCCAGGAATTGCGCGACCTGGCGAACTCGCGAATCCGCCGTCGGCCAATCGCGAGGTCTCGAAACAAATCGCTCTCAAAATAGCGCTCGATCGTGCGAGCGAGATCTTCGGCATCAGATGGCTGACAAAGAAAACCGGTCTCGCCCTCGACGATATCCTTTCGAAAGGAACCGACATCGGTCGCGACGACTGGAATACCGAAGCTGTAAGCCATGAACAGAATGCCGCTCTGAAAAATTGATGTATAGGGCAGGACCGCAAGGTCCGCAGCCTTGAAGTAGACCTCGACGTCTTGGTCGGGAATAAAGTCGAGTTTCAGCAGATACTTGTCCTGGGTGGTATCTATGCGGATCGCCCGCTGGATTTCCGCAAAGTATCGTTCATGCCCCTTTTTGGGTTCGCCCGCGACGATCAAGCGGAAACGGCCGCTCCGGGCACTCAGCTGCCGAAATGCTGTGACCAGAAATTCCAGCCCCTTGTATTCTTTGATCGCTCCGAAAAACAGAATGACCTTCTCATCATTGCGCAAGCCCAGTCTCTGGCGTGCGTCGCCGCAGGTCAAAGCCGTGTCCGGCACCGCGTTGTTGATGCCAAACGGAATGACCGTCACCTTCGAGGAATGCAGCCCGAACTCCTCGATTAGCTCGGCCTTCATTTTGTCGGTATGCACAAACAATCGATCGGCAAGGCGGTACTGAGTTTTTAGGCTCCAGCGGTTGAGTAGCGAGTTTCTTGAGTCTCGTCGTCCCGCATTCACGTTGTGAGCCGTGAATACAACTCGCTTGCCGAGCATTTTGTAGTAAAGCATGAGGAGAGTTCGATCGAGATATTGGAGCTTGTTGTTCCAGAGAATATGGACGACTGGCGGTTGCGCGGACCAGATATACCGGGCCAGAAGTCCGTAAAAACGAAGCAGTCTCGCAACCTTGGCCCTTAGGCTCGCCGGCTGCATGCTTCCCTGCAGATTCAGGAAAGTCAGTCCCTGGGTATCGTGCATTTCCGGGCTATCCACCATGTCACTGCCGATGATTTCAAGCCGCACGCCAATCGCGACCAACGCCATGGCTAAGCCAAACGCGTAATGTCGATCGGTCCCGCCGGTGAGCAACGCAACCGAGATTTCCGACGAGCCGATGTCGGTCGCCGAAGTTTCTGCGAAGTTCGTCGCCGGAGACGACGTAGGAGCGCCGACGCCACTCTGTTCCAGACTCACGCGCAGCTCTTCGCGTTCGATCTCAGTTTTCAGCATGTCAGTTCGCAACTCGCGGACGAAATGCCACCAGACAGGTAACGTCTTGGTTGGAAGACCATTTCTCTGCGACCTCAAAATTCTGCTCAATCGTGTTGAGGATATAGCGGTGCTTGCCGCTCACATCGAACATTCTCGCAATGAAGATACCGCGTTCGGTCAGGCAGCCAGCGTAACGCTCCAACATAGGGACAATGGAGCGCGGAGGAATATAGTAGATCGAGTCGCCAAAGAAGATCACATCGTATTTTCGCGCGGGAACGAACCTGACGATGTCAGATTGACAATACTCGTGCCGCTCGGCGCGACCGGCTGCGACAGCTCGACGTCGAGCGTTTTGGACTGCAACGTCTGAAATATCCACTCCGGTGTACGCAGTATAGGTTGCAGGATCGAGTTCGAAACCGGTCGTACCCGGACCGCATCCCAGGTCCAGAATCGCGCCACGGTTCGCATATTTCTCGATCTGCACGTGCACGCGGTCGTCGCCCGTGGTCTCGAGGCAGTTCCACCGTCCCGCAGAAAACTCGCTATCCCACAGGCGCTGCTTCGCAAAATTGGGTCCGTATTTCTGAATCATGCCCCGCATCGCGTTGCGCGCTCTCTCTGCCAACCGCATGCATCCTCCAGTCAAAACGACGAAAGCCTGAAGCCAATCTGACCGCACTCCCAGTGACGAACCCAACATTAGAGGCCTACCCGCGCCGGAGCCACAACTTCTACGTCCGCAACTGCGCGCCGAGTGCGGGAGGGCAGAGCATCCTTGAGTAGCGAGTAGAACTTCGCAACCGGAGCAATTCCCCCGTGAAGCAAAATCACGGAGCCAACATAAAGAATGCCAAAGATAATCGAGTCCGCCACCACTCGCAATGCGGCGCCCGGCGTTCCGGACGCGGCCACCAGCCATGAAGTGTGCTTGATGATGGTTGCGGTCGCATAGCCGGCGAGAAAAGATGCAACGATGAATCGCCACGTAGCCGCGAAGACTACCGCGACCCCCAGGTTGATCGGCCTTCCCGCGTACCAGAACGCAGGAGCAACGAGCACCCAGAACGACGCTGTCCATGCGACCGCAAGTCCCATCGGTCCCCAGTGCAGGGCTAGCAAGAAAAACACTACAGTCACGGAAAACTCGATTATTCCCCACCGGAACCACCGGTCTGCGCTGCCAATGGAGAGATGAATAAGTCCATTGGCGTTGTATACCACCATGATGCCCATGCCGGGGCCGAACAGAGTAAAAATCCTGCCGGACATTTCCCATCCTGGTCCCAAGACCACCCTCATCAAGTCCGCGCCAGCTATCGTGAGGCCTGCTCCCAGGCCCATTCCCAGGAATGCCAGCATGCCGAGGCCGTTCAGGAACGACCGCTTATATTCTTCGACGTTGTCGTTCAGGCGACTGAGCGCGGAGATGGCGACCCCCGTGACGGGCGCGACTAACTGCGTCGCCGGCAAGAGGAATAAATCGTAAGCCTTCTTATAGAGCCCAAGCGCCTCTGTGCCAAAGCGCCAACCTACTAGCAAGTTGTCGGTGTTGCGCGTTGTATAACTGAAGCAGTAGCGACCGTAGACGTGCAAGGCGTAGCGTACAACCTGTACGGTTCCCGGGACGCGCCGCGGCAGGCCAGGAAGCCAGCGGCAGGCCCAGAAAGCTACGAGAGAGACAACTAACGGTTGCACAATCGCGCCGGCCACCAGCGCCCAATATCCCCATCCTGTCCACCCCAGGAAGATCGACAACGCGACCGACACTGTTCGACCAGCGACGTCGGCGCCAGAAGCTGTCATGAACTGCATCGCGCGCTTGAGCAATGCGAGATGTAAGACTGAACTGCCGGAGACGAAAATCGCGATCGACATGCCAACCGCGACGTGAGCTACTCGAGAATCCTTGTACAAACTTGCCAACAGGGTCCCCGAAGCGGCAAAGGCCGTCGCCAACAAGAGGCCTGCTCCAATATTGATCCAAAAGAGATTGCTGATCAGGGGATGGTTAATCTCATCACGCTGCAAAACGGCTTCGGTGAATCCGTTCAGCCCAAAGCCTACCAGCAGAAGGCTGAAGGTTGAGACCATTGTGACAACGCCGAAGTCGGCAGGAGTCAGAAGGCGGGCCAGAACTAAGGTGGCCGCTAACTGGATTGCGAACATCAGTCCCTGGGAGAAAACGGTGACGCCGGCACTTCTGACGCTACGGCTGCGGAGTTCCCCGTGGTTCAACACGGGCAGGAATGTCCCTTTGGAATCGAATGGCTTCAAACGAACTCCCGATCACCTAGCGAGAGAGGGTCTGGCGTCAAACTCGTGGCCTCTTCCTCGGCAACTGAAGGCTGCGCGGCTCGCTTGCGCTCCGCGAGTTTCGGAATCGCCATCATCGACAGCAAGGAAAGAACCCAGACCACACTCAGGGTGTGGATTGCGGCTTCGGTTAAGTTATAAGCGATTCCCACAAAAAAGTAGGCTAGCCGTATCCTGCCAGCTTCCGGATCCTGGCGAAGTTGAGCGGAGATGTTTCGATAACCAGCCCCGATCATCACGACCAGGAGACTCAACCCGGTGACGCCGAGGTTGATATAAGTTTCGATGTAGCCGTTGTGCGCCTCAATGGGCTGCCACCAGTACATCTGCCACATCTGCTGTAGGCGCGAACCCAGCCAAAAGCTCTCGAACCCAGCTCCGAAGAGGGGGCTCACATGAATAGAGAGGACATCTTTCCAGAGTTGTGTGCGTCCCGTCAGAGTGGGGTCCCGACCGAGGGAGCTAATCAAGCTGCCGCCCAGTCCCAGGAAAAGAGGGGCGACACACAGCAAGAGCGCGCCCGCGACCATGGCATGTACGACCCTCGGTCGCCGTAGGGAACGAGAAAAGGTGTGCGCCGCCATGAGGAGTGTGGCAAGGATAAAGCACGACAGGGACGTCACCGAGTTACACAGGATCAAGAGCCAAAGTGCGGTCGCAAAGACCGTTCCATGCACGAGCAGTACTCTGGCTCGACGTGCGGCCGCCAGTTCGTGGAGAGTTTCCCATGCGCCGGCCAAGCCGAGCACCAGACACGTCATTCCCAGCATGTTCTTGTCGGAGGCCACGCCGGTATAGAACTGCGCCCCCGACCAATGCAAGGCATAGGATCGTCCTAGATTCGGGTAGTACTTGATCAACAAAACGGAAAGGGGAAGCAGGAGGAACGCGACCCGAGCCAGTACTCGTTTCAGAGCGGCCAAGGGAGAGCGATCGGTTAGCACGATCAGCACCATGATGTAGTCACCGAGGAACTTGATCCAGCGCTTGAACGCAACTTCCGGAAAATCCGACCACAGGATGCTGATCGCGCAGAAGAGGAGAAATAGGAAAGCGGGGAGGTTGGCGCGAATCAGGCGCAGCGCTGCCGCTCGCCGGCTCACAACTACCAGTAGCCCGATCACGACCAATGTCAGCCAGAAGTTCCGGTCAAGGGGACTTCCTTCCTCAAACGTCGCGCTGTAGTTGGAGGAATTGATTTGAAGCCACCCGGAGAGCGGGCGGGAGCCCGCGATCGAGACCCAGATAATCGGGATCCACAAGGCCGGCGAAGTGCGGACCATGCGGTCGCGATCCAGCCAGAATAATCCCAGGATTCCGAGAACGACCAGCAGTGCGGCAATCTGGCTCATTTGTGATCGAAGAACTGACGGTGCAGAAGTTCCAGTGTCAGAAGTTTATGAATTGAAGTGGTGTAGTTACCTCGACCGTTCACATGGCTCTCAACCATCGTGGTCAGCGACTTTCGGTCGACGTACGGCCGGGAGAGCGCAATCGGATCGAGCAGGATCTGCTTAAGATAGTCGCCCAACCAGTCGCGATACCACACTCGGAAATGGGAGAACTTATGGCGGCCGAGAAACAGGCGCTGCAGGCGGAGTGCAGACAATGAACGATCGATGTTTACCAGCCACTGAGGCATGCCATAGTCGTAAGCGTACTCGGCTTTGAAGCTGAACTCCAGCCATCCTCGCGAAATTGCCGAGCCTCCCACTCCGCGATCGGAGGGGATGCGGCTAAGCGCCGAACTGCCATCCCTGATCAAACGAAGCCGCACGTCGCCGTTGGAGGCTGCCCCCTGGGGTGCGCGATAGACGGTGCGGACAAAATCGTTGTCCAGGAAGGGCGACCGCACCGTGAGTTGCGATTGTTCCAGTCCCAGCACGCCGTGGTGATACCAGGGAGACTGCCGGAAAGCCGCAAAGGTTACCGGATGCCCAGAGCGAATGCGAGTATAAGTCTCCCGCGCCTGGTGTACGTGAGTGAGGAAGTCGGGATGAAACAGTCCGTCAGCCGGCGCCATGGGCTTGAACATGACCGCATGGCGAACGATCTCGCTCCCATAGGTTCCGACGACCTTGGCGGGCGCAATCCGGCGCGCTCTCTCGCTCACGTACAGGTCGGGAGCGCGATACACGTCCACGGCACCTTCCGTCAAGTAGGCGGTCCGCTCGGCGTAGTGGGGAAACTGGCGCAAGAACTCGTCCCCGACTTGAATGACTTGATGGGCTTGGCCGCACTGCTGAGACACTCGGCGAGCCACCTTGACATCTCGGCAGTCACGAAACATTCCTCCGAATGTGTAGCAGGGAAGAGTCCCTCTTTGTGCCTCGTGCCATGCCATGATTACGCGGGTGTCGAGCCCGCCAGTCAGCGCAATTCCACTCTGTTCGTTGCTCTGAAAATAGAGTGGCAGATTGCGCGACAGGGTTTGCCGAAGTTGCAGGTAGAAAGGCTCGGGTTCAAGGGCCTCCTGCTCTTCCCACTCCTGGGGCTGGAAATAGGTTTCCTTCTTCTGAACCATCCCGTCCTGCACGACCCATACAGAAGCTGCCGGCAAGGCTCGGATCTGCTGAAAGATCGTACGATCTTCCAACACACAACTACAGGAGACGAACTCGCCAAGACTTTTCTGGTCCGGCTGCCGCAATTCTGGCAACACCGCCAGGATCGCCTTCGCTTCGGCGGCAAAATACAACCCGTCCTTGGACTCGTGATAGTACAGTCGATGCATGCCGTAGCGATCGTTAAACAGCAAAGCGGTACGCCGAGTCCGATCGACCATCAGCCCATGAAACAAGCCGTTGAGTTGCGGGAGGAAACGCGGATTGTCTTCGTACAGGTGGACGAGATAAGAAGCAGGCTTGACATCCAAGGAATGTCCGCGATCTTCGAGTCGAGTCGCAGTCCCGGGCTGACAGTATTCTTCCCCTGAAAAAACAAGAGTGACGTCCCCCTTTTCGTTGCAAAGGGGCATGCCGTCAGAGAAGGAGCCCGAGCGCACGGTCCATCCGACGTACATCCCGAGTTCTTCGTCGATCCAGGTTCCGCTCGAATAGAAAGCCTCGTGGTGAATGGCCTTCACCATCTGGTGGAGGCGCGGCTCCGCCATGCTTCTTGGGCCTTTCGTGATGAAACCTACAATTCCAGGCATATAGAAGGAATCAGTTCTAACGGAGGAGACTCAGGACGGATTTGCGGATGAATAATTGGAGGAGGAAGAGAGGTTGGAGCCGGCGGGAGGACTTGAACGCTCCATCTGCCGATTACAGGTCGACCGCTCTGACGTTGAGCTACACCGGCTCATTCGAAGACCATACCATTTAGCGCGCACCGCGACCAGAAAGGTAATGACGCTGTGGGGAAGCATTCCAATCAACCCGCGGTGCAATCCTAACTTTATCGCAAGCGCCCCCCGATACGTGAGGGGAATATAGAAGCGGGGAGCGAGGACTTCCTGGAATCCGTTCCGGATTTTGAATTCTCGCAAGGGAGTGTCTTTTTTATTACCATAATTGAACATCCCGTAGGTGAGGTACCGGATTCCCTTTTGTTCGCACAGTTCGACGGCCTTCGCGATCATGGCGTTGGCCGGCCTTTTGTCATTGTGGCTGGCCTTTGGAAGGAAAGTCAGGATGGAAGCAACATCGCCGCGATATACCAGTTTTATCACTCCGATCAGCTCTTCGTCGTGATAGGCACAAATGTAATCGCTGCGATCAAGGAAGTCACGCTGATCTTTCGCGACCTGTTCGAGAGTCTTACCGTAGTGCGTGAAAACCTTGCCCTGGCGGACCGGGGAATCGTTGTTAAGGACCAACAGATCTTGCAGAAGGTTTTGGTCAAAAGCCCGTATTTTCGTGGAGACCCCACGTTTTTCAGCCCTGCGTACATTCTTTCGAGTTTCCTGCGGCAGGTTCTCCCACCAATGCTTGAAACTTTCGATCTCGACAACAGCTACGCTGTCCCACTCATACGCATACTCGTATTTCGGCCGGGTCGCGGGAATCTTTTGTGTGAACGAGAAGATATCCGCTCGCAGATCATGGGAGGTCTCATTTTTCAGCCGCGAGGCGCAGTATTGCGGATCCTCCACCTCCGTCTCGAGCCACTCCTCATCGTGCACGATGGCGATCTTGAGCCATTTCCCTCTGACAATAATGTGCTTGCTGCCAATACGGAGCGCCGGGACATGAAACCACTGTCCCTTGGCGCTAATCTCAATTTTCTCCACCGTCATAGTCTCTCTCAATTTGAATCCGGTACCCGGAAACGAGTGCAGTTGCCACTCTCGGACGATTTAGTTGATGTTCACTTGCCGCGCAGGCCGGTACGGTGAAGATCCGACCTGTCTTAGAGAGGCGAATCCCTGATGAATCAAAATATCGTTGGCCTGCCGAAGCATCTCGCCCTCGGTCAGAAACTTATACTCATCTGCGTTGACCGGATGGGTCTCGAGTTCGACCACCGCCGCACGCGCGGTTGCGAAGATGCGCTGAAGACGAGCGGGAGGCTCCAGCGGCGACAACGCGAACAAGAAATTAACCAGTTGATGCCGGGTAGCCAATCTGGAATCTACAAAACGTCGGTAAAAGCGATTCACGAAACTCTTTTCGCCCGGCCGGAACGAAAAATTCCTGCGCACCAGCGTACCTACAGGGAGCAGCTTCCCGTACAGCACATTGGCGCAAAGGTGCATGTGATGATGACCATCAATCCGCTGGGCCGGACGGCCGTATAGCCGATTGAACTCCTCGAGCTGGGACTGAACCAGGTAGTGAAGGGTATCCATCAGTCCAGGGTGGAAAAGAACAGGCGCGAATCGATTCCGTCTCAGGTGGGCCCCCACCTGCCTTTGACGTTCGAGCAAACGACTCGGGCAGCTTGGGGACGAGAATTCCGTAGTGAAATTCAGGTGAAGGCCTACGTCGACTCCACACTCGCTGGCTATGTACGCAGCGCGTTCCGAATCTCTCATGAACACCATAGCACTGGTCGCCGACACAGACCGGCATGAAACGCACTCGCGGATCCGGTCGGTTGTCTGCCGGTCGCGCCCCCAGTCATCGGCATTCACAATCAATCCTGTCTGGGGTTTAACGTCCACACGTTGACCTTCAGCCGGTGCTAAGGAGGGAGTAGTAATCAGACCAGTTTCCATGTTCATCAGGGATAGGCTCGCGACACACGAGTTTGTGCGGCGCCTCTTTGTGCTGGATCCAAATGCGCTAGAAGTGTGCCGGAGGTTTACACAAGCTGGCACCGGGGAAGGGAACATCTTTCAGCAGAAGCTTCTTGATCCGCCGCATCTGTTCTTTACGATGGAAGGCCATCAACTCCGGAGACACGGCCCTTTCAACTTTTCTTAAGCACGCCCAGACATAGCCGCAGCCAAGGGCCAGTCCGCCTAGCAGCAAGGGGCGGTGGGTCATCTGATATACGGTTCGGAAGAATTCCCAGAGCGGTGCATTTCCAATCGCGTAGTCCTTGATGCCGTACTTGAAGCGGGCGCGAATCGTACCCACCTCGGCGGTTCCAATTGTGCGATGGTGCATGCAGAACTTCTCCGAGAATGTCCGCGTCTTCCAACCCTTCATTCTGGCCGTAATAACGGCCACATGGTCAATCGAACCGCCCTTGATGGGAACATACCCGCCGATGGCTTTGAAGCATTCGCGACGGAACACCTGGCAAGCCCCAGACACATGCTCGATGCTTACAAAACGGTAATCGTAGGTCTCACGAGACAGTTCCCGGAAGGGTGTTCCAACAAGCCCCAGCATTGGATCTTGATTGAGTTTCTGCAACAAGAACTCGAAATAGTCATTGTCGAAAGACAGATCCGCATCCATGCACGCGATCACGTCATAGTCAAGGTCCCGGACCTGCGCAAGCCCGACATTGAAAGCGGCAACCTTGCCAGCGAAGTGTCGACTCTCCCTGTCGGGCGTTCGTATCAATTCGATCCACGCGTGCTCTTCTGCGTACTTGCGCACGAGAGCGTCGGTCCCATCCGTGGAACCGTCGCTGACGATCACCCATTTAACTGGCAGAACAGTCTGGGCTACGACTGACTTTAGCGCCAATTCGATGAACTCAACTTCGTTCCGCGCGGGAGTGATGAGAATGTACTTGGGAAGCATAGCGATCAGATCAAAGGCTTTCCGCCGTTGAGGTGGCGCCCTCGGAATCCCGATGTCGGCCGAACAGGCGCCGGTTCTAACGAAACCTGTCCGGCTGGGAACACCGGAGATTTCACCAAGGCTGTTGCCTTGTATGAAGGTTGCACTTTCGGACTAGAGGAAGGCACTCACAGTTTCCATTTCCCTTTTTGCCGCGGCGAAACCCGCAACCGCGTCAACAACTCTAAACTGCTGATCGACGGTCAGGTTAGGAAACATGGGCAGCGAGACAATTTCAGATGCGACCCGTTCGGTGACCGAGAAGTCGCGCTCTTTGTAACCTAACCTTGAATAGGCTTTCTGCAGATGCAACGGAACGGGATAGTGAATTGCAGTGCTGATGTTCTTGTCTTTTAGGAAAGCCATTAGACCCTCCCGGTCGTCGGTGCGCACGACATAAAGGTGATAGACGGCGCGCGACCATGAAGGCTCAAACGGAATTGCCACCGGCAGTCCGGCAGCTTCGAACCGGCGGTTGTAATCCGCTGCTCGTTCGCGACGGGCTCTGTTCCAATCGCTGAGATGTTTCAGTTTGACGTGAAGGAAACCGGCTTGAATCGCGTCCAATCTGCCGTTGTAGCCCTCGATCTCGTGAAAGTACTTCTTGGCTTGCCCGTGGTCGCGAATCATCCGGACTGTGGCGGCGAGACCTAGTTCGTTGGTCGTGACCGCTCCTGCCTCCCCGCATGCCCCCAGGTTCTTTCCAGGATAGAAACTGAAAGCCGCGGCCCGGCCCATGGAACCCGCCATGAACCAGCGATTCTGTTTGCGGGAGAAATATTGTGCCCCGTGAGCCTGGCAGGCGTCTTCGATCACAGCCAGGCCATAACGCTCGGAGAGTTCGATGATGGCGTCCATGTCAGCCATCTGTCCATAAAGATGGACTGGAATAACTGCGGTCACCGGGCGCCCGCTGCGGCGGCTGATCAGTTTGCCCCAAGAGTCTTGAGTGCAGCTTTCGCTTAGGTACCCTCGCAGTTTCTCCGGATCCATGTTGTAGGTATGCTCGTCGACATCGACAAATTCCGGAAAAGCTCCGGCTTGAGAAATGGCTTCAGTCGTAGCTATGAACGTATTGGGCACAGTTACCACGACATCGCCGGGGCGAACACCAACTGCCATCAGAGCGAAGCGCAGAGCATCCGTACCGCTGCTGACGGCCACGGCGCATTTGGTTTCGCAAAAAAAGGCGAACGCTTTCTCGAAGTCCTCGACCATTGGACCGCCGATGAATCCGGCGGAGCGCAGCGCCTGCTGCAGGACTTTGGTCAGCTCTTGTTCAAGTTCAACATGAGGAGTGATGAGATCTAGAAAAGGAATGCTGGACACGCTCACTTTAAGCCTCCATTAAGATCTAGCAAAAGCTGGTGTAGGACTCGCAATTTCAATGCGGGGGAGGTAGGGGCCCGTGTGGCCGTCACCCGGGTTCGTCCTGCCGTTACAGGCCCACGCCCGTCAACGTGACTAGCTGTGGACTCGTCGGGTCGGAATCAGTAGCGCGAAGCGTGGCCGATCGAATGCCCCTTGCAGTCGGAGTGAAACGAATCGCAATCGTGCAGGTCCCTTTCGCAGCCAAAGTCGTACCGCAATTACTCGTCTGAGAAAAATCTCCGGGGTTAGTGCCGGTAATCGTGATTCCAGAGATCGCTAGCGAACTCGGACCGGCATTAGTGAGAATGTCGTTGCTGGCGGTGCTGGTGGTTCCCACCAAACCGGCGCCAAATGTGATGCTCTTGGAACTGAGCCCAACCATGGTGCCGGTTCCAGTGAGAGAAACGCTCTGAGGACTGTTGGCCGCATTATCCGTAAAGGTGAGTGCCGCCGCGCGCGCACCCGCAGCCTGCGGCGTGAAATGCAGGCTCACGGTGCACGTTGCGTTCGCTGCCAGCGTCGTTCCGCAGGTCTGCGACGATATCACGAAGTCGCCAGGATTCGTTCCGGTTGTAGCGATTGCACTGATGGTCAGCGTAGCGCCGCCCGTATTCCGAAGCGTAACTGTGCTGTTCGACGAATTCGAAAGGTAGAGAACCGTTCCGAAGTTGATCGACGCAGGAGAGAGCTGAGCAGCCGGTATGGCGGTGGACGTAAAGTTTACGCCAGTCAAGTTCGCACCGCTCACGGTCGCGGCCTGGCTGGTTGGGTTAAAGGTGTAGCCGGTCTTGCTCGGCGTGACTGTGTACGCGCCATTGCTTGGCGCTGAGAGAGTGTAGCTACCCGATGCACTGGCTGTCGTTGTTGCTGTCGCCGCACCAGTCAGGGTGACGGTTGCAGCATTTCCGCCCGCGCCACTGATCGTTCCCGAAATGCTGTACGTCACGGTTGCGAAGTTCACAGCGCTAACACTAGCGTTGTTTACGGTTATGTTCTGGGTTGTGGGAGTAAAGCTGAAGCCCGTCTTGCTGGGCGTCACCGTGTAGGCTCCGTTGCCCAAGCCCGAGAACGAGTAAGTTCCTGAAGCACTGGCCGTGGTCGTAGCCGTTGCCCCTCCGCTCAGCGTGACGGTCGCGGCATTTCCGCCCGTCCCGCTAACTGTGCCCGAAATGGCGAAGGTCAGGGTACCAAAGTTCGCCGTCCCGTTGCCGTTGCTCACAGTTACGCTCTGGCTTGACGGAGTAAAGGTGAAGCCCGTCTTGCTGGGCGTGACCGTGTAGGCGCCATTGGCCAGGCCTGAGAACGAGTAAGTTCCCGAAGCACTGGCCGTGGTCGTGGCCGCGGCAGCTCCGCTCAACCTCACGGTTGCCCCGTTACCACCTGCGCCGCTGATCGTCCCCGAGATCGAATAGGTGATCAGTACGGACGAGAAGTTTACGCCGACGACGTTTGAGCCATTCAGCGATGCGCTCCGGTTGGCTGGTGTGAAGGTGTATCCGGAATAGCTGGGTGTCACCGTGTACGTGCCATCCACCAGGTTGTTGAACGTGAAGTTGCCGGAAGCGTCTGCCGTTGTTGTCGCCGACGCCGTGCCGCTCAAAGCCACGGTCGCCCCACTTCCGCCGGACCCGCTGATCGTGCCCGACAGCGAGTGAGTCGGGGTGTACGTCGCCTGGTAGGCTCCGCCGGTTGTCAGGAACACGGCGTACTGCAGGCCCTTGATGGTCTGTAGCGAATATGTAACCGGCGCTCCTGCCAGCGTAAGGCTGGCCAGGTTTCCTGAAGGTGTGGTCGCCGGAACCATCACTTGAAGGTTCCGCGCACCGCTGGCGGCGCCCACCGTAAAGCTCAGAGTGTTCGCCGACCATGAAATACCCCTAAACGTGGAATTGTTGCGGCCATCCAGCCAGGTCAGCATTTGCAGCGCCGACACAACGGGAATGCCACGCGACTGAGCTGACGCCACGATGTCGTTGGAATAGTAATCGATGGCTGTATCAGTGTGCAGGTTCAAGGTGATCACAGCATAAAAACCCTGTGACCCGAGAGCATTGTCCATTATGGTGTTGGCATTATCCGGCCAGACGAAGGTCGTCGTTTCATCCGGGAACTGGGTCGGAGCCTGATAGATGTTAATCGTGTTACCGTTGCGGTCGGCATAACGCATGGGTAATCCCGACCCGGTGAACAGTCCAGGACGGCCTTGAACCCACAAATCCGGCCAGTAGTAGTACGTGGTGTCCAGACGGATGCCATGATTCAGAAGTATGGTGGGCTCAGAATCATAGTCGCTCCACAAGACGCAGTGCGTACGGTTTGTCTGCGAGGGCGGCGCCAGTGGGAAGTACTGGGTCATGCGTCCCAGCGATGCGGTGATGGACGCATCAAGAGACGCAGGCGTGAAGTTCGTGCAGGTGGGGTCATTATCCGAGTGGTTGGCAAGTTCGAATCCTTGCGCGATGTAGTTGGTATAGTTCGCTACTGTGACGTTGGCCGGGAAGATGTAGGATGTCGCGCGGACGCAAGTCCAATCGGGAACGGAGCAGTTCGCAGGCGATTCCGCGATATAAGTGTCGAAGCGCGTCTGCGTTCCATTCGCTCCGTGATCGTCGCCGGTCATGATGACCGCAGCTTTGAAGCCGCTCGGCAGATACCAGAAACGTGGCAGAGGTTTGCGAGAGGCATTCATGAGTTGGATCATGTTTGCCAGGAGTCGCTGCTGCTCGTCCGCCTGGGGAATCTGGACCTGTGTGACCAGGTTGACCCAGTCTGGCTGCGGATCGAACGATGCATTTCCGAAGAAGAGATCGGCGGACCGAATCTGCACCGTGCCGGTCGCCGGATCCACGTAATTGACGCGTTCCTGTCCGGACCATGCCGGGTTGCCCTGCCGGAGTTCGACAATAGATCTTGCCAGATCGTAAGTGAACGCGGCTGCCTGTCCTGCACCCGCATTCGCCAGCGTTAAGGCCGGAGCGGTCGTGGCTGTCGTCGAGTTCGAATAGAGCGTCGCCAGGGCCGCCGCGCCGCTGAGATTATAGAGATCGGCGCTTCCGTGATACTGCATCGGCTGACTGTAAATGCCGCTTCCTGGGGCGGTTTGCGTGTTGACGCGGAAATAAGCCTCGGCCAAACTTTGCCCGGTTGGAGTCAATCCGAGTAAGCTCGCCAACTGCGGGTCGGGATGCATTGCAATCAAGCCTCCACCACCATTTACCCATGTGCTGAGCATGGACGCTTGGTTACTGGTGAGGGTGAAGTCACCAAGAATTGCAATGTCATATTGACTGAGGACAGCTGGTGTAACAGTGGTAATGTCCTTGACCAGAAACTCGTTCATTCCTTCAGCCAGCAGAATCTCGCCGAGGTAGCGCGAAAACGGATTGACGGAACTCGCAATCACCAGGATTGGCCCACCCGGTCCACTATCTCCTGGTGGGGGCGCTGTAGTGAAACTCCAGCTTTGATCATTTCCTAAAGCGTTGCCAAAGGTGTCTCGTACAGTGCCGCGCACCGTCGCCGTGTACATCGTCTGGGGAATCAGGCTCAAACTAGGTTGAAAAACCAACGACGCAGAGGCAGGAACATAGCTCACGGTTCCAGACACCGCGCTGTTCGAGGAATCGACAAGCTGAAAAGCGCTCGCCGTGATCGTCGACGGATCCATCGGCTCGTTGAATTGCACCGATACTGCCGCATTCAGGGCCGCACCGGTCGTGCCGTTGCCCGGCGCAGTGGAGAGGATGACGGGCGGTGCCGACGAGTTCTGCGGCACATACACGACATCGACCCAGTAATTGCTTGCGTTGTAATTCGAATTCGGAAATGCGTTGGTCGGGCTGTAAATGTAGACGCCATTGCCGCCGCTGGCGCCGCTCGAAGGAGCGTGCAATGGTACGTTGTCGACTCCGATTGCGAAGTAATTCTGGTCGAAGGAGTAGTGTCCGGTCGAGGTGAAGTACGACGCAACGTAGATCGTTCCTGCCGTCACCGGAATCGGTGAAGAGAAGGTTGCCTGCTGCCAGCCTGCGCTGGACTCTCCGCTAAAGCTAGCGGAGCCGAGCAACGCACCGCCGGTCGTCCACACGTTACCAATGTGACTTCCAGTATTTGCAGCGCTCTTATAGAAGCGGATGCCGGTGATGTAGCCGTTCAGATCGGCGCGAAATTTTACGCCGAGTGCGACTGCGTTCCCGTCTCCTGAATCCTGCAAACCGGGCAGCGTTGTCGCTGACCAGATTGTGCACGGACATAGAGAAAAAGTGGGAGCGCTGGCAGTCGTGAAACTCCAACTGAAATCGACGCCTAGATTGTCTCCAAAGAAGTCTTTAGCTGTGCCTCGGATTACGGCGGTATACGTGGTGCTGTAAGCCAAGTTGACGCTGGGCTGGAAGATCGCGCTCGTGGTTGCCGCAACGTAAGACACGGTTCCCGGAACGGGCGTATTAGTGGGATCGAGTAACTGGAATGTAGTGGTGTTGATGGTCGTCGGGTCCATCCCGAGACTGAACGAGGCGCTCAGTGGGGCGACTACGGAAACTCCGCCCGCAGCGTTTACCGGAGAAGTCGCCGTCACCGTTGGCGGCACCGTCGAGCCCTGGGGAACGTACACGACGTCGACCCAGTAGTTGGTAGAGTTATAGCTGGAAATCGGGAAGCTGGTGGTGGACGCATAAGTGTATACACCATTTCCGCCATCAAGGCCGTCCGCGAGGGCGTGCAGCGGTGTGCTGTCCACTCCAGACGAGCCAAAAAAGGCCATGTCGAACGCGTAGTGGCCGAGTGGCGTGAAGTACGAAGCCACATAAGTCGTCCCGCCCATGATCAGCACCGGAGTGCTAAAGTTCGCTTGCTGCCACCCTGTCGCACTCTCCCCGGTAAACTGAGCGGTTGCCAGGAGTGTGCCCGAGGAATCCCAGAGGTTGCCGATATGGGTTCCGCCATTGGCCGCACTTTTGTAGAAGCGGACCCCAGTGACATAGCCCGTGGAATCGGCGCGGAACTTTACTCCCAGCTCGACACTGGCCGATTCGCCAGAATCGGCAATCGTCGGTACCGTGGCGGAGGTCCAGATCGTGCAAGGAGAACATTGCGCAGCCAGTCCGCAGGTTAGAAGCAGCACACAGAACACAATGAGAGAATTTAATCGGCGCATCGTAGTTACGCTCCTAGACTCTTTGTGATAAGAATCTTTTATTTTTTGTTCGTATTTCAGTCTTGATACAGAGGAATTGCAGATTTGCGGCTGCGTTACGCCATCGTGGTGGGTATCGCATCTCGCTCAGAAGATTGACGAACCGACGACTTCGCAATTTGTTCGACTGCCTGGCGTGCAATCTTGACCATGGCGTTATTGTTCAGCGTCGAGTTGATGATCTGGGTCGTATTCGCCAGAACGAGACCCTCAACGCCGGTTTCCATCTCGGGGACGATCTCCGAGTAGTGCAGCGTGGGGACGGGCTGCACGAAGCGCTCACGAAACGTGAAGCGCTGCTCGATGTCACTATCCTGAAAATCGGGAACGACGCGCATCAAGTGTTTGCGAAACACCGCCCAGATCTCGTTATTGGACGCCTCAAATAAGGGGTCGCCGGGCGAAGTGTACTTTGGAAGGTAAACTAGATGACGTCCCTGGGTCTCATCGGTCGAGATCAGGTTCGTCATCTCGATAACGCCGGTAAAAGGAAAATCCTCACTGGCAAGGTTTGTAACGTAAAAGGGGCTCAGCTTGCGCTTTAGCACCAGAGTCACACACACGATTCCCAGATATGTGACTGCATTCAGCTTCCGCCGGTAGTCGTCGCTCAAGTTAGGCGTAATGGCGGCCAAGGGCTGGCTGGGAATGGTTGCGACGACCCGGTCGAAGCGCTGCCTCCCACCGTCCAACTCGAGTTCAAGACATCCATCGTGAGACGCAATATGTCTGACGGGAGTGTCCGTCACAATGTGTCCACCCAGCGCGGACACGGCCTTTACCAATCGCTCAAAAACCGTGCGGTAGCCACCTTGCACGTATCCCAGACGCTCCTGCTGGCTGCCGTTCTTGTCTCTGGTCGAGTACAGGCGCGTGATCGTTGCCCAGATGAATGCGGCGGAAGCCTGCTCACGACACCCTCCGAGCTTGCATTTGAGCAGCGGTCCCCACATCTTCTGGTAGTTCTTCTCACCAAAAACGCGGGTGAGCCACTCTGTAGCCAACGTCCCCTCAAGCGAATGCCAGTCTTTGATCCGGCACGTATAGAGAATACCCAGGGCAAGCCGGGCCTTTTGCCAGAGGCTCAACGGACGGAACCTCAGGAAGTCCAGGCTGGTGCTCATCGAGTAAAGCTTCTCGTCTGCGAAGAATCCAACCTTAGTCGGATTCCATTGCAGGCTCGGGGTCAGTCCGAGGTCGTCGATCAACTGAAGCAGTGGACCGTCGGAGGTAAGAATGCAGTGGTAGAACTTGTCCCACCAGAATTCGCCAAAGTTGAAATAGGTGGCCAAGCCGCCGAGTTGGCCACGGCCTTCGATGACCGTTACATCCGCTCCCGCTCGGAGCAGATAGAACGCCGTCGTAAGGCCGGTGATTCCACCGCCAAGCACTGCGACCTTCATGCCAGATATGTTTTGAGTACGATTCATGTCGAGTTAGCTACCCGCGATCAGCATGACGCCCAGGCCGATCACTGCCACGGCGATCCAGCGATTCCGATTGACCGATTCGTGAAAGAATAGCGCTGAGAGGATGTTGACCAGAACGTATCCGAAAGCGACCAGCGGGTACGCGTAGGAAAGCTCAAGTTTCTGAAGTCCGAGCAGCCACAGAGCAGTCGCCAGAACGAAGCAGATTCCCCACAGCCAGACATACGCTTGGCGAACAACGCCGAGAATCAAGGAGCCGATTCCGCCGCCGTTTCGGTTTTGCTGCAACCTGCTAAGTCCCTGCTTCAGGAAAATTTGCGCGACCGCACTCAAGGTCACGCTAATCCAGATCATCAGTTTCGGGCTCATTGCTGGCTACCTCGCGATTTGCGATTCATCAGCACCATGCCCAGGACAATGAGTGCCACTCCGGATAACCGCCGTACAGACGGCGATTCGTGGAAGAACGCCGAACTGGCGAATACGACTAGCACGTAGTTGATACTGGAAAGCGGATAGAGGAAGCTGATTTCCTGCTGAGCAACAGCAGCCATCCAGCAGAGGGATCCAAGCAGGTACACAATCAATCCGCCGGCAACCTGCGGTTGGAGCACAGAGTTGAAGACCCGCACCCAGGCCGGACCGGAAACGCCCCCCAGGGCTGCGGCACTCAATCCGGACTTGATGAGAAGGTGGCCGGACACCACAAAAACCGATGACGCCGAAAACGGCACCCACCAGTGACGTAGCATCGCCAGCGGACTACGCCGTTCCATTTGTTCAGGCGCCTCCATTAACAATGGGGACGCCGCAATTTCACTATTCGCAAGATTAGAATTCATCGGAAAGTTTTAGCCTTAGAAGGAGTTTTGATTAGTGTGGATCGCTAAACGGCAGGCACTAGAACCTGACTCACAGGAGCCTGACTCGGAGCAACCTTACTCGGAGAGACTTGACGTTGCCATTCGATCGTGCGCCGCAATCCTTCCTCAAGGCTGACTTGCGCCGCGAATCCTAATACCCGATTTGCTTTGCTAACATCCGGCACTCGGCGGCGGACGTCCTCGTACTTGCGACCGTCAATTTCGTTGTAGGGGATAAAGTGCAGATCGAGGGGGCGCTCGCTTGCGGAGAGGCGGTGAATCAGCCTCGCCAGGTCCACGATGGTGACTTCGTGGGTGCTTCCGATGTTGAAGATCTCCCCTTGAGGCCCGTCTTCCAGAACCGCTGCGAGTCCTCGCACCGTATCGGAGACATAAGTGAAGCTGCGAGTTTGCATCCCATCGCCGTGAATCGGAATTGCTTCTCCACGAAAAATGGCTTCGATGAAGACCGACTGGGGGCCTCCCCACCAGGTCAGATTCTGGCGCGGCCCGTAAGAGCCGAAAATCCTGACAACGCTGACCGGTATCCCATAAGCGTCGGCAAAGGCAAAGGCCAGATGCTCATCGAAAAGCTTCGAGGAAGCGTAGGCCCAGCGAGCGATGGTGGACGATCCCAGAACCAGGTCGTCGTCTTCGGAAAAAGGTATGTTCGGATTCTTACCGTACACATCCGAAGTCGAGGCCAGCATGAACTTTGCCTTCTGCTCGACAGCAAGCTGCAGCATGTTGTGGCCGCCCTGCGAGTTGATCAGCAGAGTATCGATTGCCTTTCCGTAGCGCGGAATCTTGAAGGCCGCCAGATGGGCGATTGACGAAACACCCGTTGCGACCTTTCGCACTGCATCCAGGTTACACACATCGAGTTGGTGAAATTCGAAATCCCGGTGCCCCATCGCTGGTCGCAGGTTCTCCAGGCTGCCGTGTGATAGGTTGTCGACTCCAATCACGTGGTAACCACGTTCCAGGAGCACATCCGATAGGTGCGAACCCAGGAAGCCTGCTGCACCGGTGATCATGACTTTCTTTTGCGCCATAAGTTTAGTTACCTGCCTGCGATGTAGAATCGACCAATTGACGAATCAGTACTTCCGCCGCATGGCCCGCGCCAAACAGAGTGAGATCGCGTGAGCTGGACGGATATACTCCGTTCTTGTTCCATAAACTATCGAGCAGGGGATGGGCTTGGCCAGAGGTGACATTCACTAGCTGATTCCACCCGCCTTCGAGTGTTTCCACCCACTCCGTTTCGTTGCGCAGAGTCAGGCAGGGAACGCCGAGGAAGTAAGCTTCCTTTTGAACCCCACCAGAATCGGTCATCACGATGCGGGCATGACTCTCGAGCGCGAGCATATCAAGATAGGAAACCGGATCAATCATCAAGACATTCGGGGAGTGCGAGACCTTTGTGAGCAGGGCCTGAAGTGCGGAAACCTGCGTGGTGCGGATGCGCGTCCGTGGGTGAATCGGAAACACTACCGGATAGCGCGTTTTCGCGAGTAATTCGAAGATGTTGACCAAGTTCTCTTCGGAGTCGGTGTTCTCTGCGCGGTGCACGGTAAACAGAATGTAATTACCTTCTGCCAGACCGAGTGTGGTCAGAATGTGCGAACGCTTGTCAGCGATTTGCTGAAAGTTCAGGACAGCGTCGAGCATCACATCGCCCGAGAGTTGTACCCCCCGTGTGATTCCTTCGTCGGCGAGGTGCCTGACTGCGGTGGTGGTCGGACAGTAGAGAAAATCCGAGACATGGTCGGTGAGCACGCGGTTGATTTCTTCCGGCATCGCTCGATTGAAACTTCTCAATCCAGCTTCCACGTGTGCCACGGTCATTCCCAACTTAGACGCTGCCAGTGCGCCGGCCAAAGTCGAGTTCGTGTCTCCGTAGACCATGACCACGTCCGGCTGCTCTTTCAGCAGCACTTCTTCTATGCCCACCAGTAGTTGTCCAGTTTGCTTGCCATGAGTACCCGAGCCTACGCCCAAGTTGTACTTGGGTTTAGGCAGCGGCATCTGCTCGAAGAAGACGTCTGAAAGATTGTGATCGTAATGCTGCCCGGTGTGGACCAGGGTGTGGAGGAGGCGGTGCTCACCCTTATGCAGACGGTTATGGGCACGAACCGCCTCCACCACCATGGCAGCCTTAACGAACTGCGGCCGCGCCCCGACGATTGAGAGAATGCGCAATGACATGGATTACTGATTGTCCAACAGTTGCTCGGCCGGAACGTCGCGCCATACTTTTGCGGGGGATCCGACGACAATCTTTTTTGCCGGCACATCGCGCGTGACGACAGAGCCGGCAGCTACCAGCGCATCTGCACCGACGGTCACCCCCGGGAGGAAGGTGACGTTGGCTCCGACACGCGCTCCTCGTCTGAGCGTGACACCTTTGTGGTATTTGAATCGTTCTTTGGTGCGACCCAGAAAGTTGTCGTTTGTGAAGCTGACCTCGGGGGCAATGAAGCATCCATCCTCGATTTCTGACAGAGCGGTAATGTACGCTTCGGTTTCGATCTTGCAGCGTTTGCCCACCTTCACTTTGTTCTCCACGGTAACGCCGCGACCGATGATCGTGTACTCCCCGATCTCGACATCTTCGCGGACAGAAGCCAGGTCAGCAACCATGACTTTAGTGCCGAGTTTGCAGCCACGATAGAGCACGGTGAGGGCGCCAATGATGCAAGCATCTGCGATCTCGCACGGCGGGAGAACCTGCTCGCGTGTGATCGCGCTTAGGGCTGCTTTCATCGGCAGTTTGCCGATTACCGAATTATCGTCGATGCGTACGTTGTCGCCGATGATCGTGTCAGCATGAATGACCACTCCATGCCCGATCTGGCAGTTTCGGCCGATTTGAACATTTTCCAGGACGACTGTGTTATGCCCGCAGAGCGTGCCATCTCCGATCTTGGATGATGGGTGTATAAGATGACTCAGAAGTGGCTGGACGTAGCTTGTCATTAGAATTATTCCTCCGAATACGAACTGGTTGACCGTCATGCTCCATCGATTCCTGGGCGGCTTGCAGGATGCGGATCACTCGAAGACCGTCTTGGGCATCGCTCAAGGGAACCTTGCGGTCGCGCACGCAGTCGATGAAGTGCTGGCACTCGATCTTGAGTGGTTCGGTTGTTTCCACGCGCGGAATCAGGATGTCTCCAAACCGCACCTGGATAGAGTCTCCATAGCTGCGGATAGAAGGAACTTCCGCGTGGTTGTTATAGACGCGCAGCTTCTCTGAAGCTTCCGTGTCATCGAAGACCACCATTTTGTTGGCGCCCACTACCGTGGTTTTGCGAACCTTGTGCGGGTCAAGCCAGCTCAGGTGAATGTGCGCCATGATGCGGTTCTCGAAGTACAGACTCAGAAAGACGACATCCTCGATGCCATCTTGAATGAAGCTCTGACCGCGGACGCTGACGTCAATCGGTTCCATCTCGAGCATGTAAAGAATTTGCGAAATATCATGCGGAGCAAAGCTCCAGAGCGCGTTTTCATCCCCGCGAATCCTGCCAAGATTCACTCGCTGAGTGTAGATGTAATAGACCTCGCCCAGTTCGCCACTCTGGATCATCGACTTTAGCCGGCGAACGACCGGGTGATACTCGAGCAGATGCCCGACCATCAGGACCTTCCGGCGCGTGTCGGCCAGTTCTGCCAATTCTTCGGCATGCGCTACATTGAGCGTGAACGGCTTCTCAATAAACACATCGCGATCGGCAAGAAGAGCCTTCCTTGCAAGCTCGTAATGTGTAACCGCCGGCGATGAAATTATCACGGCTTCGATGGAGTCCTGCCGTAGAAGTTCGTCGAAATCTGCTGCAACGTTAACCCATGGCCATGCTTTCTTTGCAGAATTAGTCCGTTTCGGGTCGACGTCACAGCAACTTACGAGTTCGCAGTCTTTCAGGTCAGCAAAGGTTCTCGCGACGTTCCAACCCCAGGCACCAAGTCCTGCCACACCGACTTTAATCATGACTCATCGTCTCCTTAATTCTGATTTGTGAATGAAAGACGAGCGGGGGGACTCGATCCTTATTACTTGCTCGTTCTGGTTACCGGTTGAGCGGGCCCATGGAGGGTTTGATGGATTCTTCTTGCGAGAGTCGAGGCGATCAAGCGAAGGTGACCGCGAACGGTTCGCAGGATCTTCATCTTGGAGTGCCCAATCTTTCGCGAATGCAATGTCATGGGGACTTCGACAATACGGTACCCGGTTTCCGCAGCGCGGATGAGGATTTCCGAGGCCGAAACAAAGCCGTCTTCTTGGAATGGAACCGAGTCGACAACTTCGCTGCGGTATGCCCGAAAGACGCTGGTATAGGTGTAAAGCCGAACCGGTGCGATCAGGCCATAGAGGGCCGAACAACCTCGACTGAGGACAAGTCGCCACTGCGGCACACCTTCCACAGTGCCGTCGGGGTGATAGGGGGAAGCGACTGCAATGTCGCCGCGCTCGGTCTCCAGAGCCGCGACCAGCCTCTGCAGGTTCTCGGGGCCATAACTGCAATCTGCGTCGATCGTGCACACGATCGATCCACGGCAACGGCTGAATCCGGTGCGAAACGCTGCGCCGACGCCGCGGTTGTGTACATGAGCCAAGACCTGAACATTAGGGTTGTTTTCGAATGTCTCACGCAGAAGGACGCCCGTTCGGTCAGAGCTGCCATCATCGACGAAGATGAATTCGAGAGCGACCGACTTGTCCCAGGCACTTCGAAGATTGCCGAGCCTCTCTTGCAGCTGAGAGATTCCAGTCTCCTCGTTGTATACAGGGATGACGATCGACACGAGATCGCGGATATGATCAAAAGTCATGAGTGTATGCTGTTTGGTTTTGGTGAAAGATCGAGCTACTTCCGCACCACATCCGCCAGGCCGGCGACCACGGAGTCGATCTGCGTGTCTGTCAGTTCAGGATAGATGGGCAGCGACAGAGCTTCGTTGGCCGCTTTTTCTGTTTCCGGGAGATCCCCCTGCTTGTAGCCCAACGACGCGTAGATAGGCTGCAGGTGGATGGGAGTCGGATAGTAAACGGTGCTGGGAATGCCGCGCTCGCCTAACGCCTTGGAGATGGCGTCGCGCTCCTGAACTCGAACCGTATATTGATGGAACACATGCTCCCGTGACGGAGCAGTATAGGGAGCAACTACCGAAGGAACCTGCTGCAGCAGGCGATCATAACGGGCGGCCCGGTCCCGACGGCCAGCGTTCCAGCCATCGAGATAACGCAGCTTTACGCGCAAAATTGCGGCTTGTATTTCGTCGAGGCGGCTATTCCAGCCTTGTTCTGCGCTGAAGTATTTCTTGGTTGTGCCATGGGCACGAAGGGATCGAAGCCGCTTGGCAACTTCTTCGGAATCGGTGACAACCATACCGCCGTCGCCGTATGCGCCAAGGTTCTTGCTGGGGAAAAAGCTCAGGCAGCCAAGGTCGCCCATAGACGCGGCTTTTCGGCCCTTATAAGTGGCGCCGATCGCCTGCGCCGTGTCCTCGATGACATACAAGTCGTGCCTGGCGGCGAGTTCAAGAATCGGGTCCATGTCCGCGGTCTGCCCGTAAAGGTGAACCGGCACAATCGCTTTCGTGCGACTGGTGATCTTTTGCGCCACCTGGGCCGGATCGATGCAGAACGTGCCTGGGTCGATATCCGCAAAGACCGGCTTCCCGCCCAGTAAACTGACGGAGTCCGCGGTCGCGATGAATGTGAACGAAGGCAGAATCACTTCGTCTCCGGGGCCAACGCCGCAGGCCGATAATGCCAGAATCAGCGCATCCGTGCCTGAAGCCACTCCCACGCCGAATTGGCGGCCACAATAGCGTGCAACATCCTGCTCAAGCGCCTTCACTTCCGGACCGAGAATGAAATGTTGTGATTCCAATACCCGATCGATTGCAGCTTTAATTTCATTTTGAATCGGTCTGTACTGTGCTCCCAGGTCGAGCATGGGAATCGGTTCAACTTGGATCGCTGAAGAGTTCATAAGATTATGAATTCCTTTCCTTCCTAGAAAACCGTGATAGATTCAATTACTTCTTCGCTACTTCCAAAGGCAACTCGATGGAGCGCAACACTCGGGCCGGATTACCCGCAACGATCGTATTGGCGGAAACGTCTTTGGTCACAACGCTTCCCGCACCAACGATAGCGTTCTCCCCAATAACAAGATTTGCAAGAACAGTCGCTCCCGATCCGATGGAGGCGCCTTTTTTCACCAACGTGTGCTCCACATGCCAGTCCTGCTCGGTCTGAAGTGATCCGTCGGGATTCGTAGACCGCGGGTAACTATCGTTAATGAACACGACCCCGTGGCCAACAAAGACACCGTCTTCAATCGTCACGCCTTCGCAGATGAAGGTATGACTCGAGATCTTGCAACGTTTGCCGATAGTTGCCCTCTTCTGGACCTCGACAAAGGCTCCGATCTTTGTTTCGTCACCAATCTCGCAACCGTAGAGGTTAATGAACTTTGACAGCTTCACATTCTGTCCAAGCTTGACATCGTCAGCAATGGACAGAAACTTGCCGTCGGTCTTGTCGAGGGTATTGGCTGTCATACATTCTCCGCGGGGCACTACGTTCTTCGAAATGTTTCCGGTATGGGTTGGCGCGAGCAAACGCACAAATGATCACAGATAGACAAGCGCGCCCCGCTTGCGCAGGGACTTGGTGGATGCTTCGAGCATGCGCACGATGCGCAGACCAGCGGCTCCATCGTTGATCGGACTGGTGCCATCTGCGATGCACTTGACGAAATACGCGAGCTCAAGGCGCAGCGCCTCAGCCTGCTCCAGGTGCGGCGACCACATATCGCCGGAGCGATAGCTCACGAGAAGTTCGTAAACTCCCTCGCGGCTGTTCATATCTACGCCTTTGTCATAGACCTTGATCTTTTCGTCGGCTTCGAGGTCGTTCCAGACCAACATTTTTTTCTCGCCCCCGATAAGGGTCGTCCTGACCTTTACCGGTGAAAGCCAGTTCACGTTGACGTGGGCGATGACGGAATCGGGGAAGTAGAGAGTGATGAATGCGATATCTTCGTGCCCATTGAGATGCTTCTGACCGGTTGCAACCAGCGCTTCGGGATTGCTTTCAATCACATGGTCCAGGATCGACAGATCATGGGGCGCGAGGTCCCAAATGACGTTGATGTCGTGTTGAAAGAGTCCCAGGTTGACTCTGGTCGAGTCGTAGTAATAGAGCTTGCCTAACAAGCCTTCCTGCACCAGCTGTTTGATTTTCTTCACCGCTCCGGTGAACAGGAAGGTGTGGTCCACCATAATTTTCAAGTTCTTTTTCTCGGCCAGCTCAAGCAGTTCTTCCGCCTGGCGAACGTTGCTGGTAAACGGCTTCTCGACGAAGACATGCTTGCCATGTTCAAGAGCCGCCTTAGCGAGTTCAAAGTGGGTCCACACCGGGGTGACGATGGCTACCGCATCAATCTCAGACGAGGTCATCACCTCAGAGGTGTCGGCTGTAACGTAAATCTGAGGATGGTTCTGGTGGGCCCGTTTGCGGGCCGAGGAGCTCTTGTCGCATACCGTTGCGATCTCTACGCCGCTCATGCCTTGGAGGTTTCTGACGATGTTCGGTCCCCAATAGCCATACCCGACAACCCCGAACCTGATTGTGCTGCTCATCCGTCCAGTTGAGGGTCGCTGTACTGGAGAATCCAAAGTTGCTAGTGCGCCGTTACCATTCGAAAACATCGAAGCTCCACTCCTTCTGCGCTCAGCGAGCCCCTGCGACGACAGCTCGAGGTGTGCGCAACAAGATTTTGAGGTCGAGCCAGGGAGACCACGACCTGGCGTATATGAGGTCAAGCCGAACCATTTCGTTGAACGCCAGCCGATTCCGGCCATTGACCTGCCAGAGGCCTGTGATGCCCGGCTTAGCTTCCATCACCCGCCGCCTGTGCCACAGGTCGTATTTATCTACTTCGTACTCAATTGGAGGTCTGGGTCCAACCAGAGACATCTCGCCCTTCAGAACGTTGATGAACTGGGGAAGTTCGTCCAGGCTGGTCCGGCGCAAGAACTCCCCGACTGACGTGATCCTGGGATCATTAGTGAGCTTGTAGACGCCCTGTCCGTTGCCGTTGCAGGGCTTCTTTTCAGCAACGCCGGCGATCAACTGCAGAACATATTCCTTATGCTGGCTGCAGTTGTTGTTGGCATACATCGACCGGAATTTGAGCATGGGGAACGGGACGCCATATTGACCGACGCGCCGCTGACGGAAGAAAACGGGGCCCTTGGATGTGAGTTTGACCGCTAGCGCGATCAGGAGAAAGATCGGGCTAGTCAATACAAGGGCAAAAAGACTTCCACAGATGTCCATTGCCCTCTTCAGAATGCAAGACATTCTCCTGGCCTGATCCCGTCTCGCCAGATCGGGGTAGAGCACCGGTACGTTCGGCATGCGTGATGTGACCTGCCACTCGTCGGGGAACCAGTGAAACGAGATGCTGATCTGACTAAATTGCTCGGGGTTGAGATTGTCCTCCAGGGCGCGGCTGATTCGGGCCAGCACAGAGCTTAGGATCTGTTTCTTCGCTTCTAGGTCAATTTCGGTGAACATCGTGCCCACGATACGGCCATTCTTGTACCAGCCGACGATATCCGTTTCCCGGGTCGCCGGAAACAGCACATCCAGAATCTTGGCCAGACTGCTCTGGGCGTTGTTGGCTGATATCCCGTCTCCCATCTCCAGCAGCATCAGAAGGAAGGCTTTGTGCGACCGCTCTGTCCTCTTTCTTTCGAGAGAGATCATCCGATGAAATACTTCCTCGCTGACGCCGCTGCGAGCGGCCACCGGCTTGGCGTCCATGGCAAATCGATCTTGGTCTACACCTTCAAATGAGGGTCGCAAGGTCACCACTTCTTCTCCTAGCTTCTTCAACGGTTCGGACTCAACGGACAAAGGACTACGCGTGGCAATACCGAGGGGAGGGCATTTCCGCTGGACTGATTCTGGAAGACTATGTCTCGACGTTTCTCGCTTCTTTGGCTGCGGTGGCGTATCGCTGGTAGTAGTTGTCATGATTCCCATTGGAACTGGAATTCAAGACAACCCCGAGCAGGTCTGCCTTCTTGAGGATCTCCAGACCGCTCTCAAGCGGAGTTTTTTCCGTCTTTCCTTCCCGCACCACCAATAGAGCGCCGTCGGTCAACCGCCCCCAAACGGTGGTGTCGGCAAGGGGGAGTACCGGGGGTGAATCCACGATGATCCAATCGAACATGGATGAGACTTGTCCCATTAAGGTGGAAAGGCGCGAGGACTGCATGAGTTCCAGAGGATTGGTGGGAGGATGACCCGCCGGCATCAGCCAGAAGTCTGGCCCCTCGAGGTGATAGATGTTGCCGGCCGACTCGGAGTCGCCTCGCAGCCACTCGGTGAGTCCCTCAGGTTTATCCAGTCCAAACTGCTGGGCCAGCACGGGTCTTCTCAGGTCACCTTCAATTAGAAGGACCCTTTGCCTCTTCCTTCGCGCCAGAACACAGGCCAGATTGGCAGACACCAGGCTCTTCCCCTCTTCCGCGATCGTGCTGGTCACCAGTACTTTCTTGATGGGGCGGCTTTGTTGCAGTTGCCGCAATCGGACTCCAAGCATGCGGAATTTCTCGGCGGCAAGACTCTCCGGTTCGAGGAGGAACACTAACCGACTTGGCCCGGTGATACAGACTTCTATGGATGGAAAGTCCGGGGAAGCACTGGCTGGAGTTTCCTTTGCGGCGGGTGCTTCGAACACCTTAGTCACAACCGATATCGTGTCTGGGTATTCGATTCCGCTCTGCTCTGCTCCCGATCTTTGTAAGGCGTCAAAAATACGGCTCATGTTCTTCTCACTCCGGCGCCGACTGCTTCACGCATATCTGGCTCGAGTTCCTGAGCATTGCGCAACGACGCATAAAGATCAAGGAGCGTCTTTGCCGCTCGTTCGATTTCTGCTGAATGTCCGTTTTGTCCTGGCTGCTGATTAGTTGAAGGATGAACTACGTTCAGGCGGAAATCCTCAGCGACAACCTTTATTGTTAGAGGAGTTATGCTTTTCGACTGTGCGGCATATCCGTGAATAAGTGCGTTTTCGCAGAGCGTATTGATCAGCCTCGGGATCCCACGCGATTGGCGATGCACCTCGACAACCGTTTCCATCGGAAACAGCTCGGTAGAACTCGCGCATCCCGCCACACGCAGACGGCACTCGATGTATCCGCGCGCTTCGTCTAGATCAAGTGCGCCAAGATATGAGCGCATTGCAATACGCTGCTTGAGTTGTCGCAGATCAACCGAGTCGAGTTTCTCATCCAATTCCGGTTGTCCCACTAGCAGGATCTGCAGCAATTTTTCTCGCGGTGTTTCCAGGTTTGTCAGAAGCCGAATTTCCTCAAGCAGTTCGGCGGATAGGTGATGTGCTTCATCCGCCACGAGGACGGTCGCCAGATTCTGACGATAGCGCGCGATCAGATAATCGCTCAGGCTGAGCAGCAGCTCGCTTTTGGACTTTCCAGCGGTCGGAAGGCGGAAGTCTCCTGCTATGTATTGCAGGAACTCTGTCGGGCTCAAACGCGGGTTGAATACATACGCATATGCGACATTAGCCCGATGAAGGACTTCAAGCAGGCACCGGACCAGCAGAGTTTTGCCGGTACCGACCTCGCCCGTAATGACTACGAAGCCCTTGCGCCGACGCACGCCGTAATAAAGAGCTGCCAGCGCCTCGTTGTGGCGCTTGGTGCCGTACAAGAAAGAGGGATCCGGCGTGATCTCGAAGGGATTCCGCTTCAAATTGTAGAACGTTTTATACACAAGTCTGCGGCTCAGCCCCGGAGATAACTGAATAATGATCCAGCGAGGATGACGATGGCGACAGCGGCCGTCATCGCCCAGTCTCGCCAGACTCTCGCACTCTGTAATCGTCCTTCGCTTGGAGTCTTGACGACCGGGATTTCGCACAGCACCGCCACTGGAAGCAGCTTCTTGATTTCTTTCTCGCTGTAGAGGCGATCGTCCGCAAACTCAAACGCTCCCGCCACGAACAGGCCTAACGCAAATCCAATCCCCAGCCCAATCCCACAAAATTTCAGGCGATTCGGAAAGTCGGGTTTTGTCGGCAGACTGGGCGGATCGAGAACGCGGAAGCGTTCGCCTTGCTGCAGCAGTTCCATGCTGGTAGCCATGGCCGATTCGTTCTTCTTCTTCAAGAGTTCATCGTAGTTTGCTTTCGATTGGTCATAGCCCCGGGTCAGGTCGGCCAACTGCTGCTCGCGAACCGGTTCCTGATTTAGCCGCCCCTGGTACTCGTTCACCTTTGCCTTCAATTCGGCAATGGAGTGCTCGCGGTTCGCAATCTCGACCTGGTTCGACTGCAATTGACTCTGCAACTGGGCCTGCATTGAAGGTTGAGTCGCGCCATCGGTCGAAAGGCTCGTTCCGCCCGCTTGGACCTCGGCAACAAGTTGATCACGCCGGCGTTGCGTCTTGGCAATCTGATCCTTGACCTTGCGAACATCAGGATGGCGATCCGTGTAGTGAGAACTGAGATCGGCCAACTGAGTTTTCAGGCGATCTAACTCCTGGTCGATCGCGGCCAAGCCAACCGGAGCACCATCTGCCGCAGGCGCCGACACCCTGAAGCTGCGGTACTGGTCGACCAACGACTGGAGATAAACACGCTGCTGCTTGGCAGTGTTGAGCGCATCTTCCTCGGTCCGCAACTGCGATTGCATGCCGCCCAGAATCTGCAGATTGCTTTGCACCTGTGTCGGAAGCTCTCCTACGTGCTGTCCTTTGAACTCGCGGATCTTTCCTTCTTGCTCAGCCAGACTCTGCCGAGCCGCCTCCAACTGTCCCTCGAGGAACTTCGTAGTGTCTTCCGATTGTTGCTGGCGAACTTCCAGATTCTCGCTGATGAACAGGTCCGTAAGCTCACTAGTTACGAGCTGCGCCATACTGGGATCGCCCGCTGTGTAGGAGACGTTAAATGCGTTCACCCGGCTCTGCGGATCCCGTACAAGCTCGATCTCGATGTCCTTGCGCATGCGGCCTACCTGCTCGTCCGGATTGAGCCGTGAGCGATTGTCGCCGTAGAGATGCTTGCCATCGATGATGTGCATCAGGCGCGTGCGGCTGAGAATTTGCTGGGTAATGCTTTGCATCCTCTGTTGGACGTCATCGGTCACATTGGGGGTGACGTAATCTTTGGGCATCGTGGGTTGCTCAACCAGAATCAGGGTGCTCGAGCGATAGCGCGGGGGCAGAACCCAGCTCACCGCCCACACCACGAGCCATCCCAGAAACATAGGGATCAGGAAGTGCAGATGCCGGCGCCGAATTAACCCCAAATAATGCTGCAGGTCAATCGGCGCTGGTTCTTTCTCGTCTAGGTCGTTAACCATCGAACTATCTCCCCAAGGGTCTGGCGAAGGAGTAGGAAATCGATACAAATTCGCGATTGGTGTTGGGCGTCCCCGCGATGCTCGGGATGTTGTACGTCTGGTGTAAGCGGGTATAGCCCAACTGCAAGCTGATATGCTCACCGACCCGGCGTTCCAGGGCCGCCGTGCCCGAGTTGGTGTGACCGTTGGCCACGCCGAGTGAAGCCCCTAGGACGTTGTTATTGGCGTAGAATCCCGCGACGGATGCTGTCAGGTTAGGAGTAAGCTGCAGCCGGGCGTCGGCGCTGGCATTGTCCAGACGAACCGCGCCCATCAGCCCGCCGCCTCCACTCACCGCGTGCGAATAGCTTAAGGCTCCGCTGAGGAAATGCCCTTCCCAGTGCAGGCTGGCGCCACCTGCTGGCGCCCAGCCGCGGAGAGAAAACGCAGGGATGTTCAACGAAGAGATGGCCGGTTGCACGGTGTCAGAGAACTGCGGCCCCCCGAAGAACGACATCGAGAATCGTCGGGTCATGTAGACCGTATAGAAGAGGAAAACGGAGTGCGTCCGGGTTACGTCGTCGACACCGTCCGGATAAGACACCAGCCGCTGGTACTGATAATTGGCGCCAATGTAGTGCCGTGTCGTGACACGATGCGCATAGAACACTGAGCCCGCTTGTGAGCCTGCATCCGCAAGTCCGGGCACTTGCGCCGCGTCCTGATAGTGCAGGGTGCTGAAACTTCCGCCCGCGCCAATCATGTCGTTGCCGTTGAACTGATACGTGATCCCAAGATTGCCTAAGTTGCCAAGCCGGTTGGCAAGGGGTGCAATCACCGAATTGTTCGATCCTGGGGATCCACCGAACACGGGCCCGAAGGCCAGGTTGGGTTGGTTGAACACGCTGGAACCCTTCTGAAAGCTGTCGCCGGCGCTGAATGTCACATGAGGGCTGAGCCGGTATTGGAAGCTGAGCGAGGCAGTATGATCTGCTTCATCCCTCGCGCTCGTGCGTTGGTAGAAGGTGAACCCCGGTGCATAGGTCAAATCCCAATGGAGCCGCGACGTGGTTGCATCCAAACCTATCGTCGGCCAGACTGAATAGTTGATGTCACTCACTGGATGTCCGGCCATTGATCCCAGCACGTTATCGTTGTAAGCGCTGCTGAACACAACCCCGTAGTGCAAGGAATTTGTGTGTTCTAGCGAATCAAGAGCCACCGGGTATGCGCGGCCACTTACAGGCGGTGGCGTGAGCATGCGGTCTTCCAGGTTCGTCACGGCGCTCGCATCATCCGCGGCAGAATCCTGCGCTTGCGGCCAGGCCGGCAGAACGGTGAACACCACCACAAACAGGAAGATAAGTTTTGGCATGGCGCTACTCACGGTACAACGATGGTGTCACGTGCTTGTAACTTCACGTTCTGCAGGGGATTGACGCCCTTAATGACTTCTTTGTAGTTGAAGGGCAACCGCGCCTGTGTGCCGTCTGTATTTTGACGCAAGACGTAGATCGATTTCTGTTTAGCGAAGTCGCGGAAGCCGCCGACAAGAGCAATAGCATCCAGAACAGTGGGAGAGTTCGTGATCACGTACGAACCGGGGCGCGCCACTTGTCCCAAAACGTTGAATTTCTGGCTGTTGATCTGCTGCACCATCACCGTGACTTCCGGCTCCGAAATGTAGCTCTTGAGCCGGCTCGCGATTTTCGCTTCCAGCTTGAGGGGTGTCTCTCCCGCCGCTTGTAGTTCTCCCACCAGCGGAAGTGAGATCCTGCCATCAGATCGCACCGGAATGGAGTGAGAAAGATCGGGTTCCTTCCAAACGTTGATCGCTAGTACGTCGTCATTGCCGATCACGAAACTGTCATCGTGCGGCTTCGATACAGAGACGGCCGGTGATTGGGTTGCGGAGGTGGTTGCGTCGACAGGCGCAGTCTGGCTCCACAGTCCACTCGACAGCACCACGAATAGTAGCGAAATGACCCATCGCCTTACCCAGAAGGCATTCAGGATTCTGGTCATGGCCTCTCCTTGGTAAATTGTTTTGGAGTTCACTTGTCGTCGCTCTAACTTAGCTTGCTCTTGTTTCCAACTCCGGCATGCGGGGACGTGCTCGCCGTCAGCGGGGACACGAACGATTCCGAGGATTTCATCTGGTATTGCTCGATCTTGTATAACAGCGACCGATAACTAACCCGAAGGAGGCGGGCCGCAGCCTTGCGGTTCCAACCTGTTTTTTCCAGCGCTAGTCCGATAGCGCTCCTTTCGGTCTGGCTCTTTACGTCATGGATCAGCGATTTCAGAGACTGCGGACTCACTTCCGCTGGTTCGATTCCATTGTCGCTGGAAGCGGGAAGATGAAATGCACAGCGCTCAGACTCAGGGACGGAGTGATGTTTTGGATCCAAGTCGTTCAGCAGCGCGTTGCTTTCGCCAGCCACCAGATACCGCTTTACGAAAGTCTTAAGTTCCGCCAGATTTCCCGGCCAAGAGTAGTTCTGACAGGCGTCGACGACCTTCGGCGAGAATTCGCGCGAAGGCAATCCGTAGTGCTTTGCCTGGCAGTGCATGAAATGCCGCAGCAGAACTCGAACTTCTTCCTTGCGCTTGCGAAGCGGAGGCACATGAACGGTGACCTCGCTCAGCCGGTAATACAAGTCCTCCCGCAACCTTTTCTCAGCCAGGGCGTGTTCGAGATTGGCGCTGGTTGCGGCCAGAACACGGACATCGGCTCTTTGCATCGTGTCGCTGCCCACTCGCGCGTAGCGACGGTTCTGCAGCACGTCCCGAAGGCGTGCCTGCAGATGGTTTGGCATTTCGGTGAGGTCGTCGATCAAGAGCGTGCCCTTGTCTGCAATCTCGAATTTCCCAGGAGTCGAACGGGTTGAGCCCGAGACGGCTGTCTCGACGCCGAACAGTTCCTGCTCTAGGAGATCGCCGGGCAGTGCCCCGCAGTTTACCTTCAGGAACCTGAAACCCGAGCGGACCGATAAACGGTGGATCAGCCGGGCCGCCGTTTCCTTCCCGCTTCCCTTTTCTCCAAGAATGAGAACCGGAATGTCGGCTTCGGCCAGCAACTCGGCTTGCGTACGAAGCTTTTGCATGAGCGGGCTCGCGCTGACGAAGAATGTGCCGTCGCCCAGCGATTCGATATTCTCGCTGGCAACCTCGGCCGGCTGCGCATCTTTGAATCGCGCCAGGCGGTGGATAGCAAGTCCAAGGTGCTCGTCCTGGAATGGGCGGACCAGGACTTCGTCTGCTCCCATGCGGATGGCATCTTTCTTGTGGTCGGCATCGGCTGAGTGGCACACCAGGATGATCGGCAACTCAGGCCGCAGACGGCGCAGCCAGCGGAGAGTATGCAGGCCGTCACGGTCGCAACGGGGCACATCCAAGATGAAGAGGTGAGGCGCGACTCCCGACTGAATCCGTTCGAGAGCTTCCCAGGCGCTGCTGACGGTCTCCAGCTGCCAGGAATTCGATTCCGCCATCGACCACAATGGTCGCAGAACCGCCGAGTCGCGACTCACGGCAATCAGACGCCTGGTTTCTGTTGCTTGTTCCAAGGGAGACAGGATGGGTGGATCTGAAGATTTCACGCGGTTTCGACTTCGTAACCTTCAACGCGGACCGCTAACGAACGCTGAATTGCATCGATGCTAATCACGAGTTTGCTTTCGCCGTCGTGCGACAACAAAACTCCCTCCATGCCACTTAGCGCCCCACTCTTGATTCGGACGCGTTGCCCCACCTTGATGAAGGGATGAGAACTCCACGGCACGCCGTCTTCCATCACCATGCGCACCGCCTCTATCTGATCGTCGGGAATCGGTGTTCCTTCGCCGCGAGAACCCACCAGACCAAGGACGCCGTCCACGCGCAAAACCCGCAAACGGTCTACAGTCGCGCCCGCGATTTTGGCGAATACATAGCACCCGAACAAGGGCACTTCCACAACCTTCTTGCGGTCACTCCAGCGGTGGACCTCAGTCCTAAGCGGCAGAAAAGCCGTAACGCCACGTTCCTGAAGCCGCTGTGCAACCATCTTCTCGTGGCGAGCATGGGTTTGCACAGCGTACCAGTTCTCTGCCTCGGAACACCCTGCCGACTGGGCACTGCAACTTGCCCAGGACTGAATCATGCTGGCCATAGCTTCGCCCTCTAAGTCACGCCTCCGTGACCCTGTTTATGAAGAATTAAAGTGCTTTCAGACCTCAATTCGAGGTCGCACGAGCCAGGGGAGAACCTTGACCATGCGGGGAGGAAAGGTTGTTTATGTTAGTAAAGTTATAGACATTCTGATAATGCCTGTCGCTTAAGCTTTGGTCAATGGCACTTCAGGGGTATCCCACCTTCAAATCCTGGCTTTCCCCATCAGAACGACCCCACCATTCGCATGTCCGATAGCTGTCAATGCGAAAGATCTTCGCAAACACACGCAAACCGGGCAACGGTACTTCGGCCACACTCTCTTTGGTTACTTTCGTGTCAGAGGCACCCCTTGCAGGGCCTCTCGTAGCGAGAGCTCAACAATCCTCTTGGAGGCGTTGCTCGCGGTGCCCCTCCATGCCCATCTGACAGAGCGCATGCCACGATCTTCGCATCGAGATGGGCGTTGGTAATCGGGACTTCAGTCATCAGCGTCACGTCACACATCGTGCGTGCGAACTCTCACAACTGAATCTACGGGTGTAACGCGTGGGAACCGGGGGAGTGTATCTACTATCGGGCTAACGCAACAGCTACGACCGCAATCAATTTTATTGTGACTGCAAGGAGCCGCATCTGTGTGCTAACACTTGCAACATGAAGCTTACGATGTTGCAAGGTCATGCTGAAAATATAGACCCGTGTTGCGGAAGTCAAGGGCAACGCCTGTAAATCCTATGTAAACACGAGAAACTGAAGAACGCTGGCAAGTTAGTTAGCGTGTAAGTCCTTTGTTGAATACTGGAAACAAAGGTGTTAATTTTCTCAACGGTCTCTTCCCGCACAAACAGCACTTCAGGCTGCTTCGACTTCGTATCCTTCGACGCGGACCGCCAATGACCGCTGAATTGCATCCACGCTGATCACCAGGGTGCGATCTCCGTTGCGGGAGACAAGAACACCCTCCGTGCCGTCCAGAGCGCCACTGCGGATACGGACACGTTGGCCGACTTTCAAGAAAGGGTGAGACCTCCACGGCAGACGCTCTTCGAGCCTGCGCACCGACTCGATCTCATTGTCGGGAATGGGCGTTCCTTCCCTGCTACTGCCCACCAGACTCAGCACGCCATCGACGCGGAGCACACGGAGGCGCTCGATATTAGTCGCGGCGATTTTGGCAAACACATAGCAGGTGAACAGTGGCACCTCTACGACCTTCTTCCTGTCGCTCCAGCGATGGACTTCGGTCACCAAGGGCAAGAATGTTGTGACCCCGCGCTCCTGGAGGCGATGCTCCACCATTTTCTCGTGTTGCGCATAGGTCTGCACGGCGTACCAGCTTTCCTCAGCACGGGCCGCCATCGGCAGCAACTGAGGAGCATCCCCAGATCGAATCAAAGTGGCCATAGCTTCGCCCTCTAAGTCACCCTTCCTGAGTGACCCTGTTTCTTTCTGGAGTCGGCATATTCGGGTCTCAGTTTCGAGACCTCTTGGGAGGACCGAGAAGAACTCAGGGGGAGGAACTTATTACTCTACTAACCCATGGTTTCAACTTGTTCTTGCCCTGGGGGGTCTGTCGTTCACGAGATCGGGGGGAGGAACCATCCAACTCAAAGGATGAGATCTCGGTTCTTGGCCTTCACTTTGGATCCAAGCGCCGCGGAGTGCAACACTTTGCAGTCGGTGTCGCTTCCTTGCAACCTTGGACGCGTTTCATTCTGGGCGCAGAGGCTTCGCCCGTCTGTGGCCACGGTCACAATGCGTTGTGACCAGAATCATCCACTCAAACTCGCTCTTGCAAAAACCTCGAGTGGCAGCCTTCTACCGGTGAGTGGGGTCCTCGTGTCGAATGCCCCGGCACCGGTCCATGTTCTCTTCCTTTATAGAGCCTGTGCCCGAACTTCGGCGAGCGCTGCTCCGAATCGTAAACTGATGGAACACTCGACCCGTTTGCGAACGTGGAACCAGAATGGAAAACGCTCGCGACGGTCCTGTGACTGCCGCGAGCGTCTGTTACCCCGTGTGGCTACTTAACTGTAAGTTGTGCAGTCGCAGTAACAGTTAGCGAACCTGACACGCCGGTAAAGGTGACCTTATAAGTGCCGGGCGTCGTGCTCTTTGGGAGCATGATTCCAGCGATAGCATAGGCCGTTTTGTTAACGTAAACCGTTTGTGGAATAACCCCGCAATTAGCGCCTGACGGAGCGCCGGAGCAGGTGAGTTTCACGTTTCCTTTGAAGCCGTTGACGGAACGGACGTCAACGACGAAGACGGCCAATTCACCTCGCTTCACGGTCTCGAACGGTGGATCGGGGTCGATGGTGAAAGCAGTTCCCGACGCCGCCGACACCGCAAAGCTCTGCGTCACCGGAGTCGCCGCCAGGTAGTTTGCGTTACCAGGCTGCGAAGCCTGGATCGAGCAGGTTCCCGCGGCTACCATCTGCGCGGTTGTGCCTGTGACGGTGCAGACTGGCGACGTCAGCGAAGCGAAGCTCACGGGCAGACCGGAGCTGGTCGAAGCACTAAGGTTGACAGTTACTCCCACCGTCTGCGCCGGGATTGCGCCGAAGGTGATAGTCTGCGTTGCCATGTTGATGGTCAGAGTCGCGTTGACGAAGGTGAACGTGTAGTTCGTGGCCGCCAAGGTTCCCTGGCCGATGGTGATTGGATAGGTGCCCGGCGCTGATGTCGAGGTCGCCGTTGTAGACTCCTGCGGAGCCCCCGACAACACTGACCCCGTGTCCCCGTTCACGAAGCCTTTTACGGTGTAGGTGAACGTCGGAATCGGCTGGCCGTAGGACATGCTCGCGTTGTTGGCCGTAACGGTGAGCGGCGCGCGCGCCACGATGAAGCTCTGGGTCACGGGCGTAGCTGCCGCGTAGTTGGCATTGCCGGGCTGCGAAGCCGTCACACTGACGTTTCCAGCACCGGTAATGGTTAAGATCGTTCCATTCAGCGTCGCCGGACCAGCGAGCACGTAGCTGACGGGCAAGTTAGAAGATGCCGTCGCCATGAGAGTGATCGGAGCGACTCCGTATGTCACATTGGATAGGGTACCGAAAGTGATTGTTTGTGACGCCCCCCCGTTGATGGTGAGCGTGCCGTTGACGAACGTGAACGTGTAGTTGGCTGCCGCCAGCGTTCCCTGCATGACGGTGATCGGGTAGGTGCCCGCCGGTGACGTAGCGGTCGCCGTTGTGGACAGCTGCGGAGCTCCAGACAGTACTGACGCCGGATCTCCGTTCACAAGGCCCGTCGTCGTGTAGGTAAGCGTCGGAATCGCCTGCCCATAGTTGATGCTCGCATTGTTGGCCGTCACGGTCAGTACCGCAGGTGACACGGTAAAACTCCGCGTAACGGGAGTACCTGCCGCGTAGTTGGCGTTGCCGGCTTGCGAGGCAGTCACGCTGACGTTTCCCGCACCGTTGATGGACAGGATCGACCCGGAAACCGTCGCTGGACCCGTGACTGCGTAGCTAACGGGCAAGCCAGAAGAAGCTGTCGCCATGAGAGTGATGGGAGCGACTCCGTAGGTCACGTTGGGTAGGGCACCGAAGGTGATCGTTTGTGACGCCCCTCCGTTGATGGTGAGCGAGCCGTTGACGAACGTAAACGTGTAGTTGGCTGCCGCCAGGGTTCCCTGCGTGATGGTGATCGGGTAAGTTCCCGTGGGCGAAGTTGATGTCCCCGTCGTCGACTCTTGTGGGTTACCGGTTACCACCGCGATCGAATCCAAGTACGCAAAACCAGAAATGGTGTAGGTGAGGCTCGGAACTGGCTGGCCGTAAGTGATGCCTACGCTGTTCGCCGTCACGGTCAAAACCGCGGGCGCAACGGTGAAGCTTTGGGTCACAGGAGTAGCCGGCGCGTAATTGTCGTTGCCCCCCTGCGACGCGGTGACACTCACGGTTCCAACGCCAGTTACCGAAAGGATCGAACCATTCAGCGTTGCTGGACCAGCAACGGCGTAGCTGACGGGCAAGCCCGAAGACGCCGTTGCAACCAGCGTGATCGGCGCAACTCCGTACGTCACGGTTGGCAGGGCACCAAAGGTGATCGTCTGCGGTGCCTGGCCGACGACGGTCAGGCTCTTCGGAGCGGATGTGCTCGGGCCAAAGGTGTCGTCGCCGACATAGGCCGCGGTCACGGAGTAGGTGCCGGCCGGCAGATCTGCCGTACTGAACGTGGCTGAGCCATTCGAGTCGAGTGGCGCCGATCCGAGAGGAGTAGAGCCGTTCATGAAATTCACGGTTCCGGTTGCGGTGCCATTCTGGTTGGTATTCACCGTCGCGGTGAAGGTCACCGTCTGGCCTACGTTGGCGGTTGTCGGATTAATCCCTAGCGCGGTCGTGTCGGCCACGAAGGGATTGATCTTCGCAAGGAAGGACGTCCAGTTCTGCGAGGTCAGCGGGTCCGTGGTCTGGAAGGCACCCGGCGTTGTCGGCAGATCGTTGCCTTGAGTCATGCCGCCAACGTAGATGTTGCCTTGCGGATCCACGTCCAATCCTCCGGGAAACTGGATCGAGCCGCCGTACGAACTGGTCCCCGTAGGACTACCGAGGAGCGTGGAGAAGAATATCTTGCTGCCGGTGGGGTCAACTTTGGTGATACCTAGCTGGGTGCCCAGCGTCGGGGTTTGAACGGGGTTTACGGCGAAATAGCCTGGTCCTGCTTGGACTATTACGTACACATTGCCCCGTGCGTCTAAGCGAGGTGACAGGATCGCACCAATACTGGGGGTAGTGTTCGAGGAGTAGGACACCAAGGTAGACCAAGCCAAGCCGGTGCCGTCCGGCGTGAATTTGGTTAGAAATGCGCCGTTTGGGCAGTAGCCCCTACCAGTCAGCACGCCGCACGGTCCGGGATTAAATGTGCCGGACGTCGTGGGAAAGGCCGGAGTCTGTGTGTAGCCCGTAACGTACGCGCTGCCGTTGGCATCGGCGGCGACACCTGCGATTTGGTCCGAGAGGTTTTGGTTGGCCGCTGCTGCGCTCATGTCCCCCAGGTACGTGGCATACTGCAACTGGGGCCCGTTGGCGGAGTCGACGGGGCTGAATTTGGCGACGTAGCTGCGGTAGCAGGTCACGCAAGCACTGTAAGTCTTCTGGAACGCGTTGCCAGTAATGGGAAGGTTCGGATCCGCGGTGTCGCCGACGAGATAGAAATTCCCTACGGGGTCTACGGCAACGCCGGACCCATGCGTCGTGTTCGCCGTCTGATCGCCGTAAGTGCCATGGGCTGCGGGGTTGGTATCGCCAAATAGAGTCGAATACAGGAGGCTGGACCCATCGGTGCTGAAAACGGTCACGAACGCCATTCCTGGGTTATAGGCGTGCGGATCATACGCCTGGTCAACCACATTCCAAGGAATTACCGCGTTCGCCGTCGTCGGGTAGAAGAAGTCGGGAGGAGCCGAACCGCTGTTGCCATAATTGGTCCCGTCGCCTGCAACATAGGCTCGCCCTTGCGTGTCTACCGCCACTGAGTGGAACGAGGCGGTATTCTCGAAGGGCATGAAAGTGGAATAGACCAGGCTTTGCCCATCCGGACTGAGCTTGGTCAAGAAAGATGCGCCATTGGTCTGGCAATAAGTGACCGGGGGTGGGCCCTGACTTTGCACCGGACACTGCGATACGTAGGCGCCAGACGTCGTCGGAAAATCACCCGAGAAGGTCTCTCCGACGACATAAGCGTTGCCGCTGGCATCGATGGCAATCGCGTCAGCCTCATCGTTGCCGGTGCCGCCGAGGTAGGTGGAATAGACCAAGCCCGTGCCGTCGGGATTCATCTTGGTCACATACGCAGTCCACTGGTACGCAGACTTGTTCGCTGCTTGAAGCGGATTCAGCGTGGGAAAGTCAATTGACTCCGTCGTGCCGGTCGCGTAAACATTGCCGTTACGGTCGACGGCAATACCTTGTCCCCGTCGCCAGCCGAAGCCGCCAGGAGGGCAAGCGTTGGGGCGGCAGGAGATCGAAGTCCATGCCACGCTTCCGCTATTTCCAGTTGAGCCGCCGAGATAGGTCAAATAAGAAATAACGGGGTCGATCACCAGCGGCTGGCTGTGATCGTAGGGGCCGATGCGCAGACGCACGTGGTTGCCCGCCACGTCGTAGCTGCCGTCGACGGTTTTCTTGCTGCTGCCCTCGCCCTGGTAAAACACCGGCTTGTGCAGCGTGACTGTGTCGCCGCCGAAAGCAAGGAGCACGTTGCCGTCAGGATCAAGCTTCGGCCGGGCTCCGGAAAACACCATCGCGATGCGGCTGGCATCGGCGCCGGGAGCTACGGTGAAGTCATACTCCAGCTCTCGCTGGTTGCCGTAAAAGACCGCGTCGACTCCGGGATAGATCCCTCGATAGTTAACTTTGCCATACGTTGGGAGGCCCGTGCGCCACTTCTTGGAATCATTGCCGATGAAATAGTTGACGGTGCTGGAGAGTTGGTTCGCGCCGGTGACCTCAGCCGTGCCGTTCGCGCCCAGCAGTTCCATTCGCAGGAGTGAAGGTTCTTTTTCTGATACCGATCCGTTGCGAAGTTTGAAAATTGCTTCTTTGGGCGTTAAGAACAGGGCGTAACCGTCGCCCCGAGATAGAAACTTCACCGAAGCGTCGGTCTGACCCTGATTGGCCTCGAAATTTAAGGGTACACTGGCCAACGACAACTGTGTCTTGGATGAGCTCTGTGTCACCGGCTCCGGCCCTTGGGCCTTCGCTCTATAGGCGAAAGCACAGGTAAGGAGCAGCGCCAGGATGAGAACTTTGTAGATCTTCTTATCTTTCATTGTACTTTCTCCATTCCTCTAGCGAAGGATTGCGAGGCACAGGAACCTGCACAGAATTTCCTGGGACTTCATCAAGAGACAGCGTGAAAAACCCGCAGAGTGCCTCACGGACACGCAAACAATTGTCGCTGTGAGACCGAAACGAAACGCCTACTTGCCTTGTTGGGCGGGCGAGAACGCGGGATTGTCAACCATGCCGTCTACTGGGTGAGTTCGGCCTGTAATTGTTTGCGGATGCGAGAGGGAACAGTGGCAGGGGTCGAAGCGGGGAGAAGAGAGAGACCTTCCTGAGCCGCGGCGCGAGCTTCCCCGGCTTGCCCGGCAGTACGGTAGGCGCGTGCAAGAGTGAGAAGAAATCCTGGCTTGCGATGATGGCTCATCTCCACCATGCGTTCGGCGCACTCCACGGCTAATTGTGGATCGCGAAGCCGGGTCGGCTTAACTATGGTTAAGCCTGTTGCAACCGCATCCAAGTCAACGCCATGGGCATTTTCTTGTTCTGCCACAGTCTTTAGAATGGCAACCCCTCTGGTTGCCAAGTCAAGCGTTCCCTGGGTCTGGTGGAGGGCCCGTTGTTGCAGGCTCATTCGGATCACAAGCAAGCCCAACGTTGATCTCAAGTACAGGTTGTCTGGCTCGATCTGAAGAAGATGTTCGGTAACAGACCGGGCTTCCGACAAGCTCTTTAAAGCGCTGGCGGCGTCCTCGCTCCGGTCCATTCTTTCTTCCGTGAAGACCCCTTCCGCGCGATCTTCATAACACTCCGCCTCATTTTCCAGAATCACGAGCAAGTCGTTTGCGGCACGAGTATCGTTGGGGTCGGCAGTCAGGAAAGGCCGGCATATGGCTTTGGCCTGTTCCAGGTAAGACAACGCTTCCTGGTATTTACCGACTTCTTTGAGCGCTAGTCCGCTCTTACCGAGAGTGTTAGCCAGGATGCGCTGGCTGGGCAGCGTCTTCCTGATTCCCTCGGGAAGAGCGTTCATTCCTCTAATCGCATCGCGATAGTCCGACAGGGCTGCTGCAGGATCAGTTTCGGTCTCAACTTTAGCAATTTTAGCGTGATTAATGGCGATTCCGCGCAAAGCACGGGTGAAACTCGGATCGAGTTTGATAATTCGCTCGTCGAGCTCCAGCGACTTCTGAAATGCCGCTACTGCGCCTATAGGATCACTCAGACTTGCCGTTCCGGCCTGCCCCAGTTCGTCACCCAAGCCTCCATAAGCGGTAGCCGCGTCCATGACGGCATCGACTCTTGCGCCCGGCCGGGACGCGAGTTCCTCAAAAGTGGCCGCCGCTGTCCGCATCATGGCCACAGCGTCCTGGGTCCTGCCCGCTCCGAAAAGCACCTCGCTCCGCGACTGTTGAGCCCACCCCAAGCAGTGAGCCGCGTCCGCATTTCCCGGCTGCTGACGAATCAGCGTGGTGGCGATCGAGACGGCTTTGTCCAGACTAGTCCACGCACCTTGCGCATCGCCAATGTTTTGATCGTACGGATTGCCTTGCACATTGCCCAGTCGGATGTAGGCATTGGCAAGATCGAGTTCCATCTGGGGATCGCCGGAGGCATCTTTGGCGGCGCGATCCAGATGCTCGAGAACAGCGCTGACCAGCAACTTCTGGGCCGGAGTCGAGCCGGGAAGCTTTTGAATCGCATCGTCAATTTCGGAAAGCAAACTATTGCTGAGCTTACGCAGATCTTCGGCGCGCGCCTCTGCTTTGTGGCGCTGGACATTTGCAATATGCGCCTGCCAGATCACGGCGCCAGTTCCGACTATCACCGTAACGCACAACAGCGCCACTCCGGCGAGGAAGACCTTGTTACGCCGGGCAAACTTGATAGCGTGATAGTGGAAACTTCCTTGGCGCGCCGCCACCGCACGACCGTCAAGATACGCTTGCAGATCGGTGATCAATTGATCGACGCTGGCGTAGCGCTCTTCCGGTTCTTTCCGAAGCGCTTTCGAAATGATGGCGTCCATGTCGGAGTCCAGCGTGCCGGAAGCAGCCTTTTCGCTTGGCCGCGGTGGCTCCTCGTTGCAAATTACGCGGACCATTTCGTCGGTAGTGAACTCCTTCAGTTCGTAGGGGAGGATGCCGGTGGTGAGAAGAAAGAGAAGCACTCCAAGAGAGTAAATGTCGGACGCGGTCGAGATCGGGTGCCCCAGCACTTGCTCCGGGCTGGCGTATTGCGGCGTAAAGGAATGGAAACCATGGCGGGTGAATTCGCCTTCTGCGACGGCATTCGCGGCCGTGAGCACTTTGGCCGTGCCGAAGTCGAGCAGTTTCGGCGTGCCGTCTTCCAGAACAATAATGTTGTCGGCCTTCAAGTCGCGGTGGACGACAAGGTTCTGGTGCGCAAAGCGAACCGCAGCGCAAACGGACTTGAAGAGTTCAATGCGGTCGCGGATCGAGAGCGAGTGTTGCGCGCAGTACCGCTGGATGGGCAAGCCGTCGGCGTACTCCATCGCCAGGTAAAGCTCGCCGTCCTCACTGACACCCCCGTCCAGCAAGCGCGCGATATTCGGATGACTTAGCCTCGCAAGAATCTGGCGCTCCCGGCGGAATTGCTCCTGGAAGAGGTTGGTGGCAAAGGGCAAGTCAATCAGCTTGATGGCAACCTGCTGCTCAAATTGCCCGTCTACGCGATGTGCGAGATATACGGCGCCCATGCCACCGCGCCCGACCAGACGATCCAGTTCGAAGGGCCCGATGCGCCTTTGATCAGGCGAGGCCTGCGGGGCCCTCTCACCAGCCGACTGGCAGGTGGCCGTCACCCGTTTTTCCACCTCGTGGGCCTGCAACAGCGAGCGGACTTCTTCCAACAGCGCGGTATCGCCTTTGCACAAAGACTCGAGCACCGTCGGACGAAGCAATTCCGACGTGGCCAGCGCTTCGTGGAAAACAGCTTCGACCCGCCGCAAAAATACGGCCGAAACGGTCATCGAGGTAAAGACCTCTGTGCGGACGGAAGCCCGCTTATAACAGACAGCGAGAAACGCCGCCCGGGTGACTCAAGTCTTAGCCGGATGTTCGAGCGCTTCCAGCGCGGGCTCCGGATAGAGGCGCCGGTACAACCAGCTCTTAGTGAATTTCAAGTCACGATCAACGGTAGCCTTGGACACGTGCATCAGGGCGGCGGTCTCTTCCGCGGTGCAGCCGAGGAAATATCGTAGTTCAACGAGGTGAACTTTGTAGCTGTCGATTGCGCTCAGCTCGTCCAACGCGCGGTTGAGATCGATCAGCGACTCGCTCCCGAGTTTAATCCAGGGAATGTCCCGGTTCAGAGAAACATGTTGTACCCCACTCCCCCGTTTTTGGGTGCAGTTGCTGCGGGCGTGATCCGTCAGAATCATGCGCATGACTTTTGCCGCGAAGGTGTAAAAGTGAGCGCGATCCGCCCAGTCCGCCTTCTTCTGGTTGATCAGGCGCATGCATACTTCATCGACCAGTGCGGTTGCCTGAAGGTCCCCGGGGTTTCTTTCTCGTCTGATATAAGCGGCGGCGACTTCGCGCAGGTGAGGGTAGACGAGTGGCATCAATTGCTCTAACGCAGACGGCTCACCGTCTCTCCACTTCGCCAGGAGCAAAGTGATTTCGCCCTGGGCTGCTTCCACGATCGACTCCGTTCGTGCTCCCTACCACGGTAGGCCCAGGAGGGACAGCCTGGGAATGGCTCGTGGGTGCCCGTCGCGGCACTGCTGGGCCATACGACAAGCGGCCAAAAGGTTCAAGTTGTTTTGAACACGAGAGAGCGCGCGCGTGCCTTTCACATAAAGGTAAGGTAAATCAGCGAGCACATCGCATGCCCGAATTCTTTTTTCAAATTTTGAAGCAGAGCAAATACAACACCTAGGTGGCGAGTCTCGGCTGGGTCGATGTGCATCACGACACTCGGTCAGTAATTGGTCCGCTAGTGACCTACGAAACACATTACGGCTTTGGTGGGACGGACGTCGTGGTGACGGCTGACACGCTTCGATTTATGAATCGAGTCGAACTTGCCAGGTTTCTCGCCGATGCTGGCTTCGTCGACCTCGCCTGGTATGGCGATTGGGATCGATCAGCGATCGGGCCGACGAACCCCGAGATCATGGTAGTCGCAGGTTGATCCGCAGCCTCTTTTTTCCAAAATCGGACAACTGAATTTCCTGAAGGGCTGAGAACCAAGGGACAAGAACTGCGACAGCAATTACCGCGGGGGCGTTGATGTCAATGAATCAAGCGGCGCGGGTCCACTTTTTCGCGGTTCGGCGGCGTCCAACGAAACCGTGGAACTATCCTTGATCCACACCCATGCGCGCCGTCCTCTTTCGTTAACGACGACACGGGCCTCCCCGTACCTCGATAGTCGGTTTAGCACAGTAGATACCGAAGCCAAGGGATCTCTATGGTGCAACAATAAGGTGGGGTTTCGACGATCGATTTCCTGGCAGACCTCTTGGCCCATTAGCGGCCGCTTGGACTGCATCAATACCAGACGGCAGGTTTTAGTGAATCCCCGATGTCGCTTATTCAAGCTCTGATCAGCCGATTCCGACAGCTCCGTGCCGACTATCTGATCACCAAAAAGGTTGGCCAGCCCGTTGATAATTTGCTTGATCGTACCGATCCGTCTAAGGATTGCCGCCCTCTGCCGGATGAGCGAGTGGAACTCCCTGTGCATTTCTGCCAACACTCTATCGACATGAGCTCCGCCGGGTCCTTGCGCTGATTGGGGTTCCTGCATTGGTCCCTTCCCTACTTTTTCAATACTGTTCACTGGCCTGATTGAACAAACATCCAAGTAGCCTTCGCTCTTGTCCGTCGCTTGGCGAGACACCGATTGTCACCAAAGGCTATGTAGCAGAGATTGTCCATCATTCCGGAGAAATGTGAGGGTGGGTGGGGACGGATGCATTCTGTTTTGGTTCGGCTCGGCCCCGGGCTGTGACAGGATGCAGCACGTTCGATGCGCATGTGCCCAGGGACCCTGTCCGTTGGCTTGCGGTCCGTTGATTGGAGGTCACCTGCCGTAGAGGGGTGCCTGCGAAACTGAACAGACCGTCCCCTAGAAACAAACCACGAGTATTCGTCTAGTTATTCAGTGCGACATGGCTCCGCATGGTTACGGCCTGCAAACTCCGGAGTTCCATAACGAGCCAGCATCCGCCCTACGGATTCACATAGAAGGATCACTTCTGTTGGGTGTAAATGTCGACCTCGGGAATCACACAAATCGTGCGCTCATACGACGCTGTCTTGATTCTGTCCTCAGGTTATGTGCATCCGTACCACACCTTCCCGTTACGCTCTCCCTGGTAGCTCGCCTGCACTACACCTGGGATCAGTTTCGTTTCTGTACTCGCCCGAGCTTTCTGGTTCTGCGTAGCGTCGCGAAGGTAGTCACGTTCGCGCGCAGTGATTTCTGGGGTGCTACACGCGCCACGAAAACTTAGGCGTGCCGAGAAGCTCTTGCCAATGATTTTCGAGGAGGCTTTTGCCATGTGCTTATGGAACCAGATCCGCCGGGTTCTTGTGACCTTCCCTCTTTTCGTGGCTGCGATGTTTTGTGTGGTCCTGACTTCACCCGCATGGGCTCAGTCGAGCAACAGCGGCACTGTTGCCGGCACTGTGACCGACCCTAGCAACGCGGTGGTGAACGGCGCTAATGTGACACTCACGGATACGTCTACCAGAAGCTTGCGCTCCGTTAGCAGTAACGAAGCGGGACGGTACATCTTTGTCGACGTGGCGCCCGGGACCTACGAACTTACCGTCGCTAAGCAAGGCTTCTCCACAAGCAAGACCCAAACTACGGTCAGAGTTGGAGAATCCACCACCGCCAATATGACCTTGCAGGTCGGCGGTAGCAACGTAGTCGTGGAAGTGACCGCCGTAGGCAACGAATTGCAGACCATGAATGCCACCGTCGGGAATACCATTACCGGGACCGTGTTAGAGGCGTTGCCGACGCTGGGCCGTGACGTGAGCACCTTCCTGACCCTTCAGCCGGGCATCAGCCCTGACGGCAGCGTTGCCGGTGCCGCGGTGGACCAGAGCTACTTCTCGCTGGATGGCGGCAACAACACCAACGACATGGACGGCAGTATGAGCGTCTACACCACGTCGTTTGCGGGAGATCCGACCGGCGGAATTGCCAATCAGAGCGCCGGCGTTGCAGCGGGCGCGACGGGGGTGATACCGACCCCGGCTGACAGCGTCGAGGAGTTCAAAACTAACACCGCCAACCAAACCGCCGACTTCAATAGCTCGGCTGGTGCCGAGGTTAAGGTGGTCACGAAGCGTGGCACCAACGTATTCCATGGTACCGCTTACGAATACTATCTGGACAACAACTTCTCGGCGAACACCTGGGACAATGTCTACAATGCCGCGGTAAACGGCACGCGGAATGCGCCTCCCAGCTTCCACTACAGCCGGTTTGGCGGAGCTATTGGCGGTCCGCTCTTTCCTAAAGAACTTCTTGGCGGCAAGACTTATTTCTTCGCCAATTACGAGGGTTTCCGCTACCCGAACTCCACCCCCATTAATAAGGAAGTCCCGTCATCGAACATGCGGCTTGGGATTCTGCAGGATCCTGCCGGTAACCTTTATAACCTGCAGGCTCTGGATCCGCGCGGCATAGGACTCAGCCCCGCAGTTCAACAACTGTGGAAGTTTGAGCCTGCATCCAATGCCGCTTGCGCTGCCGGTCCCCGTTGTGACGGACTCAACGCGCAGGGATTCACGGCCAACGTGGCAGTCCCGCTGAAATCCAACTTCGGAGTGCTGCGGTTGGACCACGACTTCGGAAAGAAGTGGCACTTCATGTCGAGTTACCGCTACTTCAAATTGACGCGCGCCACAATCGACCAAGTCGACATCGGCGGCTTCTTCCCCGGCGACAAACTGGGCACGCCGTCTTCCCAGTCCACCAATCCGCAGGAGCCCTGGTATCTGGTGGCCGGGGTCACCACCAACATCAGCTCGAACGTCACCAATGACATTCATTACAGCTTTCTGCGTAACTGGTGGGCCTGGGGTCGGGCAGGAGACACCATCCAAGTGCCCGGACTGGGAGGAGCGTTAGAGCCGTTCGGCGAAAAGCGCGACGAAGAGCTCGCGCCCTTTAACGTCAACACCCAACAAACCCGTACCCGCTTCTGGGATGGGAAGGACCATATGTTTCGCGATGACCTGACCATGCTGAAGGGTAATCACCTGTACCAGTTTGGCGGCATCTACCAGCACAATTTCAACTGGCATCAGCGCACCGACAACGGCGGCGGTATCAACTACCAGCCGGTGTACCAGCTCGGCACCACGTCCGGCGCGGGCTCAGGAGTTACGCTTACGCCTCCAGCGGCTTGGACCGCCAATGGCGGCAGCACCAGCATTTGGGGTCGCGAGGCCGCGGCAGTTATGGGAATCGTTTCGGCATCGCAGATCGCCTACACTCGGGCAGGACCCAATCTGAACCTGAACCCACCGCTCACACCGGCGTTCGACCAGAGCACCATCCCCTACTACAACGTCTATTTCAGCGACACCTGGCACATGAAACCAACGTTCACCCTGACGTACGGTCTGGGTTGGACACTGGAGATGCCACCAGTGGAAAAGGCCGGCAAGCAGGTCGAATTCGTTGATCAATCGGATCAACCGATTGACGTACAGGGATATATGGCCGCTCGCAAGCGAGCTGCGCTGCTTGGCCAGGTATTCAATCCCGACGTCGGCTTTGCGCTGGTGGGAAACACCGGCAGCGGGCTCAAGTACCCGTACAATCCCTTCTATGGGGAATTCAGTCCGCGCATCGCCGCAGCCTGGAATCCTCGCGTTGACAGTACGGGGGTGATCGGGAAGGTCTTCGGACACGACAGTACGGTGATTCGCGGCGGCTACGGTCGTATTTACGGGCGACTGAACGGCGTCGATCTCGTGCTGGTACCGCTTCTCGGCACTGGCTTAATCCAGCCGGTGCAGTGCTTGGCCCCGACAAGAGGGGCAAGTTCGGCGTGCGGAACATCTGATATTAACTCCGCGTTCCGCATCGGCGTTGATGGCATGACAGCACCGCTCGCGGCCGCCAGCGCCACCCTGCCTCAACCCGTCTACCCCGGCATCAATTCCGTGTCTGCCGGTGCTGGCGAAGCTCTAGATCCGCATTTCCGGCCCAACGTCGTGGATTCCTTCGACCTCACCGTCCAGCGGCAGTTGACCAAGAACGTCACGATGGAGTTCGGTTACATCGGTCGCAGAGTGACTCACGAGTACCAGCCGATTAACGTCAACGCGGTGCCCTACATGATGACGATCGGCGGCCAGCGGTTCGACAAGGCCTATGCGAATCTGGTGATGCAATACTGCGGCGGCTTGGCCGGCCTGGCTGGCGGCAACTGCGCCGGGAACGTGGGAGCAGTCACGGCGCAACCCTTCTTCGAAAAAACGTTGGCCGGTACTGGCTACTGCAACGTGGCGGGGGCGGCCAACTGCACTCAGGCCGTGGCAATCAACGAAGGCAATGCCGGCACCACGAACCTCAGCAGCCAGAACGTGTGGAGCCTCTGGAGCGACCTGGATAGCGGCGGATTCAACCCCAAGGTGCTTCCTCGCAGCATGATGAACACCCCTCTGAACTGCCCGACGGGAAATGAAATCGGCTGCGGCGGTCAGTTGTCATCCGGTGTGGGCATCAATGCCAGCCTCGGCCACGGGAACTACAACGCCGGTTTCGTCACCGTAAAAATGGCCGACTGGAGGGGAATAACCGCGCAGTCGAACTTCACCTGGTCGAAGGCGCTGGGAACGGGCTCCGTGGTTCAAGCCACTAGCGCCGATACCGCCACTGATCCATTCAATCTCGACGTAATGTACGGCAAACAGGCGTTTGACCGGAAATTCGTTTACACGATGTTTGTCGTTTATCAGCCACCATTTTTCAAGGGACAGTCGGGGGTTCTAGGGCACCTGCTCGGCGGCTGGACCTTTGCTCCCCTGTTTGCTGCAGGCAGCGGACAGCCGTTGCCGGTGGGTACGATTAATGCCGGCGGCTCATACGGCGAGGGAGACTCCAATAACTTCACTGCGAACGGAAACACGGAAAACGCGGTGCTGATTGCACCCTACACGGGAGGCAACTCGGCCCACCGTACGGCAGGAACGCCCGGGTTTGGCGATGGTGGTTTGCCGGTCAATCTGTTCGCAAATCCGCAAGCCGTGTATAACAACTTCCGCAACCCAATTCTTGGGCTGGACACGAAGAACGGAGGCTGGGGTATTCTCACTGGCTTGCCGTACTGGAACATGGACATGAGCATAAAGAAAGACGTCAGAATCACGGAGCGGATCGGCTCAGAGTTCCAGATTATCTTCACCAACGTTCTGAACCATGCCCAGTTGCTTGATCCGGTCGGCATTGCCCTCGGCAGTCCTGGATCATTTGGCAACCTCCCGGGCGAGGGCAACGGAACCAACAACAACGGTCCCTATACGCCGAGGTCTATGGAGTTCGGATTTCGCGTTCGCTTCTAAGTCAACCCGGGAGAGGCAATTCGCTTCCCCAGTGAAGGGCCGCGCCGCTAGGCGCGGCCCTTAATTTTTTCGGATCGCAGACGTTAGACGGCGGGAGGCTGAATGACTTGTCGGAATTCTGCCAATGGCGGGAATTTGTTCACCAATGCACTTGAATCAGGGACCAGCGTACGCGGCGTATACAATCTTAGCTTCGTTGAGTGAATTAGACTGAGCAGACAATTGGTCACACCGCTTGCTCGACTTGCCCGCTGAAGCATACATTCTTAGTTCTTTACGGAATTGCAGTGCAGCTTGAGATGAAGACCCGGTGCGAGAAATGTGGAGCGCCCCTCCAAGCGGACGGGGACGCGTTCATTTGTTCGTACGAGTGCACTTTCTGTGCAACTTGCAGCTCGGAGGCACAGGGGACCTGTCCGAATTGCGCGGGAGAGCTCATTCGCCGACCAAGGAGGAGTGTGGCTCCGCTCGGGGTCGAGACCCGTGACCCGCACCCTCCTCACCCTCAACGTCCCTGGCTGATATGGTTAGTGAGCTTCGCGGTCTGGACGTTTCTAGCCCTAGCCGCTACCGGAACAATTTATGAGATGTACCGTTCGGTCGGGCGCGGCAGCCTCAAAGAGACTTTCTTTCTGCAGGTCAGCCAGATGTTCCCCTATGCGTTGCTTACTCCTTTCGTCTTCGCACTGGCCATTCGGTATCCAGTGCAACGGGCGAATTGGATGCGGCGCTCTCTCCTCCATCTCGCATGGGGAGTCGCATTCTCGGCCCTCCACGTAGCGATGAGGGCCGCAACGCCGTACGGATTCTGGGACCCGCAATCGCGTACCTGGATGTCAGCGATTTGGGATGCACACACCCACGCGGTCAGGCTTCAATGGCCGCAGCTTCAGATGCTGTTCTTCTCGAATGTGCTGGACGACGTCACTGGTGCGTACCTTCCGATCGTGCTCATCGCCCACGTCATCTCCTATTACAAAATATTGCGAGAACGTGAGATTCGCACATCGCAGCTCCAGATCCAACTGACGAAGGCGCGCTTGCAAGCGCTAAAAAGCCAACTGCAACCGCATTTCCTGTTCAACACTCTTCATTCTATTTCCTCCCTCATGCTTACCGATGTGTACGCAGCCGACAGGATGATGACTCGTCTCAGTGATCTCTTGCGGATGAGCTTGGAGAGTGATGCGACACAAATAACCACTTTGAGTCGCGAACTTGAATTCGCAAATGGATATCTGGAAATCGAGAAGGTTCGATTCGATGAGCGCCTGAGGGTTGTGCTGGAGATTGCTCCTGATACCCTGGACGCCCAAGTTCCCACCCTGCTGCTGCAGCCCTTGGTGGAGAACGCGGTCAAACATGGTATTGCGAAACGTTCCGAGGGAGGAGAAATCCGAATCAGCGCCACCCACGATGATCACAGCCTCTACTTGAAGATCAGCGATAGCGGTCCTGGACTGGGCGATGGTGGGAATTTTGAGCAGAAAGGTGGGGTCGGCCTGCGTGCGACACGCGACCGCCTCAAAACACTCTACGGCGGTGAACAGAGCCTAGACATTCGGGAGCTACCGGAACGCGGTGTAGAGGTCTGTGTGTCGATACCCTTTCGCACTGAGCCGCGTCTACTGGTGTATGACCTAGTCTCTGGAGGTCGGGAATCCGCGGCTGGACAGACTGATGGCCTCTGAGATCCGCACGATCATTGCCGATGATGAATCCCTGGGACGCAAGAAGTTACGCATCCTACTGGCGGCAGAACCCGGTATTCACGTGGTCGCGGAATGCCCGGATGGCCCGAAGACCATCGCAGCGCTGAGGGACTACGAGCCGGATTTGCTCCTGCTGGATATTCAAATGCCGGGCTCGGATGGTTTTGAAGTCCTGGAAAGCGTACCCGCGGATCGGTTGCCGGTGGTTATTTTCACCACCGCCTACGATCAATACGCGCTCCGAGCGTTTGAAGCGCATGCTCTGGACTACTTGCTGAAGCCGTTTGATCAGGAACGGCTTCATCGCGCGATCGAGAGGGCCCGCATGGAAATTCTCAGAGCAAAAGACAGCCAGGTGGCGAGCCGCATCATTGATTTTCTCCATGAAGCGAAGGCGAAATCGCCGGCAGAAAAGCGGCTGGTTATCAAGGCTGGCGGCCGGGTAGTATTTCTGGACCTGGAGGAGATTGATTGGGTGGAAGCAGCCGCAAATTATGTAAAGCTGAACGTCGGCAAGGAATCCTACTTGCTGCGAGAGAGAATCGGACGGGTTTCCGAGAGGCTCGATCCTGGCCAATTTGTTCGCATCCACCGTTCGGTCATTGTGAATGTCGGCAAGATCAAGGAACTGCATCCTTGCAACAGTGGAGAATACATCGTCGTTCTCAAGAATGGCAAGGAGTTATCCTGCAGCCGCGGCTACCGTGCCGGGCTACAACAATTGATCGGCAAGGATTCTTAAGTAGTCGCAGCGCCTGCAACCCTCCGGGCTCCCCTGGCCCCCTGAGCCAAGAAATCTGCCCCAAAGTAGTGTCTTCAGCGAGAGACTGTGCAAGGGCACAGCGTTCCGCCCTCACGGCCGAGTCGATACCTTCGGTCGACTGGATTAGCAACCAGTCCCCCGGAGTTGTCTAAGATAAAGCCAAAGTAATCCCTCTCACCTGATGCTTCGCTTTCAGTATCAGTCGCGGTGTTTTTGAGTGCACGGCGCCCGCTAGCAGCACAAGCGATGAGTAAACGAAGGTCTTGTGCCACTCGATACTAGGCCTAAATCTGCCGAAGCTCTCTAACGTCGCAGGTGTGCGGAAGGATCGCTATCTCTAATCCTTGTCTTCGAACCACCGTTCAAACCATCGCAGCATCCGAAGTGTGTAGTCGCGGGCATCGGCAGGCTTGTAGAACACGTGCCCTTCGTTGGGATATACCACCATCTGCGTCGGAACCTTTAACGTTTCGAGAGCGTGGTACCACTCGATCGACTGCGGCATTGGTACTTCACCGTCGCGGTCGCCCACCAGGATCAATGTCGGCGTCTTCACGTTTTTCACGAAGCGAATTGGATCTGCCCTCTGGTACACCGCGGGGTCGTCGTACACCGACGCACCGAAGAAGGGGATCATCCACTCGTCAATATCGTTCTGGCCGTAGTAGCTCTGCCAATCGGAAAGTCCAGCGCCGGCGACCGCTGCCGTGAACCGTGGGGTCTGAGTCTCCGCCCACATTGTCATGTAGCCGCCGTAACTGTGTCCCCTGATTCCAATCTTCCGCGCGTCGATCGGAAAGTCCTTGATCATCGCGTCGACCCCAGCCATGATGTCGCGATAATCGCCGCCTCCGAAGTCCTTGACGTTGCCTTGGGTAAATGCTTCGCCTTGTCCGTAACTGCCCCGCGGATTCGGACAGAGAACGAACCAGCCCAGGAGCGACGCAGCCGTTGTGTCGCCCATGCCGCCCGCCTGCCACTTCGACGTGCATGCCCACGAGGGACCGCCGTGCACGCTTACAATCAATGGATACTTTTTGGCGGGATCGTAATCCTTGGGAAACATCAGCCATCCTTGCACGCGTGTGTCTCCGCTCATCCAGTGGACGTTGCGGCTCTCTCCCCAGCTTGCCTTCACACCTTCGTTTAGGTGTGTGATTTGCTTCCACCCACCAATAGGCCCGGCCCACACTTCGGGCGGGGTATTCGCAGACTGCCGAACCACTGCGCTCGCCGACCCATCCCGCGAAAACGATGCCGCTGGAACCCACGCGCCCGTATCTGTGCCGATCAACTCTTCCCCGGTCCAACCTTTCCAACCCGAGGCCTCCGCGTAACCCGCCGCAGGGACCACCGCGTATCCCGAATTCCCGTCCACGTTCGCCACGACGCTGATACGGTCTGCTCCCGTCCATGCCAGTGACGATGGTGACGCTTTAATCCCTGGCGTGAGGTTACGCGCGGCGCCACCGGTTACCGGCACGATGTGGACATCCCCTCCCGTCAGTCCTTCATCGCTCATCAGTCCCTCGATGAACGCCACGGATTTTCCATCGGGAGAGACTTGTGGCACCGCGATCTGCCACTTTGGCTTATAGATCTCGCGCATTGAGCCATCGTTCGCGCCGACAATATACAGGCGCGCGATCCACCAGTTGTTGTCGCCCGATCCGTGTGCGGCAATCGCCACCCATCCCTTGGAGTCCGGCGTCCAATCGTATTCGTAAACGTAAGCATCCGCGGGTGTGACCTGCGTCAACTTCTTCGTCGCCAGATCAACCACAGCCACCCTTTGCTCGTAGATTTCCTCGCCAACCACACCGGCCAGCGCTGTCATCGGTTGCAGAGGCCCGGCCACTCGCGGCATGTCCTGTATATAGAGGACAGCGAGTTTCTCTCCGTCAGGAGAGTAACGCGGCGTCTGGGCATAGCCCTTCAAATCGGCGAGTTTGTCGAGGCCGCTGCCGTCGGGCGATGCTGCGTAGAGTTGCGACGCAGGAACGTCTCCCGGTAGATCGGCCAACCATGCAAGGTGGCGGCTATCAGCCGCCCACGCTACCTCGCGCGCCTCCATTTCATGGTCGGAGGCGATCTGGTGCAGCGTTCCGGTCGCCACCGATGCGACTGATAGATGGCCTTGCGCGATGTAGGCCACTTGAGATCCATCGGGTGAGATCGCAACCTGGTCGATCTTTTTGACGGAGGGCAACGAATCGAGAGCGGTCGCCGCCCGGTCCTGCGTGACGGCGACAGTGCTCGTTAGAGTCAAAGCGAGCAGCAGCATTAAACCGAATCTTGGATGGTTCATGGTGGCCGTAGAGTATACACAACGGCGTCCGGCTGATGCTACGACAGGCACTTCCCCGGCGGAGTGCCTCATAGCCGACCGCCGAAGATGCTCCTAACAACTCGCGACGCGGGCTATTTCCGCTCCCGAGCACCGCATCGGGCAATGCAATTGCTCTCGCAAGGACACCATGCCAAGCGTTAGATTCATTCCCTTTGTTGACGTCCCTGCCGCATGGTCTGGAAGGGGGAGACCTGGACCTGAGGTGACCGTCCGCGGCTATCATTGTTTCCCCGATGCAGAGAAGTGGGAGACTGCCCGCGGGATGGCGTTACTGCGAAGCGTGCGGCAAATGTTTCTCAATGCCGGCGAGCAGGCTTTGCGTTTTCTGTTTCTGGTACACCTCTGCATCGGCGCGCGAGAAGATTGGAATGGCGGGCTGAATATCCCTGCGAGCGGCGGCGTAGTCGCCCCGCCTGTAGGCGATCTCGGCTTGCGCAAGGTCGATATTGGCCGACCAGTCGGGAATGCCGACCAACTGGGAGACGGCTTTGATATCAATACTCTCCAAAAGTTTCCCGGCTTCGTCCAGTTTGTTGCGCTCGATCAGACAATTGGCTAGAGTGTCCGCGGTTCCACCGGTCAACCCGGCATGTTCGCCGAACGCCTTGCGCGAGGCTTCATAGGAACTGCGCGCGTTGGCCTCACCCTCAGCGAGGTGCCCCGCTCGGCATTGCGCCAGAGAAGCGTCAGAAAGCGACGCGATGGCGAAGAATGACAACGGGCCTTGCTTCTGGACGGCTAACTGGTGCACTTCCAGACCATCGCGAATCGCGTCTTCCCAACGGCCGAGCGTGCCTTCACACTGGGCGCGGGTTGCCAGAACCTGCATCGTGATTTCATGGTCCCGGCCCAGCTTCGCAACGAAACCGGGGTAAATCTGATTGGCCTCGTCCACGGCTTCAGCATTCTTGTTCTGGATCATGAACGCCTGGGCCAGATTCAGCCGGACTCGAAGCACATCGGCGCTGTCCGGCCCACTACTCTGGGAATATGCGGCAATTAGCTCGCGGAACAAGCGTTCTGCTTCGGCTCCGTTTCCCAGGCGAATGTCGGTAAACGCCAGCCGCTGCTTGAGTGCGAGTCGAGTATTCTCGTCAATCGCCGCTACCCCGGCTGCCTGGTCAAACGCTCCCTTGAAGTTATCTTTGGCTGACTGGGCGTTGTTCCCGATGAGCGCTATCATCCCGCGCGCCGTGAAGAGCCAGACGCTTAGATCTGCGCGAGTCTGTGGAAGCTTGGAGATTTTGGCTTCCTGCTCGGCCAGAATCGATTTGGCGACCTCCAGCGTACCGGCTTGATAGCTCCGGGCATCCAGGGCCGCGCGCTGAAGCTGAACGATGATGGCGTCCTGTGAAAGAGGCCCTTCGGATTGAACGAACAGCGCGGCGGCGCGCTCGTATTCCTGACGCGAGCCTGCGTAGTCGGTGCGCAGGTCGAGGGCCCGAGCGATGGTCTGGTGAAGATGGGCGGCGATCTGCGGTTCATTGGCGAACTGGCGGTCGATGGCGGGTGAAGCCTGTTTGACCGCGTCGAGCAGGGTCTCATCTGCTTTGCCGGTTTTGAACGGGTTGCTGCGCCCGAGGAGATCGTTCGATAGAAAGCGGTTTATGGCGCTCGCGATTTCCGTTTGACGCTTAGCGTTGTCACGCTCGCGCACGGCTCGGCGGTACAGAGCAAGGCTTGCGCCCAATCCGATAACCAGTGTCGCTATGGCAACCATGATCCATGGACGTCGTGTTCTGGACTCGGCCAACTTTCTTTCCGCGATCTGCGCGCGCTGTTCGGCCAGTTGGACCCTGTCTCGCTTCATGCGGCGGCTTTCCAGGTTTTCGAGGCGCTCGACTAAGTCCGCGGCGCTCTTCAGCCGCCGCGCCGGATCGCCACACGCCCCTTCCGCGATGTCTTCGCGGATGAGCGGGTCGGGAATCTCTGCTTCCCATCCCGGCGAGAGCGGCTTGCGGAAATCTCCTACCATCATCTGAAACAGCATCACGCCGAGTGCGTAGACGTCGGCTGATGCCGTCGGCGATTGGCCCGCCAGGACTTCCGGTGCGAGGTAGGTCAGAGTCCCCGTCAGTATGGAATCTGGAGTCGCAGTGTGGGTGAATCCCAGGTTGGTGATGCCAAGGGCACTCAGACGTGCCGGGTCCGCCAGTGCTCCGCTGCCGAAATCGGCGACCTTGACTTGCGTCCCGCCTTCGGAAGTTTGCGCAACCAGGACGTTGGCGGGCTTCAGGTCTTTGTGCAGCACCCCAATGTCATGGGCCGCTGCAACAGCCTTCGCAATATCCACCAAAAGGCGTAGACGGAGCTCGCACGGAATCTTGGTGAAGCCGCCCTGACTCTCTACCCACTCGGCGAGGTTGGCGCCGCCATATTCGCTTTCGAGGAAGAACGGGGGATTGTCGAAATTCCATTCCAGCACACGCGCAAAATCCGGACGCTCGCCTAGCGATTCGCGCAGGAAACGAGCCAGCGTTACTTCCCGCTTCAGGCCCTTGAGTTGGACGCCGTCAGTGGCGAACTTGAAAACGCGGACCTCGTGGGTCTTGGGATTCTCCGCGAGCCACACTTCGCTGGAGCCGGAAAATTCCAGTTGGCGTGTCAAGCGCCAATGCTCTCGGCCGGGGACGCTGTCGCCTGCCTTCAGACCAAGCTCCGCCCAGACTCCTCCAGTCAGGGCTTTGCTTTGGACTGGAACGGCCAGCCGATAACCGACGCGCGGCACAGTGAGGACGGTGAGCTGGGCTTCGTCACCCATCGCCTTGCGCAGTTTGGAGACCGCGGTCGCGAGCGACCCATCGACCACCATGGTTCCAGGCCAGACCGATTCGAGTAGCTCCTCTTTGGTTACGACCTCGCCGGCATGCTGAAGCAGGGCGACGAGCACCTCGAAGGGCTTGGATTCGAGTTCTACGGGATTGCCTCGGACCCGCAGCTCACGGCGCAATTCGTCCAATTCAAAGTGGGCAAAGTGCCACAAACGCGCGGGGGCCTCGCGGACAGTCCCGCTGGAGTCGTTTCGAGTCATGGACTTAGCTTTCTTTAGAGTTCTTTAGAACTCCGTCAGGACACAACAGGGGAGGTTGTGCAAACTAGGGCCCCACAGTACCAGTACCCAAGGCGGCCATTCTGACACGAATCGAAGCCGCTGGGTATAGGAAATTAGGGTGGGTTATTGAGCGACCCCGTCCCCAGGGGAGAAGAAAGAGCCTGCGAGATATCTTGGAGGAGACTTAAAGATGAAACTGAACAGAAGTTCGCGCTTGAAACGAATGCTGGCTGTGGTGATGGGGAAGACAGCACTCCTGTGCTTGATCGCAGCCTCGGCCGTTGCCCAGACCTATACCAAGCTGTACACCTATCCGGAAGACACCCGCAATGACACGGGGATCGGGCTTGCCGGGTTTATGACACAAGGCCGGGATGGCAACCTGTACGGTACCATCGGCGACGATGGCAGCAGAGCAGCCGGCAGCGCGTTTCAGATGACAACCGGGGGGCACTTTACCAAGATCTACAGTTTCTGCCCGAACGCCACCTGTTTGGATGGTAGTGGTCCCTGGGGTGGTTTGACCCTGGGTAAGGACGGGAACCTCTATGGAACTACTACCAGCGGCGGCACTCTCGGCGCAGGCACCGTGTTCAAGCTCACGCCTACTGGCACCGTGAGCACATTATGGAGCTTCGACAACGGCACCGATGCGGGAGCTCCGTGGTACCCACCACTTCAGGGGTTGGACGGGAACTTCTATGGGGTCAGCAACACGGTTTACGCTGGAGACTACGGTGCTTTCTTCAAGCTGACACCGTCGACACCGCCTCCTTACAAAGAAGCGGTACTCGTTGACTTCAACTACACCAACGGGGACGACCCCAATCTTCCTACGCAGGGGACGGATGGCAACTTTTATGGAACATCCGTGTACGGAGGCAGCAAGGGCCTCGGAGTGGTGTACAAGATTACTGGAGGCGGCACCATTACCGGTCTCCATAACTTCACCGGCTATCCCGCCGACGGCACTTACCCGTTGGGGGCCTTGGTCCAGGCGAACGACGGGGCTTACTACGGAGTGACCTACCAGGGGGGCGCGCACAATCTGGGTTCTGTCTTCAAGATCACGTCATCGGGAACCTATACTCTGCTCCACAGCTTTGCCGGCTACCCCACCGACGGAACCTATCCCCGATCGGGATTGATCCTCGGCAGTGATGGCAATCTCTATGGGACGACGTTACGTGGCGGCAAGGCCAACGACGGGGCCATATACACGATAACGACCGCGGGCGCAGTCACTATCCTCCACAGTCTGTGTGCGGTTGCGGGGTGCACAGACGGTTTTTATACGGCAACGCCCCTGGTGCAGCACACGAATGGCAAATTCTATGGAAACACCAGCGGGAACTCGTTGGGCGGCAGCTACTTCTACAGCCTGAATACCGGCCTAGCACCGTTTGCCAAAATCGTGAACTGGGCGGGCAAGGTGGGCACAACTGTCGAGTTACTGGGGCAGGGCTTCACCGGGACTACCGGTGTGTCGTTCAATGGAGTTACAGCGACGTTCACGAATGTTTCCGATACTTACATGACCGCCACGGTGCCTGCTGGAGCGACCACCGGAACTGTGACCGTAACCACATTTACCAGCAAGATGGCCAGCAATCGGG
>Ga0075030_100000051_pt1 | contig 73812 bp, 60 predicted proteins | sample LitLauG_LLR_2012_FD_71393 | JGI IMG/M metagenome (GOLD analysis project Ga0075030, IMG submission 71393) | Freshwater sediment microbial communities from Pennsylvania, USA - Little Laurel Run_MetaG_LLR_2012 | ecosystem: Environmental > Aquatic > Freshwater > Creek > Sediment | place: USA... | reverse complement strand
TTCTCTTGCCCATGTTGATAGCTGGCAGTGTTGTTGCGCAGCCTCAAGCGGCCGCGTCCGACGATCAGCACACCCCTGCGCCCACCGCGGCCACAACACCGGCGCAGGCGCCTGCGCCGGCGGCCCCCGCGGCTGCGCCTGCTCCCCCACCGTCCAAATGGACTCAATGGGGCACCGATTTCAGCCTGCTTTTCGACGGCTACGTCGACAAGAATTTCAACAGCCCGCCTTCGGGCTTCAACGGCTTGCGGAACTTCGACCTGCGCGCGGATACGCTTCATGTCAACATGGGAAAGATCACCATCGACCACGGGCCGGCCCCGGTTGGGTTCCATCTCGACGTCGGCTTTGGAGAAACATTCGATTTGATTCACTCCACCGATCGCGCCCCAGATGCCTTCAAGTACTTCGAGCAGGCCTATGTGAGTCTCAAGCCGAAATCGTGGCACGGCCTCGAAATCGATGCCGGTGAATTTGTAACCGCCGCCGGCGCCGAGGTCATCGAGACCAACCAGAATTGGAACTATTCGCGCTCGCTGCTATTCGCGTGGGCCATCCCCTATTACCATTTCGGCGTGCGAGCTTCGTTCCCGGTCGGCCCGCACTTCACCGGCGGCGTTCAGGTAGTGCAAGGTTGGAACAATATCTACGACAACAACAGCGGCAAGACGGTGGGTCTCAACGGCGCCTATGCGTGGAAGAAGGTCACCTGGACCAACGTCTATTACGTCGGCCCCGAGAAGAGCCATACCAACACCGGCGTCCGTCACCTCTACGACACCACCGTGCTGGTGAACCCCAACGATCATTTCAGCTACTACATCAACTTCGACTACGGTCAGGACAAGAATATCGGTGCGGGCGCGTCCAAATGGACGGGCATCGCCGGTGCTGCGCGGTACGCCTTCCTCAAAAAGTTCGCGATTGCCGGCCGCACCGAGTTCTTCGATGACATCGACGGCTTCTCCACCGGCACCAAGCAGAAGTTGAAGGAAGTGACCCTGACCGGCGAATACAAGATGACCGATTGGCTGCTCAGCCGCCTGGAGTTTCGCAACGATTGGTCGGACCAGCCTTTCTTTGAGAACAAGACTAGCGGCTCCAAGACCCAACCCACCGTTTTGCTCGGGATGGTGGCCTTCTTCGGGCCGAAAAAATAGCAGCGAGGGAATTACCGTGCAAATCATCATGTTCATGATTTCCGTAGGAGGAAAGAACGATGGCAGATAACGCCGAAGTCAAAATGCAGCCCACGCTGGGGCTGACGGGATTAACCATGAATGCCATGGCGCTGATTGCGCCGGGGGCGTTTCTGTGGCTCACTTTTTTCATTCAGGCGACGACCGGATCCACCGCGCCTTCGATGTGGATGGGCATCGTCGTCGCTCTTCTGCTGTGTCTGGCGACGGCGGTCTGCTACGCGGAGATGGCCAAGCTGTATCCCGGAACCGGTAGCTCGTACTATTTCGCCGAGCAATCGTTCTTGAACCACGAAGCTGCGTGGAGGTATGCCAGGCTTTCCAAGTTCATCGTCGGATGGGCGTCGCACCTCTACTACTGGATCTACCCCGGAGTGATGGTAGGCGTCATGGGGATTCTGTGCGGCTACCTGGTGGGTACGCTATGGCCGAGTGTCATGAGCGCATCCAATCCGGGCCCGGTCTTCATGATGTTGGTCGCGGTCGCATTCGCCTTCTTTGTGGCCTTTATCGCCAGCCGCGGGGTCAATGGCTCCACGTCGGTGAACATCGCCATCAACGTGATCCAGATCTCGGCGCTGGTGGTGTTTTCGGTGATGGCCCTCGGTTACCGGTCCAGCCACCCGGCCGGCAGCGTCGGCTACCAGTTCGATTCGGCCTCCGGCGACGCCTACAACTTCGAGTTCGCTACCGAAAGCAAAATTGTGGATGGGAAGCCGGCCGATGTGATTGTGCGCAACGCCGACGGCACACCCAAGCCCAAACTGGATGCCGCGGGCAAGGCGGTTCCCTTCCTGGTCAGCTACCCCGAAAAAGACGAAAAAGGCAACTTTCTCACCCACTCGGGTGGCGCGTCGGTGGTTGGCGTCCACAACGTGAGCTGGGCCTTCATTCAGGCCACCGTCGCCATCCTGATTTTGGTCGGATTTGAGTCCGTAACCTCGATGGGCGGCGAGGCCAAGAATGCCAAGCGCGATGTGCCGATCGCGGTGATTGTCTCGCTGCTGGTGCAGGGCCTGTTCTGCTACCTGTTCGAGTATTTCGCGGCCAACTACTTCCTGAATAGCGGCTACACCATGCAGAGCGCCACCAGCTCGGCGGCGCCGATCGGCGACATGATGATCGTGGTGGGCAATTCCATCTTCGGACCCGGCGGCGGCCGGATCTTCATGTTGATTGAAGCATTCACGGTGTTCCTGGCGCTCATCGGGACCACGCTCTCCTGCATGAATACCGGCGCGCGCGTCACCTACGCCATGGGCAAGGACAACGAGGTCCCGGAACACTTCGGCATGTTGCACTCCAAGAACCTCACCCCGCACCGCGCCATCTGGACGCTGGCCGCGATCTCGGCGGTGGTGGGATGCATGGCCGTTTGCATGGCGTTCGGCGATGCCGGCGCCCCCAAGGATTCGGACATCAAGGCTCTGCCGCAGGGCATATTCTCAAGCTTCGGATACACCACTCACGATGGCATGGCGGCGCTGCCCAATTCGTTGCTCACCGTTACGCTGGCCTCGAACTTCGGAACGTTCCTGCTCTACGGTCTGAGTTGCATCATCTGTATGGTGGCCTACCACAATCATGCGAAATTCAGCATGGTCCGCCACCTGCTGATTCCGTTATTCGGGCTGGTGGCCAACCTTGCGTGCATGATGTTCTACCTGGTGGGACCCTTCATGGGATATGGCACAAAGATGGAGCCCTTGTTGGCTCTCGGCATCGCGCTGGTCTGGGCGATCTACGGCGGAATTTACTTCGTCCGCTCCAGCAAGACCGCGGGCCGCACAACGCTCGTGACCAGCCGCTCCAGCGCCGCGTGAGAATGAGCTTCGGTAATCGGCGGCCGGTTCTGTTACAGAAGCCGGCCGCTGAACGCCGACGGCTGAAAGCTACCTATGCTGGACCTTGAGTACGCTCAAGCGTCCGACCCAGGACGGACGCGCGACCACAACGAGGACTACCTCGGATACGTAATTCCCTCCTCGCCAGCCCCGCTCGAAGCGCAGGGCTGGCTTTTTGCTTTAGCCGACGGTGTCGGCGGCCAGGACCGGGGCGAAGTGGCCTCGCGCACCGCCGTGGAATCGTTGATTGCCGGTTTCAAACGCGCGCAGAATGGCGAATCGTACTTCAATCTTCTTCCCCGCCTGGTGAAGGCCGCTAACACCAGAGTTTTCGAGACCGGAATGGCCACCGGCGTGAGCGGATCTTCCATGGCGACCACCGTGGTGGCCTGCGCTTTCCGGCATGACCGCATGGTGGTCTGCCACGTCGGCGATTCCCGCTGCTACCTCATTCGCCACCGGCATGCCGAAGCGCTGACGCGCGATCACACCGTAACCGGCGAACAAGTGCGTCTTGGCCTGATGTCGGCGCGCGAGGCCTCGGGGTCCGCCAACCGCCACCTGCTCAGCCGGTCGCTTGGCAACGCGATGTTCGTCAACGTCGATACCGGCGAGCGCCAGGTGCTGCCCGGCGATGTGCTCCTGCAGTGTTCCGACGGCCTCCACAACGCCCTTGGCGCCGGGGAGATGGCGGAGATCGTGGCCGCCCACAATCGCCTCGAGGAGGCCGTGCATCAACTGGTCGATGTTGCAAATCGAAAGGACGGCAGCGATAATATCAGCGTGCAATTGATCCGCGTGAAAAGCGTGGAGCGCGTGGGCATGTATCGCGGACGGCCCTACAAGCTTGCGTAATCGCGCGCGCCCGGGCCGGCGCGACCACCGATGACACCAGTTCATCCAGGCGAACAACTCGACCATTACCGCATCGACAGTCTGATCGCCCGCAGCGGCATGGCATCGATCTACCGCGGGGTCGATCTCCGCAGCGGCGCCGACGTGGCCATCAAGATCCCGCACCCGGAGATGGAAGCCGATCCGGTGTTGTTCGACCGTTTCAAACGGGAGGAATCCATCGGCGCCAAACTCGATCACCCCGGCGTGATGAAAGTCTTCGTCGACGAGGACCGCAGCAAGGTCTACATGGTGATGGAGTGGGTGAATGGCCGCCTGCTGCGCGAGATCCTGACGCAGAACAGAAAACTTCCGGCGGACCGCGCGATTCGCATCACCGTGCGGATTTGCGACGCTCTGCACTACATTCACAGCCACGGCGTAGTCCATCGCGATCTGAAGCCGGAGAACATCATGGTCGACGGCGAAGATCGCATCAAGCTCATCGACTTCGGCATCGCCTCCCAGGCCGGCAGCCGGCGTCTGACCTTCGCCAAATTGTCGCAGGTCATGGGAACGCCCGAATACATCTCGCCCGAACAGGTCAAAGGCAAGCGGGGCGATGGCCGAAGCGACATCTACGCGCTGGGCGTGATGCTCTACGAAATGCTAACCGGAAAGACGCCGTTCTCCGGCCCCAACCCGTTCGCCATCATGAACGACCGGCTGCTGAACAATCCGGTTCCGCCGCGGGAAGCCGACCCCAGCGTATCACCCGAGGTGCAGGAGGTGCTTTACCGGGCTCTGGAACGGGACCCCAAGAGCCGGTATGCCACCGCCAGGGAGTTTGCCTGGGACCTAGAGCATCTGGATCAGGTGGGCGTGGCCGACCGGCCCGAAATGAAGGAGTGGAAACGCCGCCGCACGTCGTGGTTTAGAAACCTCCTCTTCTACACGATGCTGGCGATGATTCCGGTGGCGATCTTCGGCCTGCTGTTTTATCTGGCCCGGCACAGTTGACCCCGGCCGCCGGCGGGAGCCTGGCGCGCAGGCGAGGATGCCCGCGCCAATCGTCTAGAATGGAAGCAGAGCGATGTACGGCATCACCAGGCGGTACCTGCTCCTGGCCGCTGCGGGGGTTCTGCTTGCGACCGGGTTCGCCCAGAGCGGCGACTCATCCTACCTTGGCCAGTTGCCTACCGGAGACCGTTGGATCCAGCATCTTACCAACGACCTGTTGCCGTTCTGGACCGTGCCGGCCGCGCTCGGGAATCCGCCCGGCTCGTTCCCTTCGACCCGCTGCGATGACGGCTCAGTGCTGGATTTTAAGAAGCCCTGCCCGCCCATTGCGGGCAATGCCTACCTGCTGACCCCGGCGCAATACCTGGTGCCGGTTTCGCGGCAGACTTACGGCTACGGAGTAGCCTACCATCTCACCGGCGATCCCAAGTACCTCGGGTATATGAAGTCGGGTGTCGATTACCTCCGCCAGAACTTCGTGGACCGCGCCGGCGGCGGCATGTTCACCACGCTCGACCTGAGCAACAACACCTGGGGTCCGCTGCGCGAGTTCCGCGATCCGCAGCAACTGGGCTATGGTTTGCTCGGCTTGGCGTTGTACTACTACCTGACGCGGGATGACCAGGTGCTGCCCGACATCCTGGCCATCCAGAAGTACATCGCCGGCAGTTACTACAATTCGTCGCGCGGCACGATGCAGTGGCTGCTGCGCAACAACGGCTCGCAGCGATTTGACGACAAACGACTGGTGGCCGATCTGGATCAGATGAACACATACCTGGTGCTGCTCACGCCGATTCTGCCCGAGCCCCACCAGACGGAGTGGAAGCAGACGCTGGCGCTGCTGACGCGTTCGATGCTCGGCACGTTTTATGCACCGGGAGACAACCTCTTCTTCACCTCGGCCAATACACCGCAAGACCGGAACGTGGCATTGACCGGGGTGGACTTCGGGCACAGCAGCAAGGCGCTGTGGATGATGCGCTGGACCGGCTTGACGCTGGGCGATCAAGGGCTCGTCAGCTTCACCGAGGCCGCGGGGCGCCGGCACCTCGACCGCGCCTACCTGCAGGAAGATGGCTCCTGGGCAGGGGGCGTTCTGGCGGGTGGGCAGACGGACAAGAACAAGAACTGGTGGGTCTTCGCCGAACTCGACCAGTTCTCGGGCACGCTGGCGCTGGGCGATCCGCGCGCCGGGCGCTATCTGCCGCAGACCGCGGCCTACTGGTTGCAATATTTCGTGGACCCGCAGTACGGCGAGGTGTGGAACGGCGTGAATGTCGGCAGCAACACGCCACAGCGCGACTATCCAAAGGCATGGCAGTGGAAGAGCGCGTACCACTCCTTCGAGCATGCGCTGGTGAGCTACCTCACCGCACAATACCTGCACGGCCAGCCGGCCAGGCTGCACTACGCATTTCAGAAGGCAGTGGACCAGGGGTCGATCCACCCGTATTACTTTCCAGGCGCCATCCAATCGGTGGATGTGACCACCGACAGCGCGGGCAACCAGTATCAGACCGTGACGTTTACCGGCCCGGCGCCGGCCGCGGCACCCGCGCTGACTGTGGTTTCGGGGGCCAGTTTTCTGGGCGGACCACTGGCCACGGGTTCGATCGCCGCGGCATTCGGCGCGCATCTTGCCACGGGTGTCGAGACGCCTCCAGCCGGACAGGTGCTGATCCCGTCGCCGGAAACCAGGGTCACGGTCAAAGACTCATCCGGCGCCACCAGGCCAGCGTCGCTGTACTTTGTGGCGCCGGGGCAGGTGAATTTCCTGGTCCCCACGGTTGCCGCGGCCGGTCAAGCCACAGTCACAATCACGGCCAAGGACGGGACGACGACCGCCGGCGACGTGCAGATTGCCGCGGTCTCGCCCGGAATCTTCCAACTGAACGCGGGCGCTCTGGCCGCGGCCAACGTGGTGCGTGTGCACGCCGACCTGTCGCAATCGATCGAGGCCGTCTACCAGGTGGGTCCGGCGGGCGAGGTGCTGGCACTGCCGATCGATTTGGGGCCGCCCAGCGAGCAGGTTTACCTGACGCTGTGGGGAACCGGGATTCATCACGCAAAAGCGGTCGCGGCTACCGTTGGTGCGCAGGATACCGGCGTGCTTTACTGGGGCCCGCATGGGCTGGAGGCCGGAGCCGACCTGGTGGGTGTGGAGCAGGTCAATATCGGCCCGTTGCCGCGCTCGTTGGCGGGCACGGGCCCAGTGAATATCATTCTGAATGCCGATGGGCAGACCGCTAACCCGGTGCAGGTGGCCATCCGCTAAGTACGGTATTGTTGTGGGGTGGATTTCGAGAACGTCGCCAACAATCTGCGGGAATCGTTCCGGATCGTAGCGGAGAGCCGCGCGGCGGGTGAGGTTCGCGAGCTGCACGGAGTGAGCATCGCCTCGGCAGGCGTGACGTTCCAGATGTTCAATGCGGCGTTCCTATCGGGGCCGGTCGCCACGGAGGCGGAGTTGACGCAGCGCATCCTTTTGCCCTCGGTCCACTTCAATGCGCGCGGCCTGGAGTGGGCCTACTGGGTCTGCGAAGACTGGCTCGAGGCCCGCGCGCGAAAGCGGTCGCGGACACTCTTCGAACGCCACGGGCTGCGGCTCTCGACCAGCCTGCCGGGCATGCTTGCGGAACGGATTCTGCCGCCGGCGAACGCGCTGCCGCGGATGGACATCCGGCGTGTTGGCGATGAGGCGACGCGCCACGCGTTTTGCGAGATCGGATCGGTGTGCTTCCACGTCCCGATCTCGTGGTTCCAGGAGGTGTTCGACAGCCATTCCGTGTGGGAGCGGTTCATCAGCTTCGTGGGATTTGTGGACCAGGAAGCGGTGACCACTACGGCGGTCGTGATTGGAGGAGGGGTGATGGGGGTGTACAACGTGGCCACGTTGCCGGGACACCAGAAGCGCGGTTACGGCGAGGCGGTGATGCGGCACGCCCTGGCCGAGGTGCGGCGCGAGCGCGGCATGGAGCCCGTGATTCTGCAATCGACGCCGGCGGGGTTGAAGTTGTATGAGCGGATGGGGTTCCGCACGGTGGCGCGAGTGGCGGTGTATTCGAGTTGAGGAAGCTTCCCTATCTTCCCTTTTTCCGCGCGGAGATCAGCTCTTCGATGTTGACTAACTCGGTTGGGTAGTCGCCAGTGTAGCAGGCGTAACAGTACTCGTGGCGATCGTCGGCGACGGCCTTACGCAGCGATGCCAGCGAGAGGTAGCCGAGCGAATCGGCTTCCACAAAACGGCGGATTTCTTCCACGCTGTGGTTGGAGCCGATCAGTTCGCTGCGCGTGGGGGTATCGACGCCGTAAAAGCAGGGCGAAATCGTGGGCGGGCAGGAGATGCGGAGGTGGACCTCGCGCGCGCCGGCCTGCCGGACCATGCGCACGATTTTGCGGCTGGTTGTTCCGCGCACGATGGAATCGTCCACCAGGACCACGCGCTGGCCCTGCAGCAGATGGCGGACCGGGTTGAGCTTGAGCTTGACTCCGAAATCACGGATGGCCTGCGACGGCTCGATGAACGTGCGGCCTACATAGTGATTCCGGATGAGCGCCTGCCGGAACGGCAGACCGGATTCGGAGGAGTAGCCGATGGCGGCGGCGACGCCGGAATCGGGGACGGGCACCACGAGATCGGCATCGGCGGGGGCCTCGCGCGCCAGCAGCATGCCCAGGTTTTCGCGGGACTCTTCCACCGGGCGACCGAAGACGAGAGAATCGGGACGAGCGAAATAGACGTGTTCGAACACGCACTGGGACCGCGGCTGTTTGGGAGCGAAGCGCTCGCGCGCGACGCCCTCCGGGCCGACGATCACCATCTCGCCCGGCTCGACGTCATGCAGATAGACGGCGCCAATCAAATCGAATGCGCAGGTCTCCGATGCGAACACGTAGCACTTGCGGTGGCCGGAGAACTCCATTTCGCCTACGGCCAACGGGCGGAAACCGTGGGGGTCGCGGGCGACGATGATGCGGTCCTGCGCCAGGAATACCAGCGAAAAGGCGCCCTCGAGTTGTAGCAGGGCGTCGCGCAGAGCGGCGGCCAGCGTGCGTTCGGAAGAGTGCGCCATCAGGTGCAGGATGACTTCGGTGTCGCTGGATGCCTGGAAGATGGCGCCGCGGCGTTCGAGATCCTTGCGCAAGTCGGCGGCATTGGTGATGTTGCCGTTGTGCGCCACGGCCAGTTTGCCCTTGTTGCAGTAGACGGAGAAGGGCTGCGCGTTGAGCAGCACGGTATCGCCGGCGGTGGAGTAGCGGGTGTGGCCGATGGCCAGGTCGCCGGGCATCGTGGCCAGCACCGGGCTGGTGAAAATGTCGGCCACGTGACCCATGGACTTGTGGGTGTGGATGTCGATGCCATCACTGGTGCAGATGCCGGCGCTTTCCTGGCCGCGGTGCTGCAAGGCGTAGAGCCCCAGATAGGCAAGCTTGGAGGCTTCCGGATGGCCATAGATGGCGACTACGCCGCACTCGTCGTGGAATTTGTCCAACATAAGACCCTCTGACACGGTGGAATCAGCGCTTACGTTGCCATCGCCCGCTCCCAGTCAACTTTCAAAGTCGCGATCTCCCAGGTACCCAGCGTGACCGAACGCTGCCGGATTTCGATCTCCTTCTCGATTGTAATGCCCACGACCGGCGATTCCACCCCATATTTTTCGGCGATGGCAGCGACTTTAATCGGGTTAGCCGTGCTGATCAGCACACGCGATGGAGCTTCGTGGAAGGCCAGAACCTCGGGCCGAAGGTCGGAGACGAGGTCGATTTGTGCGCCGATTTCGGTGGGGCCGAAGCTGCACTCGGCCAGCGCCACGGCGAGGCCGCCATCGCTGAGGTCGTGCGCCGATTCGGCGAGTCCCTCGGCCACGATTTCGCGGATGGCGGACTGCACGCGCTTCTCGCGATCGAGATCGAGCGCGGGCGGCAGTCCCCAGAGCTGCTTCAGAATTTCCTTGGCGTATTGCGTGCCACCGAAGCGGGCTTCCTCGCAAGTGCCGGGACCGCCCAACAGGACCACGCTGCGGCCGGGGTTCTTGAACGGAATGGTTACCGGAGCGGCCGTCTTCATCAGGCCCACGATACCGATGACCGGCGTGGGGTAGATGCCTTCACCAAGGGTTTCGTTGTACAGGCTGACGTTGCCGCCGGTGATGGGAGTGTCAAAGAAGCGGCAGGCGCCGGACATGCCTTCGATGGCTTCCACCAACTGGGCCATGATTTCGGGCCGCTCGGGGTTGCCGAAGTTGAGACAGTTGGTGGCGGCTACGGGTTCGGCGCCGCAGGTGGAGAGATTGCGGCAGCACTCGGCGACGGCCAGTTGCGCGCCTTCGCGCGGGGACAGGTAACAGTAGCGGCCGTTGCCGTCGAGCGACATCGCCACGGAGACGCCGGTCTCCTTGATGCGCACGATGGCGGCGTCGGTCTGCTCGGGGCGGGTGAGGGTGTTGGTGCGAACCTGGAAATCGTACTGTTCCCAGATGCAGCGCTTGGAGCAGATGTCGGGTGCGGATAGGAGTTGAGGCAAGGCGGCCTGGACGCCAGGCGCAACGTGGGACGGGCCGGCGGCAAGGCTGCCAGTGCTACGGCTTTGGGTATACGGGCGATGGTAGAGCGGGGCTTCGTCGGCCAATTCGCGATTGGGGATCTCGGCGACCACCTGGCCGTGGTGGCGGACACGCAGTTTGCCATCGCCGGTCACCTCGCCGATCCCGGCGGCTTCCAGGCCCCACTTCTTGAAGACGCGAAAGACCTCGGCTTCCCGTCCCTTGTCCGCCACCAGCAACATGCGCTCCTGGCTTTCGGAGAGCATGATCTCGTAGGGCGTCATGCCGGTTTCTCGTTGCGGGACACGGTCGAGCTCGATCTCGATGCCTACCTCCCCGCGGCTGCCCATTTCGCAAGTGGAGCAGGTGAGGCCCGCGGCGCCCATATCCTGGATGCCCACGATGGCGCCGGTGGCCATGGCTTCGAGGCAGGCCTCCAGCAAGAGCTTCTCCATAAATGGATCTCCCACCTGCACGTTGGGACGCTTCTGCTTGGATTCCTCGGTGAATTCGGCGCTGGCCATGGATGCGCCGTGGATGCCATCGCGGCCGGTGCGCGCGCCCACGTAGATCACCGGGTTGCCCACGCCGGCGGCCTTGGCGTAGAACACGTCTTCCTTCTTGCAGACGCCGAGCGCGAAGACATTGACCAGCGGATTGCCGTCGTAGCAGGGTTCGAAGAGGCATTCCCCGCCGACGGTGGGGACGCCGAAGCAATTGCCGTAATGCGCGATGCCGGCCACAACGCCGCTCAAGATGCGGCGGTTGCGCGCTCCAGTCTTGGGGTCGTCGATGCGGCCGAAGCGCAGTGAATCCAGCACCGCGACCGGGCGTGCGCCCATGGTGAAGATGTCGCGGAGGATGCCGCCGACGCCGGTGGCCGCGCCCTGGAACGGCTCGATGAAGCTGGGGTGGTTGTGCGATTCGATCTTGAAGGCGATCACGTAGCCGCCGCCGATATCGACGATGCCGGCGTTTTCGCCGGGGCCCTGCACCACCAGCTTGCCGCGCGTGGGCAGCTTCTTCAGATGCAGCCGCGAGCTTTTGTAGGAGCAGTGTTCGCTCCACATCACGCTGAAGATGCCAAGCTCGGTGTAGCTGGGCTCGCGGCCCAGGATCTGGACGATCTTTCCGTACTCCTCGCCGGTGAGCTGGTGCTGGCTGATGAGATCGGGGGTGATGGTCATGCCCGCACCGCCGCGGGCGCGGGGGCGTGTGCCATCAACATCGAGTGGAAGACGACAAGGCCGTCGCTCGATCCCATGAGGGGCTCGGTGGCGCGCTCGGGGTGCGGCATCATCCCCATGACGTTGCGCTCGCGGTTGAGCACGCCGGCAATGCCGCGCAGAGAGCCGTTGGGGTTATCGATGTAGCGGTAGGCGATGCGGTCTTCGTCTTCGAGCTGGTCGAGGGTGCGCTCGTCGGCGAAGTAGCAGCCCTCGCCGTGAGCGATAGGCATGCGCAGGATGCGATCGGTTTGTGCGGCCAGGGTGAACGGTGAGTTGCGGGTGGCGGCGCGCAGGCGCAATTCGCGGCAAATGAACTTGAGGCCGCGGTTACGAATCAGGGCGCCCGGCAGCAGGCCGGCTTCGACCAGGATCTGGAAGCCGTTGCAGATGCCGAGCACCAGCCCTCCATCGGCGGCGAAGCGGCGCACGGCCTGCATCACCGGCGAAAACTTGGCAATGGCGCCGCAGCGCAGATAGTCGCCGTACGCGAAGCCGCCGGGCAGGATGATGGCATCGGCGTTGCCGAGGGTTTCGGAGTCATGCCAGATATATTCGACCGGCTGCCCCAGGTTGTTGCCGACCGCGTAAAAAGCATCGTGATCGCAATTGCTTCCGGGAAAAACAATGACGCCAAATCGCATGGTATTTGTTTTTGGGGAGGCTATAGCTTAGTTTAGCACCCGGCACGCTGGTTCCGGAGCCGCAGCCAACGCTGAAGGTGCGGGGGGCACACGCGGCGGTGCTGGGTTCTCGCGCGGGCGGAACCGGTGCCTTGTGGGAGGTATCAGGAACCAGACGAATCCTGCGTGCGAGCCTTGCCTACAGCCTACCAGGTTGAATACTTCGTCCCATCCAGTGCCGTGGCGTCAGACCCACTCCTAACATCAAAAATACCGGACGTCGCTGTCGGTTGGTTCGGGTCTGGTTTCGACCAGACGGTTTTCCAAGAACCAGTGCGGTTCGTGAAGGGGTCCGTCGGAATTTGAGTGATGTACCCCTCGTTCGTCAGCGAATCCATGCTGCTGGGAGGGCCTTTTCTTGTGGCCTCACCGGGTCCCCGCTCCAAGAGGCGCGGCTAACGACCTACTGGTGTACGGTCAGATATACCGTCTGCGTGACGGGCACGCCAGCCACGCTCATGTTGATCTGATAGTCGCCATCCGGCACGTTCGGTACCGTGATGTTGAACTGATACAACCCGATATTGTCCGGAGCCAGACCCGCATAGGAAGTGGTTGCCGGGGTCAGACCGAAGCTCACCGCGAGCCCGGAAATGCTGTTCGCGGCGCTTACCACCACACCCGGCGGGAGCGGCGGCGTCACCGGACCGAATCCGATGCCGTAAGCCGTGATGGATTCGCCCGGCTTGGCCGGACGGAAGGACGCACCCGCGATCAGACCATTGTCGCCGACATAAGTCACGCCATCCGGGAACAGCGCGACTAAGTACTGCTTGCCCCCGATGTTGAATTTCGCCGGAGCCAGCATCCCCGGCGCCATCGTCACCTTCTGCACCGTAGCGGGAGCGCTGGCGCCCGCGCAGTTGGTGACCACCAGCTGGACCGGCCCGGTAGCCGGATCGGCGGGAGCCTGCACGTTAATCTGCGCGGGGCTGATGTACTCAACAAATCCCGCGTTGGCGTTGATCGAGACGCTGCTGCCGTCGAGACTGGTGGGGGCGTTGGCGCCCATGAAATCGCCGGGACTCCAGAGCCGCGTATTGATGGCGAGGTTGGAGCCCTTTACCTCGAGCCACGACCCGGCGCCGAAGGACGGCAGGGCGCCGAAATCGCCCAACGATCGGACCGAAGTGATGATCGGCACACCGATTCCGCAACTCGGATTGATCGTGGCCATGGCCATGAATTGGACGGAACCCAGGTTGCTGCCCGCAATGGCAGCCGTGATCACGACGTTGCCCGGCACCGGCCCCAACGTGACTCCCATCGCGGCCGAACCGGTGTTGTCGGTCAGGAGGCTGAGGGCGGAGAGGGTGGCCGATCCGCCGACCACGGCGAAATTCACCGTGATCCCCGGCACCCCCAGCCCGCCACGGCCATTCACTGTCACCTTCAACGGCTTGGGCAGCGCCGTTCCCGCCGGCGCCGTCTGGTTGTTGCCGTCGGCAATCAGCAGACCGGTGGGCGAATCCAGCACCAGCTTCCACATCATGCTGCGGGCGGAATCGATAGCATAGAGATCGCCGCTGGCATCCAGCTGGATTGCCTTGCCGCTGAATCCGGCGGTGGCATTCGCCAGCAGTCCGTCCGCTACCGCCGCTGAGCCGCCCCCGCTAACCACTCGAATCCTGGCGCTGCTGTCCACGCGGTAAATGCTGCCGCTGCCCGACTGGATATAAAGGTATCCCGACGCATCCACCGCCAGGCCCGCCACACCGGGGAGTGGGCTGGACTTAGCCGGCGCACCGTCGGCCGGAGTACCCTTGGTTCCGTTGCCGGCCACGGTGGTGATGATGCCAGCCTGGTTCACCACGCGTACCACATTGTTGGCGCCATCGCCCAGATAGACGTTACCGTTCCGGTCCGCGGCCAGACTGACCGGACCGCCCAACCGTGCGTTGATGGCCAAGCCTGCGTCGCCGGTGTACCCCAGCGTGCCGTTGCCGGCAAACGGGGAAATCATTCCGTCCGTCGTGATCTTGCGGACCCGTCCGTTGCAGCAATCGCCCACATAGACGGCGCCTGCCCCATCCACCGCCAAGGAGGAGACGACGTTCATCCCGGCATTCGTGGCCGGACCACCGTCTCCGGAGTTGGGCGGTGCGCTGGGGTTCCCGGCGAACGTGGTGACCACGCCGGCAGCCGAGATCATCAGTATTTTCTGGGACACGCCCAGGTAGAGGTTTCCTTGCCCGTCTCCCGCCATCGAATACAATTGCGGCAGCGGGGCCGAAGTCGCCTGTACTCCTTCGACGGGGGTTCCCAGGAGGCCGTTGCCCGCGAAGGTGTTGATCCTGCCGTTGGGAGTGACCTGGCGGACGCGGAAATTACCGGCGTCCAGGATAAACAGGTTCCCCTGCGCATCGATCGCAGTATCGCCAGGATTGTTGAGCAGCGCGAAGATCGCCAGCCCCCCGTCTCCCGCGTAGTGCAAGCGGCCGGCGATCGTCATCACGCCGGTGCTGGTGAGCAGCCTCACCCGATTGCTGCCGGTTTCCGCGATGAACACGTTTCCAGCACTGTCGATCGCAAGGCCGAGCGGGTTGAAGAAGTACGTGCCAATCGCCGGGCCGTCACTGTAGCCGAACGTCTGGGTCCCGGCTACCTGAATCAGGCTGCCGTCGGTCCCGATCTTGCGTATGGCCGGGAACGTGACGTCGGTGAAGAAGACACCGCCGGCGACGTCGATGGCAATGGCATGTGGGGCCCCCATCGGCGTGGCGGTGGCAGGACCACTTGCCGGCCGGCCCAGGCTGCCGTTGCCCGCGATGGTTGTGATGATGCCGCTCGGGTCGATCTTGCGCACACGATAGTTAAACTTGTCCGCGAAGTACAGGTTGTTCGACTGGTCGAATGCGAGCCCGGTGGGGGTATTGAGCTGGGCGGAGAGTGCAGGCTTATTGTCGCCGTCGTAACCGCCAATCCCGGTCCCGGCTATGGTCCTGATCTTTCCATCCAGCGTGATCACGCGGATGCGATTGGCGTCGCTGAAGTAGATGTTGCCGGCGGGGTCGAGCGCAATCCCGCCGGTGACGCCCACGAGTGCGTTCACGGCCAGCCCGCCGTCCCCGTTGAACCCCAGCGTTCCGTTGCCTGCCAACGCCGTCACCAGTCCTTTGGGGGCGATTTTGAAGACCAGTCCCGGCGATGCCAGGTAGAAGGTGCCGTCCGTTCCCAGCTTCATGTCGGTCGCGATCACGCTCAACTGAAACGTCGTGCTGATCGTGCCGCTCGGCGTGATTCTGCGGATGCGGTAGTTCGCCGAATCCAGTACGTACAGATTGGCGGAGTCATCCACGGCCACCGCATCCGGGCTGGACAGCAGGGCCTGCACCGCCGGCCCGCCGTCGCCCAGCGGATAAGTGCCGGCGAAAGTTCTCAACACGTAGGGATAGTTGGCGCCCTGGCCGGCCGCACTGGCGGCCGCCAGAGCCAGAAGACCTAGAGTGGTAGCGGTCCGGCGGTGGAGCAGGCGTGGAAAGCGCTTCATGGTCCCTCCCGGTGCACAGACCTCTATTCTAGTTGCCGAATGCGGCGTGGCAGCGATCGGCCGGGGCCTTCGCGCACGCTTCGGGACTCATTCTCACATCCGGCGAACGGCCGCGCCCGGCCATGTCAGACGGGCTATCTTAATGGGTATGACCAAAGTTCAGGTACGTTTCCGGCTGCAGAAGCCCCTTGACGATGCCATGCTCCTCCGCATTTCCGACACCTCGTCCCTCTACGGCATCCAGAAGCTGCAGGTGGCGCCCTCGCTGGATGCGTTGATGGTGGAGTACGACGCCACGCGCCTGCGTCCGGCCGAGGTGGAGGCGGCGCTGGCCGGCGCCGGCATTCCCCTGGAGCGCGCCGGGTAGATCGAGCAGGCGGCGCTCTGGGCTCAGCGATCGGCCGGCCCGCGCTTCTTTCCAGGCGCCGCTGCCTGAATCGCCAGCAGCCTGAGGCAGGCTGCGGCCGCGCGCAGGCGCACGGGCTCTTTGTCGTCCTGCATCAGGGGTTCAATGACACTGGCCAGCGAGGGGTCGTTGCGCAGGCTCAGCGAATGCACGGCCGCGGCGCGGACGGACGCGTCTTTATCCGACAACGCGTCCTTCAGGGCCTGTAGCGTCTCGTCGTCTTTGTCCCGGCCCAACAGAAGCGCGGCGGTGGCGCGGCCGGAAACACCGGAGTCGGTGAGGATGGCCTGCATGGAAGCCACGCCTTCCCCGAAGCCCGGCAGCGGAACGAAGCCAATTCCTTCCTGCACCGCGAAAAGGAAAGTGGCCCGAGGCGTGTGCATCATGCGCAGGGCGGTGCGCTTCTGCTGGCTGAAGTAGTTCGAGGACGTCTTGCTCTCTTTGGCGAGAACGGCCAGCAGCGCCTGCTTGCCCGCGGGTTCGCGGCGGGCGAAGAGCGCTTTGGCGGCGGCAAAGCTGACCTCGGGCACTTCGTCGTCGAGCGCCTTCAGCAGGGCGTCCGTGGCAGGCTTGCTTTTCACTTCGGCCAGGCTCGCGACCACGGACTGCCGCACCTCCACATCTTTGTCTTGCAGCATCTGCCGCAAGTTTTCAAACAGGGGGCCCCGGCCTGGAGCCAGACTCAACGCCACCACCCCCAACTTGCGTGTGTCCGGGTTCTTGCTTTCGAGGGCGTGCCGCAAAATCTCGTTGCACTGAGCCTGGGTAGCCGCTCCGAGCGGCCCAGCCAGCATCGTGGCCGCGGGGAGAATCCGGAGCCACCTCCATGTGTTGTGCGCCATTCCCGATTGTTTATCACCGGGGCCACGGGCGTGGCAAGGGGCGCTGCGTCGCACACAAACGCGCGGACGGGTGTGGCGTTTTCCGGCAGGCAAAACTAGTAATCATCCCAGATGTAGCGGCTCTCGACAGAAGGCAATATATAGTTACGCATCTGCTCCTACGGGATTCCATGGCTTACCCAGAGGGCATTTCGGATCTCAAGACGCAGCGATTGGGCCGGTCACGCCCGAAAGGACGTGGGGCAAAGAGGAAGGCGGTGAAAACCGTACACCTGAGTGCGATCGCCCTCCGCTCGTTGTCGGAGAGGATCGGCCAGGCGGTCCTTACCTTGGAGCGATTGGGGCTGTTACCGCCGGAAGACGTAGGAAGGCAGCGAGACCTTTCCAGGGAAGAGCGGGTGACTGAGGAACTGGACATCCGCTCGATAGAGACGTCACTTCAGTTCGGAAGGGAAATTCTGGATCTGGCAAGAATCATCTTGGATCTCCGCTCGCAACGGGAGAAGACCGACCATCCGGTAATCTGACCACTACCGAACCCGGTTGCGAAGGTCGCGAGGCCTGGTTTACCGGCCCCCGGCCGGAATGGTAGAATGACCCCCATGAAACGCACTCTCGTCTCCCTCAGCATTCTGCTGCTGCTTGCAGCAGCCTCCTTCGCCGCCGACGCCACTGGCAAATGGAAAGGTTCCTTCGAAGTTCCCGGGGGCCCGGTCCTCAGCCTCACCTTTGATCTGAAAGTCGCCGATGGGGCTTTGACCGGCACCGTCGCCGGTCTGCCTCCCAAAGAAGCCGGCATCGAAATCAAGGACGGGAAGGTGGAGGGAGACAACCTCTCCTTTTGGCTCATGACGGAGTACCAAGGCAATCCCATCAAAATTGTGTACACAGGCAAGGTCGAGGAAGGACAGATCAAGTTCGTCATGGGGACGGAAGACGGAGGCTGGAGTACCGAGATTCTCGCCAAGCCCGTTTAGCGCGCCACCCCTGCGGGCGATTGCGAGTTTCCGCAGTTTTGACCATAAACGAGCCTTGGGGCGCCGACGCGGAGGCCAACCCGGCGGCGTCGGACTCCTATCTCCTGGCCGTCGGGGAGACGGGTACCGATTCGAACCTAGCGGGCAATACGGTTCACTTAACGGCGAATCCCAACGCTTCCCAGTTCCTCACCTTCGGGCCGTTAAGCCGGATTGCTGGTGGATAGGGCTGTCGCGACAGCTATCCGTGGCGTTGTTCGGACGGTTGAGATCTGCCATAATTCTCGCAGCCAGTACCATAAGCTTGAAGAGCTTCGAGTCATGAACCGCTCCATCCTAAGTAGAACGTCGCTCACCGTTGGGGTGCGGTCGGCCTAAAAATCTGGAGGCGACTTGAGGAATGGTATGGAAGTAGTTGCAACACAAGGATTTAATGCCGAGGTCCGCCGGTGGCGCCTCCGTCTTAGGCCGCCCGGGGCCGGTTTTATGCAGGTCAGCCTAAACATGAGTTAGCAGTCATGAAAACCGCCGCCGCTGAGACCGAGGTGCTCCTGGAGTGGACGTACTCCCCTCGGGACTTCTTTGAGTCCGAAATTGAGGTTGCCAGGTCCGATTACACAGTGAACATTCCTTCGAGTGCGATCTCCACTCGTTTGCGCGCGTTCGAATTTGACGCCGATGATGGTATTCGGCAGCGGCTTCATGACGCTCTGTTTGACCTCATGTGCGGTGTTCAACTCGTTACGAGGAAGCCATTTCAGCTGTCCAAGTCTCGCCTCACGCGGATCGAGCCCGATGGTCGACGCCATATCTTTGTCGAGCCCGAAGGGGCTGTCCTCACCCTGAGCGGCTTTCCAGTTGACACCACTGTCACTGACGCAAGCGTCAAAGTTATCGCGGATTCGAAACAGGAACGAATCAACGGGAAGGCGGAGCTGGCTGAATTGGTTGCGAAGTACTCCCCGGAGGACGATCTCCTGAAATCCATGCTTCAGAGCTACAGCACAAGCGTATCGGACCCGAACAATGAGCTCTTCCATTTATATGAAGTTCGCGATGCCCTTTCCACAGCATTTGGTGGCGAGGCAAAGGCCCGGGAGGCGCTCAACATTTCAAGGGACGCTTGGTCACGCTTCGGTCAGCTGTGCAATGACGAGCCGCTTAGGCAAGGTCGTCACCGCGGGAAGAACTTTGAGTCCCGGCGCGACGCGAGCGAGGCCGAATTGCGTGAGGGCCGCGCCGCCGCCCTGGCAATGATCAACGCTTACCTCTCATTCCGAGAGCGTGGTGGAAAAGTGAAATGACTGCTAATGATCCGTTGCAGCGGACGCGCCGCAAGCGGCGCGCCGCTGAACGGAAAATAGGCCGCTACGAGAGGAACGCAGCAGAGTGATGGAACCATATCCGGGCCTCCGACCCTTTCGACGCGAAGAGGCCGAGCTCTTCTTCGGTCGAGACCAGCTTGTCGAGCACCTGGCCCAGAGGCTGTCGCGGGAGCGCATCGCTACCCTCGCAGGTCCTTCCGGATCCGGCAAGTCGTCGATAGTACGTGCAGGGCTCTTGCCCTTTCTGGAGGATGGCGGCGGATCGAGAGGAGGAGCACACTGGTGCTCCATCGTTGTCAGGCTGGGGTCGGATCCACTCCGCACCCTGAGCGAAGCGCTGACCGGCGACCTCAATGCTCTCGAGGGACTTCTATCGAACGAATCAGATTCTCGATCGACTCGCCATGATCTGGCGGATCTAATCAGGCGCCGCTACCCGGTTCCGGATCAGAGCACACTTCTTGTCATCGACCAGTTCGAGGAGGTGTTTCGTTCGGCTTGGCAACCGTCCAGTCTTAGAAGCACCACACAGTTCCTGGGAAGCACTTTGACTGAGCTTGCCGGTGACTTCCCGTGTCCCTTGTACGTGCTTTTGGTGATGAGAACGGATTTCCTCGGAGACTGCAACGGAATTTCGGGTTTGACGCAACTTGTTAACAGGGGCCTTGTACTCGTGCCACCCCTTAGCAAAGAGGAGCGGTTAGCGGCCATTGAGCGGCCCGCTCAAGTAGGAGGAGCTTCGATAGAACAGGAGCTGGTGACGAGGCTCCTTGCCGACACGGAAGAACTCGGTCCTGACCAGTTGGCTTTGATGCAACATGCCTTGAAGCGACTATGGGCGCGGGCGTCATTCCGACTCGGACCGCAAACCGATGACGCAGGAACACGCCCTTTCGTCCTCACGTTTGCCGACTATCAGGCGATTGGGGGTGTTACCGACGCGCTACGGCTGGAGGCGGAAGCCGCCTTCTTTGGCTTGCACCCGGAAGAGCAGAAACTGGCAGAGGGGCTCTTCCGCTGCCTTACTGCCTCGGGCGACTTCCGGAGGACATTCAGGCGACCCGGCCGGCTTCGCCAGATTGCGAGTGAACTTCAAAACTCAGCCGAAACTGTCGAACGAGTGGCCAGAACGTTCTGTCAGGAGGGTCTCCTCACATGCTCAGAACCGGCGATTGGAATTGCTGAAGATCCCGTATTTGACATTAGCCACGAGGCCGTGATCCGTCAGTGGGCTCGATTACAGCACTGGGTCGAAGCGGAGGGCGAGGCTGGAGAACGTCTTTCTCACCTGAGACAGATGGCTACGCGACACCAGGGCGGTACAGGGGCCCTCCTTCAAGGCCCAGAGCTCGCTTTCACTTTACAGTGGCTGTCGGAAGCAGGGCCGACAGTCGCTTGGGCGGAGCGATACGGTGGCGGCCTCGAGCTCACGAAGGCGTATGTCGATGCAAGTAGTGCAGCTGAGGAAAGTGAGAAGAGGAAAGTCGAACAAGGACTCCCACAGCGTGGCGGCGTATTCATCTGCTATCGGCGTGAAGACGCTGCCGACGCCGCAAGATATATCAATAGGGTCCTCGGCGAGAGATTCGGCCCTGGTCGGGTCTTCATGGATGTTGTTGGCATAAGCCCGGGTAGCGACTTTGAGACGGTCCTAGATGCGAAGCTGACAGAATGCTCCGTCACGCTCGTTCTGATTGGCGAGACTTGGTTGTCGCTCACTGCTGACGGCGGCGAGTCGAGGTTGCACCAGCCAAGCGACTATGTGCGAAGAGAGATTCGGGAGGCAATTAGCCGTAAGCATCGTGTTGTTCCTGTCCTTCTCAAAGCAGCTCGAATACCAGATGTTGACAAGCTCCCAAAGGACATCGCTCCGTTGTCGAAACTGCAGGGGATACAGCTCCGGCATGAAACTTTCGATCAGGACCTTGAAAGGCTGGCTCAGTCACTCAAGCCTGACGTGGACCGGGGCGATATTCCTTCCAAATTGGGCCGCGGCCTAACAAGGGCGCTGCAGTGGACGCGGCTGGTGCCGCGCCACTGAGCGCCGGGCGTTAGCCCTTGGCATCGAGGACCCGGCTCTGGGAAGCGGAACCCTCGCAGTGATCACATAATCACATATCTGTCGTGAAATCCCCTTCACACCAGCAGATGCCCCGAGCTTCCGTCTCACCCGTTCGGAAACAACCGCCGCGCGGTTCGCTCCACTCGGCACGTTAACTGAACAGCATTGAGACCTAGCGGTGACCTGGCGGGCAGCCCGGTGGCGGAATCGTGCCCACCGGCAAGGGCTCGGTCTGGCAGCGGCCGCTCCTCGTAAACCGTTGGCTTTCAACCGGCTACATGCGGTCTTCCATTCGACCCGCCAATTTGCCCGTTCAACCCGCAAACCTGCCGTACAACCAATAATTTCAACGTTTTAATGCCAAGTGATATGCCCGTGGCCGCGCCCTTCCCTATACTCGGTTCAAGCGCATGTGGCTGACGACAGGGCCGGACGGCTGTGTGCCGGTGCGTGTCACCTGTTGGCGGACGGGCGCAACCAAGTGATAGCCGGGAAGTTGCCGGGGCTTCGAAGGCCACTCAGGAGGGAGTTCGAACGAGATGCACAAGCCGATTAAGTATGCCGAAAAGGCACTGACATACGCCGCGGGTGCGGCCTGGTTCGTTTTCGACAAGTTCAATCAGATCGGCCAGAATCCGGGCTTTGTGCCGAAATGGTCGGACAAGCCGCTGCTCAAGTCGTACGAGAAGACCAAGCCCCCGTTGGGCTGGCCGCGCACCACCGATTCGCTCTGCCCCCGCTGCGTCCCGGAGATCCGCCAGCAAATCCTGGACGGCAAAACACCCCTCGAGGTGCTCTACACCGACAAGCCGGGCGAGATCAAGGCCCAGGTCATCGAGCGCGACGGCAAGATCCTGATGGTCAAGGATTGCCCGATTCACGGCCACTTCGAAGACGTGATGGCGATCGACACGGCTTTCTTTAAACACCTGGAAGATGTCTTCCCCGGCCGCGACATCCGCGCCCACAACGATTCCACGCTGCACAAGCACGGATCCAGCACCGTCACCCACGGCCGCGGTTCGGTCCTTACGGTGGACCTGACCAACCGGTGCAACATGATGTGCGACCCCTGTTTCATGGACGCCAACCAGGTGGGATTCGTGCACGAACTGAGCTGGGAGGATATCCAAACCCTGCTCAATAACGCCGTCACCATCAAGCCGAAGCGCCAGATGTCGGTGCAGTTTTCGGGCGGTGAGCCCACCATTTCGCCTTACTTTTTGAAGGCCGTAGCGTACGCCCGGGAAGTAGGCTATACCTCGGTACAGGCGGCCACCAACGGCATCGAATTCGCCAAGAGTCCCGAGTTCTGCCGCCAGGCCGCCGAAGCCGGCCTGCGCTATGCGTATCTGCAATTCGATGGGATCGGCAACGCCGCCAACGCGCACCGCAAGGTGGGCAACCTGTTCGACGTGAAGCTCCGCGCCATCGAGAATCTGCATTCGAACGGCGTGGACATTATCCCGGTGATTACGATCATCAACGGCATCAATAACGAGCAGGTGGGCCGCATCGTGCAGTTCGCGCTCGACAATCCCAAGAAGATTCCCTTCCTTTCGTTCCAGCCGGTATCCTTCACCGGCCGCGACGAGGCCGTCACGGACGACCGCCGCGCCGCTCAACGCTACACCCTTTCCCACCTGGCGCACGATGTCAAGAACCAAACCGGCCTGGGCGAGCCGGCGCGCGACTGGTTCCCGATTTCTTTCATGTCGACCTTCTCCGACTGGAGCGATCTGGTGCACGGGCCGCAACACGAATGGGGCCAGTTGAGCTGCGGCTGCCATCCGAACTGCGGCGTGGGCATGGCGGTCATGGTCGACAAGGAAACCAAGGAGGCCAAACCGGTCACGGCCTTCTGGAACGCGGACCAACTGGCGAGGGACGTGGCTCGCATCAACGATGCGGCGCGCGGCAAGTGGCCCTCGATCATCGGGATGGCGCTAGCGGCCACCCGCAACTACGATCCCTTCCAGGCGCCTACGCATTTCCGGCTGAGCGACCTGATGAAGAAGCTCGACAAGACGTTTGGCGCCACCGGCAAGAGCTACGGCAAGGTCGGCAAAGACCGCACGTTCGACGACATTGAGAAGCGCCGCCGGGACCGTTGGAACTTCCTTTTTGTCGCGGGCATGTGGTTCCAGGACCTCTTCAATTACGATTTCCGGCGCACCGAGCAGTGCATTATCCCTTACGCCACCCAGGAAGGCGAGATCTCCTTCTGCGCCTACAACACCGGCGTGGGCTGGCGGAATATCATCGAGAAGATGCACATGACTGCCACGCTCACCAAGTGGTACGAAGAGCACGGCCGGCACGAGATCTTTGCCGGCGGTAAGGCGGTTCCGCTCAACAGCCGCGACCACTCGCTGGTGCTCCGCCAGGAGATCGTGACTACCGAAGAGCAGCACGATCTGGACAAGCTGGGCATCGCCAAGACCGCCCGCGAGGAGAAGATCCGGGCGCGCGACGCGAAGTTGAAGCAGGCGGCCGAGAACGAGCGCATGGCCAGGCTGTATCGCGAGCACGTGCTGAAAGAGAAGTCCGACCCGGCGCTGGTGCAGATCGGCAGCATTCTGCCCGCGCCCAAAGCGGTCGAAAAGCCGGTGGAAGAGCGCGAGGAAGTAGGAAGCTTCGGGGATTAACGAGGCTGTCCGAGCCCCATTGACACAGGCCACCGGTTCCGACCGGCAGCCCAGCGCCATTTTTGCTAGCATGAGAGCAACCTGATCGTCTGGATGCCAGCGTCACGCCTTAGCGCCGGCATCGGAGGGAATACTCATGACGAACACGCGGCGTTCTTTCCTGGGCGGCCTCACCGGTGCGGTGGCCGGTCTCACCTATTCCTCTCGGGCGGCGGCAACGCCGCGGCAACTCAGACAACTGCTGGCGGTCGCGCCCAAAAGTGAGGGTTACTGGAGCCTGGTGGAGAGCCAGTTTCCCCTGCGGCCCGGCAAGGTGCCGATGAATGCCGCTAATCTTTGTCCTTCGCCGCGCATCGTTTCGGAACGCGTGGCGGAGTGGACGCGGGATGAAGACGCGGACGTCTCGTTCCCGAACCGCACCAAGTTTGCGACCCTGCTGGAGGACGCGCGTAAGAAGGTAGCGGCGCAGTTGGGCGTTTCGGCCGACGAGGTCGCGCTGGTGCGCAATACCAGCGAAGCCAACAACGTGATCAACAACGGCATCGCACTCGCGGCGGGCGATGAGGTGGTGCTGTGGGACCAGAACCATCCCTGCAATAACGCCGCCTGGGACGTTCGGGCCGCGCGGCACGGCTTCAAGGTGAAGCGCGTCAACGTGCCGGCGAACGCCAGGAGCGGCGATGAGGTGGTCAAGCTCTTCGAGGCGGCCCTGACGCCGCAGACCAAGGTTCTCTCCATCACGTACGTTTCGAACACGTCGGGCTTCCGGCTGCCCGCCCAGGAATTGTGCTCGCTGGCGCGGCAGCGAGGCATCCATGCCCACCTGGATGGAGCGCAGGTTTGGGGCTACCTGAAGCTCGACCTGAAGGCCATCGGCTGCGATTCGTTTGGCGGCAGCGCGCACAAGTGGTTCATGGGTCCCAAGGAGGCCGGGCTGCTTTATGTACGCAAGCAGAAAATCCCGCAGATCTGGCCTAACATCGTTTCCGTGGGATGGAACCAGGACGCCTTTGACACCACCATCGCATCCAAAAAGTTCGAATTGCTGGGCCAGCGCGATGACGGATGCCTGTCCGCGGTGGGCACGGCGGCCGACTTCCACACGATCCTCGGCCTCGAGAGCGTCGAAGCCCGCACCACGGAACTAGCCGGTGCCCTCAAGGAAGGCCTGGCGAAAATCAACCGGGTCAAGCTGGTGACGCCGCTGGATCCAAAGCTGAGCGGCGGCGTGGTGGTGGCGCAGGTGCCCGACCTGGATCGCGGGAAGACTGCCGGGCTGGTGAAGGATCTGTACGACAAGTACGGCGTTGCCGGCGCCGCGACGGGTGGAATCCGCCTGGCACCGCACGTCTACAACACCATGGCCGACATCGACCTGGCGATCCGCGGCGTGCGAGAACTCTTGGGGTAAGGACAGTCCTCCCGGCCCGCGGATCGGCGCTGATAGCGATTTTGGCGTGGCGCCCTGAGATTCATGGGGCCCACCAGGTTCGCAACTCCGGGGGACCACTGGTATCATTCCGACAGAAAGGAAATGCCGTAAAATCGGGGGTGGACCGCAAATGAGCAAGCGCGAACTCATCGCCCAGGAACTCGGACGTCTCTCGGAGCCGGACCTTGATCGGCTGCTGGCGTTCTTGCGGACCCTCGCTGAGGACCACGCGGAAGCGACGGTCCCCACGATGGCGGCAGAGACCGCGCTGGCCAAGGATTGGTTGTCGCCCGAGGAGGACGCAGCCTGGGCCAGTTTGTAAAGGGCGACGTTGTCGTCCTCAACTTCCCTTTCTCCGATCTGAGTCAGACGAAGCGCAGACCCGCGCTGGTCGCTGCAGCGCTGCGAGGTGATGATTTGATCCTCTGCCAGATCACCAGCCAGGCAAGGGACGACGCCTACTCGGTCCAACCCGACGATTTCGACTTCACGGCCGGCGGTCTCAACCGGAGCAGCCGGATTCGTCCCAACCGGTTGTTCACTGCTGATTCAGGGATCGTCGTCTATCGCGCCGGCCACGTGTCCGCCGCAAAGCTCAACGAGACCAGAGAACGGCTGATCCAGATTCTGAGCGAGGACTGACTACGTGCTCGTGAATTCGGTGGCTGTCGAGTTGGTCGCGACGCTCGCGGGGCAACTGATCCGCTCCTGCCGCCTCGATCGTTCCGCCGGCAACCTGATATCCGCAAGGCGGACGGCCACCCGCCGAAGCCCGCCACCGGTAATAGCGGATTAAATTAAACAAGTTATCCGGTATTCAGAACTTGCCGGCGTCCGACATGGACCCGGTAGCCAAAAGCTATGCCATTGCATTTGGTGATTCTCCTCAATCGGCGCCGACGTTTCCTATTGCTTTAAGCCCTACTCACGTTTGAACAGCACCAATTTGCAAATGACGGCCGTCTTGTGAAACTCACTATTCCGACAAACTTCCGCCAAACCCTCAAGAAGGAACTCAACATTCTGGGCATCAGACACGCAAAGCTGTTTCCGGATCTCGATGGGCTGGCTACAGGGCTGGCCGAGACATTTTGATAACAGGAACCAGGGGGCCGCCCCACCGTTGTACAGTGCTTGCAGTCTCGTGATGCTGATTCCACTCCGAAGTGCGGCCATTGGTGCGTTGATCGCGGCGTCCGTCCCCGGCGCGACAGACCTGCCTAAAGCCGCCGAGATTCTCGAAACGCACTGCCTGCGCTGCCACAACTCGTCGGCCCGGATGAGCGGCCTTTCTCTTGCCACTGCGGCGGATGCCCGGAACGGCGGATTGCACGGCCCCGCCATCGTGCCCGGCAAGCCCGACGAAAGCCTGCTGATCCAGATGATCTCGGGCGAAAAGCCGAAGATGCCCATGCAGAGCCCGCCGCTGACCGGCGCACAGGTAGCGGAAATCCGAAGCTGGATCGAACAGGGCGCGCCCTGGCCGGAGGAACTTCGCGCCGATCGCAAGAAGGCCGACCTGTGGTCGCTACGGCCGCTACGGAAGGTGGAGGTCCCAACTGCGGAGTCCGCATGGGTGCGCACGCCAATTGACGCCTTTGTGCTGGCGAAACTGGCGGAGAAGAGGCTGACGCCATCGCCCGCGGCGGACGCGGCGACGCTGATTCGCCGCCTCACCTACGACCTGCACGGCCTGCCGCCCACTTGGGAAGAGATTCAGGCCTTCGTGGCCGACCTCTCCCCGGATGCCTACGAGAAGCTGGTGGACCGGCTGCTGGCCTCGCCGCGGTACGGCGAGCGGTGGGGCCGCCACTGGCTGGATGTGGTCCATTACGGCGAATCGCACGGCTACGACAAAGACAAGCCGCGCCGCAACGCCTGGCCGTATCGCGACTACGTCATTCGCGCCTTCAACCAGGACAAGCCGTATGCCCGCTTCGTGGAAGAGCAACTGGCGGGCGATCAGCTCTGGCCGGACGATCCCGAAGCAACCGTGGCCACCGGTTTCATCGCGGCCGGGCCGTGGGATTTTGTCGGCCAGGTGGAATTGCGCGAGGGCACCACGGACAAGAACATCACGCGCCTGCTGGACCGCGACGACATGGTGATGACCACGATGTCCACGTTCGTCAGCATGACGGCCCATTGCGCCCGCTGCCACGACCACAAGTTCGACCCGATTCCGCAGGAGGACTACTACCGCCTGCAGGCAGTGTTTGCCGGCGTCGACCGCGCCGACCGGCCCTACGACCTGGACCCCGCGATTCACGCCGCACGGCGTCAGTTGCTCGAAAAGCGGCGGGAGCTGCTGGCGCGGCTGCGGCCTGTGCAGGAGCAGGCCGCCGGTGCCACGAGCCCGGAGTTGCAGAAGCTCGACGAAGCGCTGACCGAGATCAAGTTCGAGTTCGCGCAGACCCAGAAGGCCGAGTTGCAGCCCCAGATCGCCAAGCTGACGGCGGAGCGGAAGGCAATGTGGCACTCGCTGGTAAGCCAGGAGTCGCACGACCAGATCGCGCGGCTGGCGGCCGATGTGCAAGCCCTTGACCAGGAGATCGGCCGGCTGGGCAAACCGCAACTGGTCTATGCCGCCGCCAACACCTTTGAGGCGCAGGGCACGTTTACGTTTGCCATCGAGCCGCGGCCGATCGCCGTATTGCAGCGCGGCAGCGTGGACAGCCCAGGCAAGCCTGTCGGTCCCGGCGCGCTCTCCTGCGTGCCGTCCCTGGCATCGCGGTTTCCGGTGAAGGACAGCGATCCGGAGGGCGCGCGCCGTGCCGCGCTGGCGCATTGGATCACCGCTCCGGACAACATGCTGACGTGGCGTTCCATTGTGAATCGCGTTTGGCAGTACCACTTCGGCGCGGGGATCGTGGACTCGGCCAACGATTTCGGACACATGGGGTCGGAGCCGACCCATCCGGAACTGCTCGACTGGCTGGCCGTTACGTTCCGCGATCAGGGCGGCTCCATCAAGCACCTGCACAAGCTGATCCTGATGAGCGCCACCTATCGCCAGCAGTCCTTGACCAATCCCGCGGGCGCACTGGCCGATTCGGAGAACCGCTACCTCTGGCGCATGAACCGGCAGAGGTTGGACGCCGAATCGGTGCGCGACGCGGCGCTCGCGGTGAGCGGCAAACTCGATTTGACGATGGGCGGTCCCTCGGCCGAGCAGTTCTGGTTCAAGGACGATCATTCGCCGACTTACGACTACGCCCGGTTCGATATCGATAGCCCCGCCAGCTACCGCCGCAGCGTGTACCGCTTCCTGGTGCGCAGCGTTCCCGATCCCTTCATGGACCGGCTGGATTGCCCCGACGCTTCGCTGATCACGCCCAAGCGCAATACCACCATTACGGCCATTCAAGCGCTGGCCCTGCTGAACAATCCGTTCATGGTGCGGCAGGCCGAACTTCTGGCGGTGCGGGTGAAGAGCCTGGCGGCCGCACCAGGCCAGCAGATCGCCTGGCTCTACCGGCTGGCATTAGGCCGCGACCCCGACGAGCGGGAGGCGCAACGCCTGGCGCAATTCGCGGCGAAGCACGGGTTGGAAAACGCTGCCCGGGCGATTCTGAACAGCAACGAGTTCTTGTTTGTGGACTGAGCAAGCGTGGACTGAGAAAACCATGGACCGGCGGCAGTTTCTCTTGAATTTCGGCGGCGGGCTGGGCGGCATCGCGCTGGCCCGAATGTTGAGCGCGGAGACACATTTTCCGCCGAAAGCCAGGCGCGTCGTGCAGCTATTCATGTCCGGCGCCGCCAGCCAGTGCGACACGTTCGACTACAAACCCGAACTGATCCGGCGGCACGGCGAGAAGTTCGATCCGGGCGGCAAGGTGGAGTTGTTCCAGAGCACCCCGGGCGCGGTGATGAAAAGCCCGTGGGAGTGGAAGCCGCGCGGCCAGTGCGGCAAGTGGATCAGCGACCTGGTGCCCCACATCGCATCCTGCGCCGACGACATCGCCTTCGTCCATTCCATGCAGGCCAAGTCCAACGTCCACGGCCCGGCCACGTTCATGCAAAATACCGGCTTCGTGTTACCGGGCTTCCCGTGCATGGGGTCGTGGGTCTCCTATGGGCTGGGCAGCATGAACCAGAACCTGCCGACCTTCATCGTGCTGCCCGATGCGCGCGGCTTCGCGCCCAACGGACCGGGAAACTGGAGCGCCGGCTTTCTGCCCGCCTCGCATCAGGGTACGATGATTCGCGCCGCGAGCCCGAACCCCATCTACGACCTGTTCCCGCCGAAGCAATCGAATTTCATCACGCCGGCCAGCGAGGCCGATACCTGGGACGTGCTGCGGGAGATGAACCGCGACCATATGGCGCAACGGGAAGGCGATTCCCGGCTGGAGGCGCGCATTGCTTCGTACGAGATGGCGGCCAAACTCCAGTTGAGCGCGCCCGAGGTGCTGGATATTTCGGGCGAGTCCGAGGCCACGCGAAAGCTGTACGGGCTGGACGACAAGGTGACCGAGGACTTCGGGCGAAATTGCCTGATTGCGCGCCGGCTGCTGGAGCGCGGAGTGCGCTTCGTGCAGGTGTGGAGCGGCGCCGACAACGGCTTTCCGCGTCGCAACTGGGACAGTCACGAAAACCTGGCCAGGGATCATGCTGCCATGGCGGCCGGGATGGACAGGCCCACCGGCGCCCTGATCAAGGATCTGAAATCGCGCGGGCTGCTAGACGACACGATTGTCTTCTGGACCACCGAGTTTGGCCGCATGCCTTGCAGCCAGGCAAGCAAGGGCCGGGACCACAATCCGTTTGCTTTCACGGTTTGGCTGGCCGGCGGCGGCATCAAGGGGGGTGTCAGCTACGGCGCGAGCGATGAGTGGTCGTACAAGGTCGCGGAGAAGCCGGTCTACTGTTACGACGTTCACGCCACGGTACTGCGTCTGCTAGGACTCGACCACACGAAGTTGACGTACCGCAACAACGGAATCGACCGGCGGCTGACGGACGTACACGGGCAAGTGCTCCCGGAACTCCTGTCGTTAACCTCGGCATAAAGCTTTCATAAAAAAACCGCTTGCCAGTGACGCTCCCGTGACATACAATCCGTTCTATCACTCTGTGTGAGGGGGTTTTCGATGCGCCAAGTTCGCGTTGCGCCGGTTGTCTCTGCTTTTGCCGCGGTGATTCTGTTCTCTGGTCTCGCTTTCAGTCAATCTCAAACCGGGTCTCTATCGGGCTCCGTGCTGGATGCCAACGACGCGGCCGTCCCCGGTGCGTCCGTGGATGTCCGTGAAACCCGTTCCGGGGTCACGGCCCACACGTTTTCTTCCGATGCCGGGCTTTATGTTTTCCCCAGCCTGCCGCCGGGCATCTGGACGGTCACAGCCGAAAAAGCGGGGTTCAAGAAGCTGGTCCATGCGGATATCGAGATCTTCATCGCCCAGCGGCAGGCGCTCGATTTGAAACTGGAAGTGGGTGATATCAAGCAGATCGTGGAGGTCAGCGCCACCCAGACCCTGCTGGAGACGGAAACCAGCGAGCGGGGCCAGTCGCTGACGCCGAAGATGTACCAGACTCTGCCGATGTGGGCCGGAGGGCTCCAGAATCCCTCGGCGTTCCTTGGGTACATGGCGGGCGTCAACAACGGTTCGGAAACCAGCATCGCGGGTTCCACCGGCCGCGCGCGCGAACAACTCGTCGACGGCACCAGCAACGTGATCCCCGAGTCGGGCGGCACGGTATTCAACCCGCCCTCGGCCGAGGCTTTTAGCGAGGTCAAGTTGCTTGTCGGAAATTACTCGGCCGAGTACGGGCGCGTCGGCGGGGGCATTGAAATCTTCACGACCCGGTCGGGGAATAACGATTACCACGGAACCTGGTCGTACAGCATGCGCCGCGACATCTGGGAGGCGGCAGGCTGGAGTGTGAATCAGAACCGAGCCAACCCGGCGGGCTTCCGTCCGAAGGATCGCCTCAACGCCACCAGCGGCGGAGTAGGCGGGCCGGTCTGGATTCCCAAGGTGTACAACGGCCGCAACAAGACGTTCTTCTACTTCACCAGCGACAACGACCTGCGCCCGGTAGCACCAGCGGCTCTCGTGAACACGGTGCCGACCAGCCAGATGACGAAGGGAGACTTCAGCCAGCTTTCCCAGGTGATTTACGACCCGTCGACCACAGTCGGGTCGGGCGCCTCGGCCACGCGGACTCCGTTCGCCGGCAACCTGATCCCCACCAGTCGGTTCAGCAAGATCTCCTCAAGTATCATTCCCTTCATCCCCGCTCCCAACAGCGGCCTCCTGACCAACAACCACTCCTACGTGAACACGTCGCAGGTGACGGATCACGTCTGGTCCCTGAAGATCGACCACAACTTCAACTCGAAGCACCGGGTTGCCTACTTCCAGTCGATCGACAGCCAACTGACCCACGCCGTTGGAGATTTCGACGGACCCCTGGGCACGGCCTTGGGCGATCAGTATCAGAAGCCCCGCATCTTCCGCGTCAATTACGACTTCACGATTTCGCCCACATTGTTGCTGCACAGCACCTACGGCTACTCGCGGACCGTGCAGGTTTGGTTCGTACCCGCGCAGAGCGGATTTGCCTCCAAGGTGGGCTTCCCCGGAATTACGGGCGATTCCGACGCGACGCCGGTGATCCAGTTCGCGGCCGCCGATGCCTACACGGCCTGGGGCATGCAGCAGGGTAAGGTGAACAACGGCGGCCAGAACAACTACACGAACCAGTTTGACCAGGGCCTGACTTGGGTCAAGGGCAAGCACGAGTTCAAGTTTGGCTGGGACATGCGGCGGCTGCGGACTTTGGGCCACGATTTGGCGGGGACCAACGGTAACTATACTTTCTTGCGCAATGAAACCGCAAATCCAGCGGCCACCGGCACTACCGGAAACTCCTTCGCCAGTTTCCTGCTAGGCCTGCCGGATTCGGCCAGCGCCGCCGCCACGCCCGTGCAGGACGGCAACATTCATTACCAGTATTACGGCTTCTACTTCAACGACAATTGGAAGCTCACCAGCAAGTTGACGCTGAACCTGGGCTTGCGTTACGACATTCCCGTCAACTGGTATGCGCCCACTATGGGGTCGGTTTCTTTGACGACGCCCAATCCGGCCGCCAACAATTTCCCTGGCGCCTATGTCTTCCCCGGCAGCGGCCCCAACCGTCTGGGCGTTACTCGTTTCTGGCCCACGGACCACTCCGACATCGGTCCGCGAGCCGGGTTCGCGTATCAGATCAACTCGAAGACCGTACTCCGCGGCGGCTTCGGCATCTTCTACGAGGCTACCAGCAACGGCGGTTGCGGCTGCACGCTCGGAGCGAATGGAGCGTTCTCGCAGGTCTCCGATGGTCTCAATGCGCCGTTCCAGTGGGATGGCGGCATCCCCAAGCCGGCAGGCTATCAGCCCCCGCCCTTCCTGGGCCCGAGCATCGGCAACGGTCTCGCGGTGGACTATATGGGACCGACGTTCGGAGTCGGGCCGCGCATCTACAACTGGGGCGTCAACCTGCAGCGCGAAGCTGCGAAGTTCCTGTTTGAGGTGGATTATGCCGGAAATCGCGGCTACCGCCTGAACTCCACCATCGATCTCAACCAGGTCAATCCGTCTTACCTGTACCTCGGATCGCTGCTGCAACAGCAGATCACGGCCCCGGCCGTGGTCGCCGCCGGTTTCAAGAAGCCCTACGCCAACTTCTCCGACACCGGCACGCTCGCCCAGGCGTTGCGGCCGTTCCCGCAGTTCCTCAACGTCTGGTCGCGCAACAGCGGCCAGGGACAGACGTGGTACGACGCGGCGACGTTCAAGGTGACCCGCCGTTTCGGCAGTTGGCAGTTCACCAGTTCTTACGTTCGGTCGAAGTCTCTCGGATTGCTGACCTACCGCCAGATTTTCTCGCAGAACCAGGTGTACCCGCAGGACATGTACAACCTGACGCAACCGAAATCGTATCTGCCGTTTGACCAGCCGAACGTGTTCAATTTCCTGAGCAGCTACGACCTTCCGTTCGGCAAAGGCAAGCGCTTCTTCACCAGCAGCAACCGCGCCCTGAATGCCGTAGTGGGTGGCTGGACCATCGCCGATACGCATCAGTACCGGAGCGGCGCATTGTTTGGGCTGACCTGCGCGAATACCCTGGGCAACGGCGTGCTTTTCACCGACGCGCGCATGTGCAATGCCAACGGCGGCACCCTCCGTACGGGCCAGAGCCGAACGTCGCTCGATCCCAACAATCCGAGCAGCCTCTATTTCAACGCGGCGCCATTTTCCGTTCCGTCGCAGTTCGCCTTCGGCACGTCCTCCCAGTACATCGGCAATTTCCGGCAGCCGCCGGTTCTGGTGGACAACATTTCGCTGGTGAAGCAACTGGCCGTCTGGCCCAAGGGTGACGGCAACCGCATGCGGCTGCAGTTCAGCGCCAACGCTTTCAACCCGTTCAACCGCACGAATTTCGGCGTGAACGGAACGGTGGGGAACGCGAACTTCGGAAGGGCCACGGGGCCGCAGTACGGTCCACGCATCATCACGATGGTCGTGCGGCTGTACTTCTGAGCTGGGCAGAGCGCAAGCGGCCTGCCGCAGCCTACCCCACACCGGCATGCTAACCTGAGAATCCGGCATGTGGAGGCCAGACTCTTGGCGGCAGCGGCCTGCGTTGCAGCAACCCGAATATCCCGATCCCGCGGAACTCGAACGCGTGCTCGGCGATTTGCGCCAACTGCCTCCCCTGGTCACTAGCTGGGAAATCGTGCTGCTCCGCCAGCAGTTGGCGGAAGCCCAGGCGGGAAAGCGATTCGTCCTGCAAGCCGGCGATTGCGCCGAACGCTTCGTGGACTGCACCCCCGTCCGCATTACCAACACCCTGAAAGTGCTGTTGCAGATGAGTATGGTGCTGGTGGTGGGCGCCAAGCGGCCGGTCACTCGCATCGGCCGGTTCGCGGGCCAGTATGCCAAGCCGCGGTCGGCCAATGAGGAAACGCGCGACGGCGTCACCCTCCCCTGCTATCGCGGCGACAACATCAATCGCGCCGAGTTCACGGTGGAAGGGCGGCGGCCCGACCCGCAACTCCTGCTGCGCGGGTACGAACGGGCGGCCATGATGCTGAACTTCGTGCGCGCGCTCGTCAAGGGCGGCTTCGCCGATCTGCACCATCCCGAATACTTCGATCTCGATTGGGTGCAGCATTCGCCTCTGGCGGACGAATACCACCGCATGGTGGAAACCATCAGCGGCTCGCTGAGCTTCATGGAGAATGTACTGGACGTGCGCGTCGGCGAGACCGACCGCATCGACTTCTTCACCGCTCACGAAGCCCTGCACCTGGCCTATGAGGAGGCGCAGACCCGCAAGGTGCCGCGGCGGCGCGGCTATTTCAACCTGACGACCCATTTCCCGTGGGTGGGACTGCGCACCAACGATCCTGGTGGCGCGCACATCGAGTACCTGCGCGGCATCGAGAACCCCGTAGGCATCAAGGTAGGCACCGGTTGCACCTACGACCAGGTGATGCGATCGATCGAGACGCTGGACCCTGACCGGCAGCCCGGACGCCTCACCTTCATCCACCGGTATGGCGCCAGGCCCATCGCCGATTATCTACCCAAGCTGATTGAGAACGTCCGCGCCGCCGGAGGGCAGGCGTTATTCGTTTGCGACCCGATGCACGGCAACACGCAGACCACCTCGACCGGCATCAAGACGCGCCATTTCGCGGACATTCAGTCCGAGGTGGAACAGGCCTTCGACATCCATGCCGCGATGGGGCAAACCCTGGGCGGCGTGCACGTCGAACTGACGGGCCAGAACGTGTCGGAGTGCCTTGGCGGCGCGCGCGGGCAGACCGAGGAAGACCTGCCGCTAGCTTACGAGAGCCAGGTGGACCCACGCCTCAACTACGAGCAATCTCTGGAACTGGCTTTCGCGATTGCGCGCAAAATGAAAAACGGAGCCCGGTGAGGAACCGGGCTCCGCTCGGGCCAACCTGCGGACTGATTAGTTTGAAGTGGATTCGCCACCGGTTGCCGGCGGGTTCTCTGCCGCCGCTGCGGGAGGCGCCGCGGGGGTTTCGGCCGGCGGGGCTGCCGGAGGAGCCGCGGCGGGCTTCTTTGCCGGCTTCTTGGGGGCGGGCTTTTTGGCAACCGGTTTTTTGGCAGCCGGCTTTTTGGCAGCCGGCTTTTTCGGCGGCGCCTTCTTGGCGGCCTTCTTGGCAGGTGCCTTCTTGGCGGCCTTCTTGACCGGCGCTTTCGTCTTGGCTTTCTTTACGGGCTTTGCTGATTTCTTTGCGGGCTTCTTCGTCGCCATTCAATTCTCCTCATCAAATGTGCTGTCCCCGTAAGGGTCACACCAATGTTACACCGTTCCGCGGCGTTTTGCGAAGGAAATCACGTCGGCGATCGCCTTGCCCAGCCCCGAATTCGCGCTCATCTCATCGCCACATTCGGGACCAGGACAGCGGAGGGTCTCGCGACCCGATTTTCGCTGAGCGCAGGGGTCGGGCCGCGGTGCGAGTGGCCCGTTGAGTCAGTGGCCGTACTTTTTCTCGCCGGCCTCAACCTTCACGGCCAATCGGTTCTCGGCGGGCGGCAGGGGGCAGGTGGCGTAGGGGGTGAAGGCGCAGGGGGGATTGTAGGCCTTGTTGAAGTCCAGCACCACGCGGCCATCTTTCGGCATGCCGGAATATAGGAAACGGCCGGCGCCGTAGGTATCCTTGCCGGAGGTCTGGTCGCGGAAGATGTAGAAAAGCTCCTTGGCGTCCGGCTCTTCCAGGACCGGCCGCAGCCGCACTTCCTGGCCGTTCCAGCGGAACACTACGTACCCGGGGCTCTCCATCGACTCGGTCTGGCCGAGGACATTGAGGATCGGAATCCTGGTGGGCTCGGCCACGAACTTCGCCGTGACCCGATACTCTTCCCTGGCCGGATAGGTTTCGATGCCGTGAAAGTTGCGGCGGTATTCGCTCTCCGGATCCTTCAGTCGGATGCCGAACTTGCCGCCGCGCTCGATCACGAACAGGCTGAGCCGGCCGACTTTGGCGACGTCGATGGAATCGGGCCAGAGCTCGCGAGTTTCGCCGCCCATGGTGACCTTGACTTTGCCCTTGTCGAGGTCGAAGACGCCAGCCTGCTCGGGACCATCGGGCAGAACGATGTCATTCGCCGCACCCTTACCGAAGCGGTTGGGGCCGTCATGCAGCCAGAACAGGCCTGCCACCGAGAGCCAACCGCCCTCCCGCTTCAAGCCCTCCTCGCGCTGGCGCCGCCACTCGGAGATCTCGGTTTGGAATGAGGTAGCCGCCACCATCGAAAATCCTGCCAGCACCGTCAGCAAAACCCGCCACGGCATCGTCAATCTCCCTCGATGAGTTGTTCTAGGATCCCGGCGAACTCTCCGGACTTGCGGTTCACCCGTTCTTTCAGGCTGCCCAGGTCGCGCTCCAGGGTTCGCAGTTTGTCCGCCAGATGCAGGCAGGCCAGGATCGCGATGTGGGTGGAGTCGGCATTCGGCGCGCGCGCCGCGATTTTCAGCATCAGTTCGTTGACCGATGCCGCCGCCTCCTCCAGCTCACGAGGGTCGCCGGCGGCCCGCAGCAGGTAGGACTGGCTGAGGATGGTGACGCGAACGGGCTGTCTTTCGGAAGTGCTCTCCATCCGCGACTCCGCAAGGGATCGCGCCCCTTTACGAGGTGCTCAACTGATCGATCTGGCCCAGCAGTTTTTCGATGCGGCTGCGAACCTGTTTGCGCTCCGCCTGAAGCGTTTTCAACTCGTCGGAGAGGCGCGCCACATCGGCCTTGGCCTCGGCCGCGTCCTGCAAAGCGGCCTCCTTCTCCTTGCGCAACCGCGTCACCAACTGGACCGCCAATGCGATGCGCTCTTCCAGACCGCTGAGCGAATCGTTTTCTTCTACCGGGCTCATTGCGTGCCTGACTCCTGGGCTCATTCGTTTCCGAGGGCGGCGCGGGCCGATTCCTTGACCGCCAGCGCGGACTTGGCCAGCTCCGCCAGGTTGCGGAAGGCCGTCTCATCGTGCAGCGCGACATCGGCCAAAACGTTGCGGTTCAAATCCATACCGGCCGCCTTGAGGCCGTTCATGAACCTGCTGTACGTAATCCCCGCCGCGCGGCAGGCCGCATTGATGCGGACGATCCACAGCGACCGGTATTCCCGCTTCTTGTTCTTGCGCCCGATGTAGGCGAATTTGAGACCACGCTCGACGGCTTCCTGCGCCGCGCGGTTGAGTTTGCTTTTGGTGAGGAAGTAACCGGAAGCCTGTTTTAGCGTCTTCTTCCGGGTTGCCCTACGATGGCTGCCACGTTTTACTCTGGGCACGTTTCATCTCCTTTAGGTTTCTGTCAATTGGCGGTTCGGGCACGTGCCACGCGCACCGTCCGCTCAATGGGCCCACCCTTTAATAGGGGAGCATCCGCTTCAGCACGGGCTGATCGGCCGCATCGGCCACTACGCTCTTGTGCAGTTTTTTCTTGCGTTTGTGCGGTTTCGAGGTCAGGATATGACGGCCAAAGGCGTGACTGCGAACAACTTTGCCGGTGCCCGTCTTCTTGAACCGTTTAGACGCACCTTTGTGTGTCTTCAGCTTAGGCATAATAATTCCCTGGATCTTTACGGGAAAGACTGTATCGAATTATAGCACGGGGCGGGGAGTTCCTGCTTCTGTCCGATGGGGATCGATGCGGATCTTCGGCTCGATCCTCGGTCCGCCTGAAATACCTGCTACCCAGGGCGGCGGTGAAGCATCTATTTGATGATGCAGGGAGGACTATCGACATGAAACGTACAGCCAGTGCGCAATGGCGCGGCGATTTGAAATCGGGCGCGGGGAATATCTCTACCGCCAGCGGTGTCCTTTCCGCCACGCCTTACTCGTTCCATACCCGCTTTGAAGACGGCAAGGGCACGAATCCCGAGGAACTGCTTGCCGCGGCACATGCCGGTTGTTTTACCATGGCGCTGTCGGCGCAACTGGCCGGCGCCGGACTCACGGCGAGCAGCCTGGAAACTACCTGCACCATTTCACTGGAGAAGGTGGGCGAGGGCTTCGCCATCACGGAGAGCCATTTGGATCTCAAGGCTCGCGTACCCGGGGCCACCCAGGAGGCCTTTGACCGCGCTGTGAAGGCGGCGGAGACCGGCTGCCCGGTTTCCAAACTGTACAACACCAGGATCACGGTGACGTCCGTGCTGCAAGGTGCTTGACGAGCCTGTGCACCCTTGGTGATGCCAGTACTGCACCGCTGACGCTGCGTGTGTCATAATCCATTGCATGCCCACGGCTGTCGTCAAGATGGAACCCAAGTCCGAAGGCTTGGCCACGCCCCGCAAGAAGCGGCCCAAGGAACTTGCGGTCATCACCGAATGCTGCACGGGATGCGCCGGATCGCCGGCATGCGTGCCTTACTGCCCGGTGGCCGATTGCATGTATTGGGTTCCCGACGAAGATCATCCGCCTTTCGGCCGTATTGACGTGGATCCGGTGCTGTGCATCGGCTGCAAGAAGTGCACCAGCAAAGGACCGGACGGCGCATTCCTGGATGGGTGCCCGTGGGACGCCATCGAGATGGTCCCCATCGAAGAAGTCGAAGCCATGATCGGCATGAAGATGCCGGTCTGAAGTCGCCATCATGTCGTTGGAGATCGAGCAACGGGAGCACGAAGGGGTCTTCATTCTTTCGATGAAGGGACGCATCACCCTGGGTAAGGAAGCTACCGCGTTGCGTGAAACGGCAAACGCGCTCAATGCCGCCGGCCACCGAAATCTGATATTCGATCTGGCGGGCGTGGACTACATCGACAGCACCGGCCTGGGCGCCCTGGTGATGTCGGTCAGCAGCCTGCGGAAAAACGGCGGCAATGTCAAGCTGGTGAACCTCAACCGCCGCACCATCGAACTACTGGTGATGACCAAGCTGGCAACCATTTTCGAGATCTACCTCGACGAACAGGACGCCATCAACAGTTACTTCCCCGACCGCAAGCTCAAGACCTTCGACATCCTGGACTTTGTGAACCAGATGAAGCAAGAGGACTAGCCGGCGATGGCACTGGTGGTCATCGGCGGTGTCGCCGCCGGCCTGAGCGCGGCGGCCCGCGCGCGCCGCATCGATCCGCGCCTGGAGATTACGGTTCTGGAGAAGGGCCCGGTGATTTCGTACGGCGCGTGCGGGTTGCCGTACTTCGTGGAAGGCCGCGTCCGCGAGGCCAGCCAACTGATCGTCTACACGCCCGAATACTTCCGTAAGGAGCGCCGTATCCAGGTGCGCACCGGCGCCCGCGTCATTTCCATCGCCCATCCGCGCCGCGAGGTGGTGTTGGAGTCGGGCGAGCGCATCCGCTACGAGAACCTGGTGATTGCGACCGGCGCGCGGCCGGACGCGTTGGGGATCGCCGGAGCCCGCGAGCCCCACGTCTTCACCCTGCATACCCTGGACGATGCCGAACGGCTCCGTGGATTCCTGCGCGAGAAGCGGCCGCGGCGCGCCGTGGTGATCGGTGCGGGTTACATCGGCGTGGAGGCGGCCGACGCGCTGCGCCGCAACGGACTCCAGGTCACCATCGTGGAGCGTTCCGAGGACGTTCTGCTGCGCCGCGACCCGCTGCTGACGGCGGCCGTTCGTCATCAACTCGAAGCGCACGGAGTGGACCTGCGCTGCGGTGTGAGCGTGGACGCCATCGAGCCCGCGAGCGCCGGCGGCATCGCCTGCGACCTGGTCGTGCTCTCGGCCGGGTTCCGGCCCAATGTGGAGATCGCGGCCGAGGCCGGTGTCGAGATGGGCCGCAGCAGCGCCATCCGGACCGACGACCGCATGGAGACCAACCTGCGCGGCGTCTATGCCGCTGGGGATTGCGCCGAGGTCAATCACCGCGTAACCAACCGGCCCGCCTACATTCCGCTGGGCACCACCGCCAACAAGGCTGGCCGGGTCGCGGGCGCCAACGCCGCCGGAGGCCGCGCACGATTCCCCGGTATCGTGGGCACCTCGATCGTCGGGATTTTTGGAGTGGGCTTCGCCACCACCGGATTCTCGATGGAGCAGGCCCGCGCCGAAGGGTTCACGCCGGTGTCCGCGCGGATCGAAGCTTCGACGCGGCCGCGATACTACGGCGGCAGCCAGACGACCGTGGAACTGGTGGCCGACCGCGCCACGCGCCGGCTGATTGGCGGCACGGTGATCGGCGAGGACGGCGCGGCCGGCCGCATCAACGTGATCGCCGGCGCGCTGCAGGCGCGCATGCTGGTGGAGGAGTTCGAAGGGCTGGACCTGGCTTATTCCCCTCCCTTCGCGGCCACTTGGGACCCGCTGCTCATCGCGGCGCAGCAGTTGATGAAGGATCTGTAAGCTGGCTCGGTTCCGGTGGCGCGTTATCCCCGCGCTCGCGCCGTTCGCGGTGCCGGCCCACGCCGCCCTCCCGGGCCACGCTTACGCACCCCCCAACGCCTGTCTGCCACGAGTTAGAATGACGGAGGTACGCGGCGTGAGCGCTATGAGAATGTCCTGGCAAACGGAGACAGTCCGTCTCGCATGCCGGTGGTCTGACGTGCGGGAACGCCTCCCGTTCCATCCGCAATGGATTCAGGATGCTTCAAGAAGCGCTTCCGGAAGGGATGTGCCACCGCCGGTTCCGGTGTTCACCAAGCTCAGTCCCTTTGGTGGGAGTGACTGGTACGCTCCGGATCCTGTGCGGTCTCGACAGCTTGCTACGCATGGCGAAAAGTCCGCGTAGCCCGCTCGCATGTGCCTTCACCCACCTTTAAGCCGCTCCCGGGCCTGTCAGTCGCCGTTCGCCCAAAGCCTTTCCAACCCCGACGTTCACCAAAACCGGGTGACGCATCTTCGGGAAGGGCCCCTCAAGATGCGTCACCGACCCCATGCACCTGCGCTCAATCGAAAGAAAAAGAGGTACTTAGAGTTGAGTGCCCAATTTCTAAGGAGTCTCGGCAAGATTCGTCACCCGGGCCCCCGTCGCCACTGGTCTGCTCGCGCAGCCCGATCCCCACCCGGAAACCTGTGTCGCATCTGCCAAAAGGGCCCTTCAAGATGCGACACAAGCCGATCCAGTGGCCTCCGTCTCCAGCCCCGGCCGTAAGTCGTCAGTTATCCTGGAGGAAGCCTTGCCTCCCACCATCCACATCATCGGCGGCGGACTTTCCGGCTGCGAAGCGGCGTGGCAGATCGCCCGCCGCGGCCTGCCTTGCGTGCTGCACGAAATGCGGCCGGCGCGGCCCACCCCGGCGCACCGGACCGATCGCCTGGCCGAACTGGTGTGCAGCAATTCGCTGAAGTCGGAATCCGAGAACACCGCGCCGTGGCTCCTCAAAGAAGAACTGCGCCGGCTCGGCTCCCTCTTGCTGCGCTGCGCCCAAACCGCGCGCGTCCCGGCAGGCCACTCCCTCAGCGTGGACCGGGACATCTTCGCGGCCGAGGTCACCGCCGCCATCGCCTCCGAACCCCTGATCGAATTGCGGCGCGAAGAAGTAACCGCCATCGCCGAAGACACCATTACCATCGTTGCCAGCGGCCCCCTCACCAGCGGACCGCTGGCGGAGGAAGTCGCGCGCATCACCGGTGCCGACCGCCTGTTTTTTTACGACAGCATCAGCCCCATCGTGGATGCCGAAACCGTGGACACCGGCATCGCCTTCTGGGCCTCGCGCTACGGCAAGTCCACCGGCGGCACCGACGACTACCTCAATTGCCCCCTCGACCGCGAGCAGTACGACCGCTTCGTCGATGCGCTGCTGGAAGCGCAGACCGTGAGCGCCCACATTCCGGAAGACGACACCCGGTACTTCGAGGCCTGCCTGCCCATCGAGGAACTGGCGCGGCGCGGGCGCGACACGCTGCGCTTCGGGCCGATGAAGCCGATGGGATTGACCGACCCACGCACCGGCCACCGGCCCTGGGCCGTGGTCCAGCTCCGCCAGGAGAACCTGCGCGCCGAAAGTTTCAATCTGGTGGGTTTCCAGAACCACCTGAAGTTCGGCGAGCAGGCGTGCCTGCTGCGCATGATCCCGGGGCTTGAAAAGGCCGAGTTCTTTCGCTTCGGCCAGATCCATCGCAACACCTACATCAACGCACCGGCCCTGCTGGCGCCGACTCTGCAACTGCGCAAGCGGCCGGAGGTGCTCTTCGCCGGCCAGATCTCGGGCGTGGAGGGCTACGTGGAGGCGATTGCCACCGGGTTGATGGCGGGTACGCACGCCTCAGCCTTGGCGCTGGGCAGGAACCCGCGAGGCTTCGCCCGCGAAACTGCGCTCGGGTCACTGTGCCACTACATCTCCGGGGCCGACCGGTTCCACTATCAGCCCGCCAACATCACCTTCGACCTGCTGCCGGCGCTCGATGAGGCCACGCGGCAGAAACTGAAGAAAGACAAGCAGGCCCGCCACGCCGAGGTTTGCCGCCGGGCTCTGGCTGCGCTGGAAGAGTTCTGTTGTGTCTGAAGCCGGGTCCGAACTCGCCCGCCAAATCCGGCGGTATCTGGAGGACCTGGCTCGCGGCGGATTTTCCTCGCACAGCCTGCTGGCCTACGACTCCGACCTGCGGGAATTCCTGGCGTTTCTTTCGCCCCCCGGCGCCGAGCCGCCGGCGCCCGAAGCCATCGATGTGCTGACGGTACGCGAGTGGCTGGCCGCGCTCTACCGCCACGACCTCGCGGCCGTCACCATTCGCCGCAAGCTGGCGGCGCTACGCGGTCTGTTCAAATTCATGCTGCGCGAAGGGGTGGTGAAGGTCAACGTGGCGCGTCTGGTGCGGACGCCGAAGGCCCCGGTCAAGCTGCCCGAGGTCATGACTGCCGAGCAGGTCAACCGCCTGATCGACGGCATTCCTTCGAGCCGGTTGGAACGGCCGTTCCCGGCGCGCGACCGCGCCATCTTCGAACTGCTCTACGGCTGCGGCCTGCGCGTGAGCGAACTGGCCGGACTCAATCTGCAAGACATCGACCGCTCGCAAGGTTGGCTGCGCGTGCGTGGTAAGGGCAGGAAGGAACGCCAGGTGCCCTTGCCGGGGCAGGCCGCGCGGGCGCTGGAGCGCTACCTGGCTGAACGGCCGGTGGTTCGTGACCAGGCCTCGGTTTTTTTGAACCACCGGCGCGGCCGGCTGACGACGCGCGGCATTAGCGGCATCGTGAAGCTCTACGCTACATACCTGGCCGGCGACCCGTCTGTGCACCCCCACAGCTTCCGCCACGCCTACGCCACCCACCTGCTGGCCGATGGCGCTGACCTGCGCGCCATCCAGGAACTGCTCGGCCACGCGCGTCTTTCGACCACGCAGAAGTACACGCAGGTCTCTCTCACCGACTTGATGGCCGTCTACGACAAGGCCCACCCCAAGGCATAGCGCGCATGAGCCTGACCGCAAACCTGAGGCGGGACGTTCCGGCGGAGTTTCGGCCCATGCTGCGCCTGGCCGCGCCGCTGGCACTGGCCGAGCTGGGCTGGATGGCCATGGGGTTCGTGGATATCGTCATGGCAGGGCCCTTGGGGCCGGCCGCCATCGGCGCGGGCAGCCTTGGCAACATGCTGTTCTTTCCCCTGGTGGTCTGTGGAACCGGGTTCTTGCTGGGCATGGACACCCTGGTGGCCCAGGCCTTCGGCGCCGGCAATGTGCCCGATTGCCGCCACACGCTGATTTCCGGGTTGTGGATGGCCGTCGGCCTTTCCCCGGTGCTGGCCGCATTCCTTTGGCTGACCATCCCGCTGTTGCGCTCCACCGGAACCAATCCGCGCGTCCTGGTGCTGTTGCCGCCGTATATCAAGGCCCTCCTGTGGGGCATTCTTCCGCTGCTTTTCTATTCCGCGCTGCGCCGCTATCTGCAGGCGATGAACATCGTGAGGGTGTTGACCTTCGCGGTGGTCACCGCCAATCTCGTGAACCTGGCCGGAGACTGGGCGCTCATGTATGGCCACCTGGGCGCTCCGGCGATGGGGTTGGAGGGCTCGGCATGGTCCACTTCGATTTCCCGGGTCTACCTCGCCGCGGTGCTGTTGGCCACCGTGCTGCGGGAAGAACGCAAGGCCGGTTATCCGATTTTTCGCATGTCCTGGGAACCCGCACTGGAACGCATCCGGCGCCTGTTCGGGCTGGGATTGCCAGTGGCCATGCAGATCCTGATTGAGGGCGCTGTGTTCAGCGTGGTGACCGTGCTGGCGGCTCGCCTGGATGAAGCCTCGCTGGCCGCCCACAGCCTGGCGGTGAACGTGGTGTCGATCACTTACATGGTGCCGCTGGGCATCAGTTCGGCGGCGGCGGTGCGGGTGGGGCAGGCGGCCGGCCGGAGGGATCGCCAGGGTATCGCGATCGCGGGGCGGACGGCGCTGTTGTTGAGCGGCCTCTTCATGTCCGGCGCGGGCCTGGCGTTGGCATCGGCGCCGCGCTCGATCGTCTGGGTCTACACTAGGGACGCCGCGGTCATCCGGGCGGGAACTCCGCTACTGCGCATCGCCGCGCTGTTCCAACTGTTCGACGGTTTTCAAGTGGTCGCCTCCGGTGCGCTGCGCGGATTGGGTGATACCCGTTCGCCGATGCTGGCCCACCTGGCCGGCTACTGGGCCATCGGGATGCCCATTGTGTATCTGTTCTGCTTCACCCTGGGCTGGGGGGCACCGGGAATTTGGGTGGGCTTGAGTGCGGCGCTGATACTGATCGGAACGGCGCTGTTGTGGACGTGGGAGGCGCGGCTGCGGCTCTTGGCTCTACCACCATAGGCCCTCCAAGATCTTCCGCTTCTACGCCGTACCTGGGCGCCCGGCGCCCTCGTCACGCTTCGCCGATCAGCCTGAGGATATTGCCGCCCGTTACCAGTTGCTCAGCCGGTTTAGGTAGGCCGAGGAGTTTGATCTTGTACAGTTCGGCGCCGGGATGCAGCCAGGGGCCGTCCGACCCGAATATGAGCTTCTCCGGACCGGCGCGCCGCGCGGCTTGCACCAGATAATCGAAGCGGCGGACGCCGGAGGTGTCGGCATACACATTCGGCCACCGCACCAGTTGATCTACCACGTGCTGATGCGCGCGCCAGTCGTCGCTAAAGCTGCCAAGGTGAGGGATGATGAACGAGACATCCGGATACTGCGACGCCATCATGTCTACTGGCGGAGTATTGCCGCCCACGTCCACCAGAAGCGGCACTCCAAGGCGGCGGGCAGCTTCGCAGACCTCGCGCGACGCGGGAGCATCGGCGGCATGGACCTTGATCCCGCGGAAGTTCCATTCCCGAACCGCCTGTTCCGTCATGGCATGAATGCGGCCCGCATCGCGTGCGCAGTGGACGAACGCGAAGCCGACGAGTCGCTGCGGGCGCCGTTGAATGATACTGGCTAGCTGCGCGTTGGCCTTGGCGTAATCGCTGTGGAACGCCGGGAACACGATGGTGCGATCGATGCCGGCGCGGCGGGCGCGCCGCAGATACAGCTCCAGCGGCGCGTCGGTGTTCCACGGATCGGTCAGCCCGTCGCCCTTGCCCGCGTGGCAATGTGCGTCGACGATCATCGCCAATCCCCCATAGCCTTTAGAAAGTCGATGCTGGTTTCGATGCCGCCACGCCGAGGGAGTCCGTGTGCCCCGTGAAGCTCGCCGCGATGCGCAGCGCCAGGTGAGCGAGCAGGCCCCGATGATGGGTCCTTATGGCTGCGCTGTCGGCTTCGGGGTTCAACATCGAAGCGCTTCCGTTATGCCCACAACTGGCGGCGAGATGGATGGTTGGGCGATGCTGTGAGCAGAGTTGTCGGTGTGGTCCGGCATTCGTCCGTGGCACGTTGGCACGCGGCACTGTCGGGACCGCCTCCGGGGCAGAAGGCTCGGCACGGGCAATTTTGTAGCCAGAAGCAGGAAACCCTGACGCCATTGGTTGCCGCCACGAACGACGCCAGGCAATAGGCCACTCCAATCGTGGAACCTCTGAGATCTTCGGTGCAGTGTGTCAGGTGTGACACTTCGTGGATAATCATCTGCGCCTGGTCGTCCAGACTCGATTGAAAAAAGCTTTGGCACAGAACAACGTCTTCTCGCGGCGCCCCCTTTGGGCAGTTAACTCTTCCCGTGGCCGGATCAATGGTCAACCCAGGCACGTAGGCGCCTGTTTGGTTGTCGCAAAAAGGACCGTTGCATAGGTAACGAATTTGATTGGTCGCAATCTCGTTGTTGACCCGCACCAGCCGGCGAATCACCTCCGCCACGGAATTGATTTTGTCGTAGCTGCCGGCCGTCCATACCCGCTTGTCATTGATACACACACTTAGCCGGTCCCGCAGGAAGTGGGCTGTCACTGCGCGCAGCACGTCCCGCTCCCCCCGGCAGACCCTGACGCGGGCATCCCGGAGTTCGCCGATCGTATTGTTCAGCATCTCGAGCGCGCGCTTGACAGCGGCTCGGATGACGCCCAGGGGATTCGCCACACCAAACGCAGGGTCCGGGCATTGCACTTTGCCCGCGGTGGGTACAGCCGTCGCTGGTGCGGCGGCTTGGGTAGGGATGTTCGGTGGCCTGCACCCCAGAGGCCGGAGCGCCGGTGGCCGCGGCTGGGGGGCTCCTTCCCATTCGTACTCGAGTTCATCTGCATAACCCGTCCAAGCCCGGTTTCGCCTTCTTCCATCCTGCTGGCACGATCCACAGCCGCACCCGCAGCCCCGCTTCGCCTGTCGATAGGGACGGTCGTACCCGGAGCCTTCCTGGTTTCCCGACTCCCATTCCGATTCCATCGCCGCATTCTCGGAGAGTGACTCCGGACCTAGTTCTTGTGTGGTGTAGTCCATATTCGCTCCTGTATCTTTACTAGCCAATTAGTCCCGCTGACGCCGTTAGTCCTCACGGCCGCGAGGGCGCTCAGAGACGCCGCAACGACCTCCTCATCCAGTCCTGAATCTGGGCTTGGACACTTGGGCTCAACAATACCGCCTGCTTAAAACAACCGCCGCTGACAAAGCCGGTGTGAATCGCGACCAACTTCGGCACGCCGTTCTCCAATACAAACACGGGGCCTCCGCTCTGCGCATTTTCCGAGTCGGCCGTATGCAGGATCAGCAGCGATGTGTCCAGCAAAGGTCCCGAACTCCCATCGGCAGTACCTGGTTGGTCGGGCGTTTCATTGGTACACGATGAGATTAGGGCGCTACCGAGGATCCGCCCGTTGCTTTGGAACATTTGAGTCGCCTGCGGATCTCTTCTTCGGCGTGGATAGCCGGCCATCACGCAATCCTTACCCTGGAGACTTCCAGAAGCAAACGGAGCCAGGTTCCAATAACCGGTTCGAGCGCTCGCTGGCGTCTTCAAGCGGATCAGTGCCAGATCGGAGCCGAACGTCCTACAGTCGGTTACTCTGAATCGCGGGCTGATCGCCCAGCCGTTGGATGCGAGTGTCGTCGTCGAGCTAGGACTGTAGCCGGGCCCGACCTCGATGGTCCGGGTTCCGGTCGGGTCCTGCAGCGGCGAAATCACGTGGGCGGCGGTGAGCACGTGCCACGGGCTGATGAGGACTCCGCTTCCAATCGAACGGCCTTGCCCCTGCGCGCTGACCCTGCAGACCCAGCGAAATGGAGTCTGAGTCGTGTCGTCGACCGGGTGCATGGCCGAGAACGTGGCACTGGAGGCCGGCGCTTGACGGGTCGGCGGAGGAGGTGTTTCCGCAAGATACGCCTCCAGAGGCGTTCTTTGGGCCGCCTGCCGCCCGTATAACAGGCTATCGCCTGGCAGCTCCCATCCTAAGGCCGCATTTTCGGAGAGTGACTCCGCACTTAGTTCCCTCATCGTGTAATCCTATTCGCTTTGCCTGGTCCGGTTGGCCCTTCTAGTCGTATCAGCGCGACTGGCGGAGGAGAAAGACCAGGACGTCGCGCTGCCTTCGCAGATTCTCGACAAAATCGCCGGTGCCCGGATTTCTAACATAGGGAATACGTTGCCAGCCTCCTTGCAACTGCAGTTTCCTTATCTGGCTGGTGACCTGGGCGAAATGTCCCGCCGGCCCCCGCGTGCAGCCGTCAGTGTCTTTGTAGAACCCATTGCGCAAGCGGAAGATCATGCCGCTCATGGCCGCCGCTACCCTGGCTCGCAATTTCTCCACTTCCCAGATGGCATCGTCCCAAGCCTGCTGGTCGCGAGGCGTCACGCTCTTCATCCGGTCCAGCGACGCAAGGCTCTTGTTCAGACTGCCGAAGGCGTCCCGCAAATCCGCCGCATCCAAGTGAAGCCTGGCACAGGGGAGCGGCCCGGTCTTGTACGGCCCGGACGGAACGGAAGGAGCAGTCGGGAAAAACCTTCGTTCCGGCGGCAATTGGGGCTCCGGTGGACGATCCCATTCGTACTCCAACTCAGCTTCATAATTGCGCCTCATCGGATCTGCCCCGGCCTACCCCACCACCGCGTCGCGGGCGACACCCATGCCGACCGATGAACCCCCATTGGGGATTCGCGCGGCAACGCCCAAGGTCTGCGCGCTGGTAAGCCATTCCTCGCCGGGTTCGGCGATCTCCTGGAGCAGAGCCTCAAACTGCGCCCGCGTGCCGTTGAGGATGTGAGGCTGAGCCAGCCAGCGGAGCACGTCGCGGCCCGCAATCGCCATCCGGTTGCGCGGCGACACGTTGACGTATTCACGGAAGTAGCGCCGCAGGATGTCTTCGATCACTTCCCACGCGTTCTCGGCCCCGAAAAGCTTCTTGATGTCGTCGGATTCCAGAATCTTGAACGCGTCTTCGAGCAACTGCATCACCTCCACGCGCAATACGTTCAAATGGCCGTAAGAGAAGTTCTTGGCGTTGTAGCGCAGGTCCAGGCCGGCGCGGCGGACGATGGCGATACTGCCGAAACTCGGATCCGTGGCTCGCTCTCGAATTACTTCCGAAATGCGTTTGTCGCGGAAGAACCGGGCCACCTCGGCGATGAAGTTGGAAAAGAGCCCGTGGAACGGCCGGTTGGCCAGAGCGCTGGGAGAAGCCGGCAGGTTGGTATAGCCGAAGGCGCGGACGTAAGCCTGCTGGCGCTCTCGCGAAGTGTAGCGCAACACCTGGCGGCGGTCATATTGGTACAGGCGGAAGGCGCCGGGCCCGGACGAAAGCCGCACCACGCCGGCCTTGAACAACTCCTGCAACTTCAGCGTCACCCGGAACACGCCGATCATTTCGTGCTGGTAGATGTAATAGAGATCGCCCAGAGCGTTGATCCGCTCGGGCGTGACCAGCTCGTCATAGGGCGTTACCGGCGGCGCTGCGCGCGCGGCACCCAAATCCCCGGCGGCGTCCGGACCCAGGCCGACCAAACTCGACAGTCCTCCGTCCGGCAAGGGCGGCTTCTTGGCCTCGGCCTGCTCAACCACGTTCAGCATGTCATCCACCTGGCTGTTGATGAGCTCGGCCAGTTGTGGATTCTGAATGAGCACCGATGCGTTCTGCTGCATGAGTGTTTCACGCAGCGTGGCTAGCCGGTCCAGCAAACCCTCGTAGTCCCGCTCGGAGAGAGGCTTGGTTTTCGATTGCGTTGGATTTGTCGGCATAATGACGTCTCCTTGTATTCTTTGTCTCCCCTACTCCGCTACCCTCGTAAGCCTGCGATCCCAGCCGCATTTCTGAAAGAGGTGTTGGACAGAACGGGCGCGATGGACTGTGCCAGGGCGGATACCTGGTCCAACTCCCGCTGCAATTCCTTCAGTACGGGGAGCGGCCGGTCCGCGCCCAGCAGGATGATCGAAGGAAGGCTGTTGAGCAGCTTGGCTACGCCGGCCTTCTGAGCGGCTGCCTCGCGCCCCACCGCCTGCACCTCGCTCGTGCGAGCGCTGCCTGCTACCAGGCGATTGGGCCAATCGACGGATGCGGCGGATTCGATCCAAAGCAAGAGTTGCTCGATGGTGGTCGAGTCATTGGCGCTGATCGAAGTCACGCGCCGGTCGGCGGGCCCGAAGCCGACCGAATCCATCGCGGCATAGATCTGCTGGACGGTGTTGGGGATTACCTCGGCCAACCAGTTCAGCCGCGCCAGTTGCGTGCCACTGAAATTTGCGGTGTTGGTCTTGAGGAGTTGATCGAGCGTGCCGCCTAACATCAGCAGGTTGGTGAGCAGATTGAAATCCTGCTGGTTCTGTTCCTTCTCGGTAACATCCATGTCGATGAACAGGGCCGCTTCCACCTGGCCGGTGAGTCCGAGCTTGGTTCCCAGCGTGGCGAGGTCCGCTTGCAACGTCTGCTGTAACACCAGCACTCGAGGCGTAACCGCACCCCCGGGCCGGCCGGTTTCCGCCACGATTGCGGCCAGCGAGGCGGCGATGTCTCGCTTGAAGGCTGCGATGTCGTCATCGTCGGCGTCCAGAATGACGGGTTCGACGGCATCCAGCAGCCGCGTGACTTGCGTTTGGATGTCTTGCGCTTGCTGGTAAAGCGTGACCTGCCCGCCCACCAGTTGACCCATACTGGAACTGACCGTCGTGACGCCCCGCGGCTGCCACGTGTAGTAGGTCTGGCCGTTCACCTCACTGGAGGCGAACGAGCTGTTCAGCAGGTTCATGATTTTCGTGGCATCGCCGTTGGGGCGTGCGCCGAGGACTCGGGTGAAGCTTGCATCCACCACCTGGTCGTAAGCGACCAGTCCCGACCCGGCAGGCGGAATAGCGCCCTGATATGCCGGCGAACCCTGCATGGCCGTGGGAATGATGGCCGCGATGGTTTCCGTGCTTTGCTCGATCTGCTGAATCTGGCCGGTGATGCCCCCGATCAGCGGTCCTGAGGAGTAAACGATGTCGGACAGGGTTGAAGGGCTGGCCAGGTTAGCCACGCCGTTATTGAACCTCCCGTCCTTGAGCGGAAAGGAGGCGATGCCGGACACGCCGGAGCCCACACTGGCAGGTACGGTGAGAGCGTAGCCTTCTCCCACCGGCACCTCAAACTCGAACCCACCGTTTGCATCGGTGTCCCTTGCGGTGGAGGACCCGTATTGGTCGGCGAGCTTCACTCCGGAGGTGAATCCAATCCCCGCTCCACCCTGCAAAACCAGCCGTCCGCTGATGAACCCATAGTGAAAATCGACCTCCCGCTCCTGGCCCGCTTTCAGGTTTACTTCCTTCTGCAGGTTGGGATCAGCCGTGGTTGCGCTGAGGGACGAAGGGCGAGCCGGATCAAAAGGAAATACCACCAGATAGCTGCTCGTCGGGAGGGAAAGGAATTGGTAGTTGCCGTCGGCATCGGTGATGGCGGGATTCTGCATTCCGGCTACCGGTTGATTCGTGGTGCACAGCAGTAGCCTCACCGCAACGCCCGAAATGCCCTGCTGCTCCACGTCATTGAAGACGGTCCCGCGGATCGTGCCGCTGCCCTGGTACACGGTTTGTTGTGGCGGCGGCCCGCCTGCAGGCGGCTGGGCGGAGACCGGCGGCTGTGCCGGCGCGCCTGGATCTCCGGCGGGCTTTTTGGTCTCGGCCGGATCGTAGGATTCGGATGCTTTTTTCGGTTTCTCTTCGGCCATGTGTCTCTCCTTGGCTACTTAGAATTCGCTGATGATTGCACTTCTTGACCTGGACTGGCCAAACGGCCAGGGGAACCAGGGACGGTGGGGTGCGCCACCATCGCCGGGCGCTCGCTCAATTCCAGCCAGGCCTGAAAGAGCGACTGATTCAACTCCTCAATCGGCGCCCGGCACCGGGCCAGCGCATCCTTCACTCCGATGGTCCAGGGACGCCATTGTTGCCTGCCTTCGTTTTGCAGCAGGTGCAACGATTCGACAGCCTCCGGCGAATACAATTCCCAATAGAACCGCCGGGCGATCAGGAAAGCGCGCTGCTGACACGCGATCAACGTGCGGCGCGCGCCGGCGTAGTCTTCGGGCGGCCGGCGCGCGCCCGCGCCGGCGTTGGAACGCAACTCATGCAACAGGCCGAGCAGATCGTTGGTGGCTTCGTCATAGCGGCTTACCAGAACATGGTCGCCCGCTTCCGGAACGCCCTCGATCACTGCCCAGCGGAGGATGTCCTGGAACATCGCGCCCAGGCTCGCGGCGTTCGTCAAGATTTCCCGAAAGGCATTCTGCATGGTCATGGCCCTTACCTCCGCACCAGCGCGCGGTAAAAGTTCCGCGAGATTACTTCGGGTCTCGCCAGGGCCCGGTTAATCGCAAATCTGGCGGCTCCCACCAGGAACAGAGCCGGAATGATGCCCGGGTCCCGGCTGGCTGCCAGCCTTCTTCCGGCCTGTTCTACCATGGCCTGGTCCTTCGGTTCGAATTTGACGGCATCGGCCAGGCTCTTGCCTCCAAGCTGTTCGTACTTGGAGAACGCGATCGTGTCCACCACCAGGCGGCAGGCCAGCGGAAAGCTGGCCAGCATCGGCTTGGGAATGGAACTGGTGGCCAGGTTCCCATAAAGCCGCATCCAGGACTTGCGGAACTCTTCCGCCGCCTCGGTAAAGCCCATGCGCAGCAGCAACTCCGCGTTAATCAGCAAGCGGAGGTAGGGGGTAGGATGCAGATCGTCCGGGTGAAACGCATGCGTCGATTCCGGCGAACGGCCCACTACATCCATCAGAGAATACACAATTCCCGGCCCACCCAGCAGCAGGGCGCAGAGATCGGCCCAGGTCTCTTTGTGCCAGCGGGCCCACACCCGAATCACGGGATGAGGAACACCAGCCGCCAGCAGGCGGCGGGCGATCGCCAGCGGCACGGCCTTCCACAGTCCCAGGTCCGACTGCAGGTTGTGCGCGGATTCGTGCAGCACCGCACCCAGAGTCCAGGGATTCACCAGCCGGTGGTATGGCAACTGGATTAACGGGAACGGATTGGCCCGGCGGCCCAGCTTGGCGATGCGCACGCCACGGCGGAACGTGGCTGGCGAGAAACCGGTCTCCATGTAGCAGAAGGGAGCGGGCGCGGGAATCGGCTTGGCGCGACCCAGGCCGGTGTACACATATTGGTAGCTGTCCAGGGCGATTCGGTCGCACGCCAGCAGTTGCAGACCGAAGCGGGATTGCCGTTGTCCGAACAGCTCGAAGTAGAACTTCCAGATATCCTCGGTGAGGCGGACACGGCCCAGCATTCGGTCTTTGAGGCGAGTCAGTGCCGCGCCGCGTTCCTGCGTGGGATCGGTCTGCGCCGCGGCCGCAGTGACGGCCAATCGGCGCGACATACCGATCAGCCCACGGCGCAGTCCGGCGGTCAGATCGTTTGCCGCTTCGATGTGGGCATCCGACGGGCTGGCCGGGCCCTCGCCAAACTCGTCTTTGCGGAAAGGACGAAGGGCGGCGGCGTGCCGGTCCGCGTTGATGGACTGCACGCGGAGCCAGTTCCCGAGCAGTGCGGGCCCCGGCGCCACGACAGGCCGCGGGCGGTGGCGCGGAGCGGGCTGGCTCGACACTGGGGTCTGCGGAATCGCGGCCATATACCTGTCCTCAAGGGGCTTCTATCCCGTCTGCTGGTAGCGGGTCAACACACTACCGCCGGCATCGGCGGCACATGCGGGCGGACCGGGCCACAATCTTAATGCACACGGTGGGGTTTCCGAGCACGCGGAAAGTCTCGCCGGCCATGGTGCGCACCGCCCTCCGCGGCGTGATCGGTCCGCGAGCCGATTGGCGGACCAGCGACGCGCGCGTGCGGCGCAAAATCGTGGGCAAGGTCCGGACCAGCGGCCGTGTGGCAGGTGAGCGCCGCAAGGCCGTGGTCAGCCTCCCGGCGGCGCGAGCCAGTGCCGGTGCGGCGTTCCGGAATGCGGGCGCGCCGGTGCGCGACGAGCGGATGGCGAGCGGAATCAACGCGCCGACCAGGGACTCTGCTTCGGCTTCGTTCGCCGCCGTTGCCGCCTCGTGGGCGATCTGCTCCATCAGTTGCGCTTCCATGTGCACGCCTTCCGAATGCGCCAGGCCGGCTTCGTACTCGGGGTGCGCCTCCATGTGACCCTCCGGTTGCACCTCATAGTGAGATTCATATTCCGGATAGGCTCCCTCGAACTCGGGATGGCCCTGGTATTCGGGCTGGCCTTCGTACGCGGGGTTGCCCTCGTACTCGGCCTCCGGGATTCCCTCGTATTCCGGATGCATGCCCTCCAGGTGAGTGCCCCCGTACTCCGGATTGGCGCCCTCGAGTTCGTAGTGGGATTCGGGGTAGGCTTCGTACTCCGAATGCATTGCCGATTCCGGCTGCATGGCCTCATTGAGCGTCGCCTCCAACTCCTGCTGTTGCTCCTGGGTCAGCGCGCTCGCCAACTTCGCAGCCAGAGGCCCGGCGATCACTCCTACTCCGGGAATCGCCCCAGCCACCAAACGGGCGGCCATCGGCGCCAGCCGCTTCAACGCGCTTCCTGCCAGTTTACGCAGTCTGCGCTTGAGTCCGCCAAAGAAGGGGTCGGCCTCTGACTCGAACTCGTACTCATGCAACGGAGTCAATTCTTCCTCTAATTCATATTCGTATTGAGCCATGTGGGTCCTCCATACATCGGTTGCGGTGCCGCAAACACTCCCTAAGCATGCGCCAAACGGGCCGATGAGAATAGCCGCTATTTTGTGCTACTTCGGACAGGGGTCGCTCATACGAGGGACTAACGGACGCAGCGAAAAAAGGGAAACATGAAATCTCCGGATCGGTGACACGATTTGGAAATCCTCGTCTCTATAGTTACGAGAAGACGCTCCCCGGAGGAATATTGTCGGATGACACTAGCGCATACTGGCTCCGTGCCCAGGGTGGTCGATCCGGAAAACACCGAGTCCATCGAATATCTCGTTCGGAAGCTGATTCACAAAGTGCAGGAATCTGATCCGGCCGCGGGTACGCATGTGTCCTCGTCCTTCCTGGATGTGGAGGTCGATGGGTTCCACTATACGCTGCTCCGATCCCAGTGTACGGAAACGTGCCACCTAAGCCCTCGCGAGAAGGAAATTGTCCGCCTGGTCGCGGAGGGTCTGCCGAACAAGTGCATCGGCGCGGTTTTGGAAATCAGTTCATGGACCGTCGCCACTCACTTGCAGCGAATCTTCTCCAAGCTGGGCGTCACCTCGCGGGCTGCGATGGTGGCGCGCTCATTCGACCCGCCAGGGGCGCGGCAGAGTGACCGGTCCCAAGCGGGAAACAGGATCGTCGCTGGACAACCCAAAATCAATACCAGGGAACAGGGACGCCGACGGGAATCGGACGGGAAGATCCACGCGTCGCTCGCGAGTTCCTCTTTTACGTCTGCTGCTCGGCCTCCCGGTGCAATCCCGGCCGATTCAGAATCGTCACCTGGTGGCCCTGGATGCGGATGAGCCCCTCGGCCCGGAAACGCGCGAGATTGCGCGAGACCACTTCCCGCACCGTTCCCAACCGCGATGCCAGTTCCTGGTGGGTCAACGGCAGATCGAACTCATCGGCGTCGGCCGTCTGGGATGCGTCCAGCAACAAGCGGGCCAGACGCTGGGTCACACTGCCGAAGGTCATGGCTTCGACGACGCCTACCAGTTGCCGCAACCGCCTGCCGACCACAGCTAACACCTTCAGCGCGACGTCCGGAAATTGCCGGCAAACCTGCTGGAAATCGGCCTTGTTAATGAAGAGCGCCACCACCGGGTCCACGGCGCGAACCGAGGCCGGATAGGGGCCTCCGTCGAAGAGCGGGAGTTCGGCGACCGTGGTGGGAGCGGTCTCGAGGGCCAGCATCATCTCGCGGCCGCCGGCGGATGTCTTGAAGATTTTGGCGCTGCCTTGAATCAGCAGGAACATGCCGGCGCACGGCTCGCCTTCCCAGAACAGCATCTCATCCGGAGCGAATCGGCGTTCCACGGTACGCTGCACCATGGCCTGGATCTCGCTTTCGCTCAATCCGGCAAACAGCGGAATCTGGGCGAGGATCTCGTGCTTCGGAACCAAGGTTCATGGTAGCAACAGAAGCCCGATGCCAGTTGCCAGATGCGCCTGTGGCGTGCGGGGCCAGAGGCCCCCTCGATTGCCAACTCCCCCTACCTCCCGTACCATCCCAAGTAGGGCGAGCCATCCAGGTAGGGGGAGAAATCCGGCAGGCCGGCGCAACACAATGAGACCTGCCGTGAGCGGTATCTGCGATCCTGCCAGTCAGTGTTGCAGGGAAATGCGATAGGCGACTCCCGAATCAATTCCCGAGCCAGTCGGCGCGCCAGGGGCCGCGCCGGCAAACATCATATGGATTTCCACTGCCGGAGGCATCCACGGAATAGCATCCGGCTTTATTACCACGACCTGGACCCGCGAGAATGGCCCAAGTTTCAGGCCCGGCAGTTCGTTGATCTCCATGGAAAAGCTCCCGGAAAGGCTACAATCTGGCTTGATTGAATACTTCATATCGGTGAGCTTGGCGGTCATCTGCGTCCCGGCCGCCACGAACGCGACCCAACCGGTTCCTCCGCCGATCCCGTCGTAGGTGTGGGCGCCCACCCAGGACATCGGAACGAATCCCGTTGGCATAGGCGGCAGTCCCGACACGCCCTGAAAAAACTTTGACAGATCGACGTAGCCGCTGCCTGACATCGTGTAGGTGCCGCGAAGATCGAAGTTGCTGATATTGCTGCAATCCTGCGCCCTCACTGCCGGCGTAACCGCCAGCAGGCAGGCGCTGAACATCGTTACCGAAACCATCCCATTCATGACTCCTATCTCCTTTTTCACCTCCGGAGGGTGCTTGTGATCACGCTTATAGATTGAGATAATCAGGCCGGTTGTGCATGAAGGAAAGCCGAAAAATCGCTGAAGTTTGGGCGAAGGGCGAGCATCCCGACGGGAGCGTGGGACCAACGGAACTCCTGGCTCCGGAGCGCGCCGGTGCACGGGATGTGGAGCGTTACCGGTTCGCGGACCTTGAAGCAGACGCCGGCGCAGGAACTGTGAAACGTGGCGATCAGAATCTGTCACTATCGCCGCTCAGCTTCGACCTGCTGCTGGCGCTCCTGCGGCGCGCTCCTCAAGTCTTTCGGCGCCAGGAGTTATTAACGACCGTCTGGCCTGGCGAGTACGTCAACGATGATACCTTATCGAAGCGCGTCCGCCTTTTGCGGGAAGCGCTTGGCGACTTGGGAGAGGATCCGCGCTATGTGGCTTCCGTTCGCGGATGGGGCTACAAGATGGTCCCGGATGTCGAGCGCCTGGAGGACAGAGCGCCGATCCGTGCCCTGGCTGTCCTGCCGCTGGCCAATCTTTCAGGCGACCCGGAACAGCAGTATTTTGCTGACGGGATGACGGAGACCCTGATATCCCATCTCTCCAGAATACGATCCCTCAGGGTCATCTCACGCACTTCGGTGATGCATTACAGAAACGTCGACAGGCGCTTGCCCCAGATCGCTCGGGAGTTGGGAGTGGATGCCGTCGTGGAAGGTACGACGCAGGCGCACGGAGGTAGAGTGCGGGTCAGCGTGCAACTGATCCGGGCTGTTACGGATGAGCACCTATGGGCCGAAATCTATGATCGGGAGCTTGCGGATGTTTTCACTCTCCATGCTGAACTGGCGATCTCGATAGCGCACGAAGTACGAGCCGTCATTACGGCCGAAGAGCGAGCGCTCCTGGAGAAGCGGCCGCGCGTAGACCCCGCTGCGCACGAGTCAGAGCTGCGAGCCCGGTACTTCCTTGCAAACTTTACCGCCGCCGATCTCGACCGCAGCATCCAGTACTTCGAGCACGCCATTCATCAAGACTCGTCGTCTGCGGAGGCACAGTCCGGGTTAGCGCTCGCTTGCATGTTCCGTGCCATACCGCTGACCGGCGACTTGAGTATTGCACGACAGCGCGAACTCCTAGCCAAGGGTAAGGAGGCGGCGAGGCGGGCGTTGGCAAACGATGGCACCTTGGCGGAAGCACATGCCGCTCATGGGATGATCCTTCTCTACTACGACTGGGACTGGCAAGCGGCCGAAAGCGCGCTCGAACGCGCTCTAGAGCTGGATGGCAATTCTGGGATGGCTCATGGATGCCGCGCCTGCCTGGCAGCCACGACACTGAACCGCGCACGAACACTGTGCGAGGTGCGCCGCGCGATCGAGCTCGACCCTCTCAACCTATTCATTCGGGCGGAAGCCGCGGAGTTCTGCTTCTGGATCCGGGATTATGCCCAAGCCGCGGAGTACGCCTCCCAGACGCTCGATCTGAACCCCAGCTTTCCGCGCGCTCATTTTGTCCTCGGGCGGGTTCACGAAGCCGAAGGCAGAATTGCGGATGCAATCGCGGCGTACCAGCTGGCGGGAGTCATTTCGAGCGGCGCCAAAGCCGCGCTTCGGGCGTTCCAGACAGGCGGGGCCGCCGGCTATTATCGTTGGGCCCTGCGTTCCGGAGTCACGGCGAGCCCATACGCAGCAGGATCGATTCGGGAGCGGCCGTTCTTCCGCGCCAGATCCCACGCACGGCTCGGCGAATTTGATGAGGCTATGAAGTATCTCGATCAGGCTTATGCACAACGTGACTGCCTGCTCGTCCTCGTTAAGGCGCAGGAGTGGTGGGACCCTCTGCGATCAGACCCCCGCTTCGCCGATCTGGTGCGACGCATCGGGATTCCTTGATCGGGAAGTCTCGAGGCGCCCGATGCCCGATGCCAGATGCCGGATGCCGGATGCCGGGTTAATTAACCCGAACTGCCTGTCTGGGGTGGCTCCAGCATCTGGCCGCCGGCACGGAGGAGCCACCACCCGCTCGTAAGCCAACTGGCATCCGGCATCCCTCTTCTACAAGGTATTCAGATAGGCGATCAGGTCCGACATCTCCTGGGCGGTGAATCGCGGCCAGGGCAGTTTGCGCTCGTTCATCAGGTCGAGCATCCGCGGGCCGTGCTGCCAGAGCGCCGCCACCATGGTGATGTCGGAATAGGCGTCCTTGCCCTTGCCGAGTTTGGGCGCGCCGCTCGAGGGGTCGTTGTGGCACTTTTCGCAGTTCTTCTCACTAAAGACCCTTTTGCCCCGGCCGACGTTGCCCTCGGCGAGAAAATACTGCCGCGCCCATACATAGGAGATGATCTGCCGCATCTCCTCCTGGGAGAAGGTGGGCGGCGGGTTCTTCATGCTGGGCTGGTGGTTCCACATGTCCACGGCGATCTCGGTCAGCGTCGCGTTATGCAGAAGCGATTCCAGCGCGCGTTTGCCGGTGTGGCACTCCACGCAACCCTTGGATTGGAAAAGCTTCTCTCCGGAGTCCGACGGCGGAAACGAGAAGTTGGTGGCCAAGCCCCGAGTCTCCGGCAGGTTCTGCAGGTACACCAGCATGTCGGTCAATTCCTGCGCCGTGATCTGCCCCCACTTCAGCTTCTTCTTGGCAAATTCCTCGCGCATCCGGCCGCCGTGGTTCCACATCTGCTGCGCCAGGACCAGCGGGTCTGCCAGCGATTCCCATTTCGCCACCGGAGGCGCGCCGGAAGCATTCGCGGTGGTGATGCCGTGGCACTCCGTGCAGTGCTTGGCAGTGAAGGCTTGTTTGCCGCGCGCCGCGTCGCCGGGCCGCTCGAAGTAGCGGGCCGAGACGAAATAAGCAAACAGGTCGGAGGCGCGCTCGGGATTAATCTGGGGCTGGGTAATGCCGGTCTTCTTCATCGCCGCCCACATTTCCGGGGCGTGATTCCACATCAGGCTGGCCATCACGGCGGGCGTATAATCGCGGCTGATTTGCCGGGCCAGGTCGGGCGCGATACTTCCGCCTTTGCCCCGGATGCTGTGGCACTGCACGCACTGCTCGCTTTGGAAGAGTTGTTCGCCGCGGCGGGCGTCGCCGGGAACGATGTTGGCCGCCAGCGCGGTCCCGCCGGCGAGCGCGCTCCATGCAATCACTCGAAGCATGAACATTGCTGGTCTCCTATCTGGTTAGCTTGAGCCCGGTCATGAGCGTATGCGCCCGAAAGCCCTCATACAAGTACAACTGCTCCCCGAAACCATACCAACGCCATTCGGTAATCCAGGATACATGCTTCTGCAAGGGCAGGGACAGCCGCCCGAGGGGCTGGTAGTATCGCGAGGGCTGCGTTCCGGAGGAGATGAATAGCGAGCCGCCGGCCGACAGCTTGGCCACCATCCCGCCGATCGCGGGAAGCGCCACATCGACGGTGGAAGTGGCGGTGTGCGCGTTGTCCAGATACGACGATACGCCGGGGGCGAAGAACAACCCGAGGTAGTTGATGCTGGATCGCAGGCTGGAGCGGTCGTACTCTGCCATGAAGCTGATCCGCTTGCCGCCGTTGGGGGTCCAGAAGATCGCCAGGGCGTTGTTGCGAACCTGGAAGTCGTTCTGGATGCCAGGGGTCGGGTTCTGATTATTCAGCAGCGTGAAATTGGCTTGCACCGCCAGCTTGGAGTTCACCTGATAACGCACCCGCGCGCGCACCCGATGGTAGTCGTACAAACTGGTGCGGAAATAGGCGCGATCGGTGGCGGCGCCCTCGTATTCCAGATTGATTGAGAACTGCTGGGACGGACGGATCGTTACCCCGGCCAATCCCACGTTGCGGCGCAATTCTCCGCCCAACTGCGGGCCGAGCGGGTCGATGGCCCCGGCACGCACGCTGGCGTCGCCCCAGACGTGCCGGAAGCCGCCACGCAGCGTCACCTTGGAGGTCGCATCGAGGAGCACGTCCACCTGTTCCTGGTTGTAGTTCACCACCTGGCGCGTGTTCATCAACGACGCCAGGTTCTGTCCGGGCGTGACGCCGGTAAGGAGGATCTGTTCGGCGACCGAGGCGAAGGCCGCGTCATGGTAGCGGTCGGTAATCCAGGATTCGATGACGCGCAGGCGGCGGATAGGCCGCAGTTCGAAACCGGCGTTGCCCGAGACGTGGGGCGCGTTGGCGGAGCCGGTTCCCAGGTCCCTCTGGCCGCTGTAGACCAGCAGCGAACTGAGCAGGACGAAGTTGCCGGCGGCGGCATCGCTGTAGTTGATGGTCGTCTTGGGCTCGCTGTACAGAAACTGGCCGCTGAAGTCGATCCACGAGGACGGGCTCGCCGTCACCAGAAGCTTGCTGTACTGGCTGGTGCCGCGAATTCCGTATGCCTGCTGCAGGTTGTTCAGGACGAGGAGCGTGCCCGCCAACGGCGTACTACGGTCGCCCGGGTTCGAGCCAATGGCCGAGGCCTGGTCGTCATTCTTGAAGGTGGTTCCGCCTTCTTCCAGGGTCACGTGATAGCGGTTGGACTCCAGCCGGACGCCGCCGCGGTAGTTGTTGGTGCTGTCGCGCAGCAGGGTCGGCACGGCGAATTCATCGTTGGCATCCTGAACCCACGTAGTGACGCCATGGCCGTAGCCCGAATTGCGATCGAAAGCCAGGTAGGGGACGATGTGCTTTCCGGGGAATAAAGTCAGATCGACTTTGGCCATGCGCCGGTGGGTGTCGAAGGACTGCTCGTTGAATCCGCCCGGCGCGAGCGGATTGGCGAAAGAAGGCAGCGCGTTGAAGTAGGCGATGTTGCGGTAGTCCACGCTCAGCTCGTAGACGCTGTGCTTGCTCACGTCCATGTGGGCAGTATTGTAGGGGTCGCCTCCCCAGCCATAAGCACGCGCATCCAACCGGTCGAAGCCGCGCTTGCGGGGGTTCTGAATAGTGAATTCGAGCCCGATGAGCTTGGGCCCTTCGCCCAGGTTGACCACGCTGCGATACGCCGGGACGCTGCCGGCATCGGTCACCCAGCGGTAGCCGAAATCGAAGCTTCCGGTGAGCCACTGCTCGGCCGATGGCGCCGGAGAGGCCGCTGCCGCGGCTTCGGGCTTCGCGGGAGCGGCCGCCGGCTTGTCGTCCGGCTTGGCCTGCGGCTCCGGGGGCTGGGCAAAGGCCGAGCCTCCCAAAATGATGAAGGCCAGTAGGAATCTCATTTGAGTAGCGCCCGATTGGCGTAAGAACCATGCACCTTCTGATGGCAAAGCGTGCAGTTTTGGAAGCGCGGACTGAGCAGGTTATGAAACGCCGGACCCACCGTGCCCAGCGTGCCGTTGGCAGGCGGCGTAGGCGCCGGCAGATTGGAATGGCACTCCAGGCACACGTAACGCACTTGCGGCCGCGACAGCATGCGCGGATTCGCGGAACCGTGCGGCTCATGGCAGGTGGCGCAGCCTTCCAGCCGGACCGGCGCATGCTCGAACGCGAAGGGCCCCGACTTGTCGCCGTGGCACCGGTAGCATCCCGGTTCATTGGCTTTGGTGGTCTGGAAGGAGCGCGGCAGAGTACTGCCGCCGTGCGGATTGTGGCAATCCACGCAGGACATGGCGCCTTCCGGCAGCCGGTGCTTGTAGGGCCGCTCAAAACTGGCCCACACTTCGGTATGGCATCCGGCACAAAGCGCGTTGATATCCGCCTGCTTGCGCGCGACCAGACCGTGCGGTCCGTTCTTATGCACCGCATGGCAGGCCACACAACTCACCTGGTCCTTGGCATGACTGCTATTAATACGTCCCACATGGGTGGCTTGATTCTGGTGGCAGGTGAGGCAGATGCGGTCGGCTTGGGCGGGCTGGAGTTTAGCCGGTTGGCGGATGTCCGGGGCGGTTGCCGAGTCCGCGTGTTTGCTTCCGGGGCCATGACAGGATTCGCAGGCATTGTGTTCAAAGCCGCGCTTCTTGTCGGTTTCCACCAGTTGGTGAGGGTTCTTCTGAAAGGCATTGAAGATGTCCTCATGGCAAGCCTGGCAGGTAGTAGAGCCGGCGAATTCCGCGGGCTTATTGTCCTTGGCGGGTTGAGCGGGGGCGCCCGCCTGGTCTTGAGCGCCCCATAGGGTAGCGGTGATCAACGTGGCCGCCCCCACAAGAACCGCCAGGCGCGCCGTTGGGGAACGGCGCGCTGGAGGAATCACCTGGCGGATCGCGAGACATCGCAGCCTGAGCACGTCGGTAGTCTCCTTACTTACCGGCGTGTACCTGTTGAACGTCGAAGGCGTTACCCGAGCCGTGGCATACGTCGCAGCTTTCGCCAAACTTCGGATCGGTTTGTGCTTGCGCGTGCGCCAGGGCCGATTTGGTCTGGTGGCAGGCCGTGCAGGCGGATGTAGTAGCCGGAACCGGGCTCAGCAGACCCTGTGTATCGAGCACGTTATTCAGGCCTTCCGGGAACACCGTTTCGGAGTTGTTGACATGGCACATGTCGCACTTGGCGGTGTCGCCAACGGAGCCGGTGGGGCTCATCACGGGGTAGCGGACATCGCTGAAGTCGTTGTGGCTGCCACCGAACCCGACTATGGTGTAGCCGTTGCCGTTCTCGCCGGTGTGAATCTTGTGGATCATCAGGGCGAAGTTCACACTCTGCGGAGGCAGCGCTTTGTCGGCGGCGACCGTGGCCACAGGCCGCACGATGCTATCGTTCTCGCTCGGGTTGTGGCACATCACGCACTGCTGGATCTGGTTGCGGTTCTCGCCGTGCAGCGAGAGCGAATCGTGGCACTGATTGCACCGGTTGATGTCGACCACGGTGCGGCGAGGCGCCACTTTGGAGCCATCCACGGAGAAGTAGGTCACCACGTTTTTGGCGCCGGCTTGGGACGTTGCCTGCAGCGTTGTGTTCGGCAGGATCGTGAAGCCGCGCCGCCCCTCCATCCCAATGGAGTAAGTGCCCGTGGCATTCGCCGGGATGGCGTGGGTGAAGGTGTAGGTGCAGGTGCCCGATCCATCGCACTTGGCAGTGGGTACGGGGTTCTCGGAGACGTAGCCCGGAGTGGTCACATCCGAACCGAAGCTGGTATAGCCATAATCCGCAGCCGGTCCGCCCATCACGAGCGCGAGACGATTGGAGCCGCCGGTCAGTTGAGCCATCGTCACCGCGTTGCCTTGGAAGTCCTTCACCGTAAAGGTAATCGTCGGCGTCTTGCCGGCCGCGCCGTTCTCGACTTTAACGATGCTGAACACCAAGCCAGGGTTCGCGGTCGATTCGGTCTCGATGGTGTGGGCGCCCTTGATCGAAGCGTCAAACTCCAGTTCGCCTTGCGGCGTGTGGCAATTGGCGCACTGGGCATCGTCGGCCTGCGGCAGGCTCACGTGGTTGGCACCCGTCGCGAAGTTGACGTCGTCATGGCAGGAACCGCAAGCCGCCCGGCTGGGGTTGGTGAACCAGTTGTCGGCCTGCGTGGCGCCAGTCTTGGCCTTCGGTTCGTGGCAGGAATCGCAGCGCGGCATCAGGCTGGCGGTTTTCTGGCCCGGCTGGGTTTGGCTTACCGCCGAGGGGAAAACCACCGTCGACCAGTCGGAAACGCCTTGGTTGAATCCAATAATCTGGTAAGGCGTTCCAGCTCTCACGCTGGGCAGGCCGCTTCCCTCATGGATCTTGTGGGCAAAGACCTTCATGTCGACCGTATTGCCGGTGTCGGGGTCGATCGTTTGCGGCTGATGGCACATGATGCAGAGTTCCATGCCTCGGCGCGAGCCCCCGTGGAACGCGAGGTCATCGTGGCACTTGTTGCAGGAGGCCGTCCGGATCACGTCGCGGGCTACCGGAGCCCCGCCGGCCGGCACCCAGGTCAGCGTGTCGCTGGCATAGTTGGTTCCCAAGTCGAACTCCGTCAAATTGCGCGAGCCATACACGCCGATGCGGTGCGTCGCCGTGTTATCCCATGCCCCGCCGTTTTGCGCCGCGGCTTTGGTCTTGAACGTATAGACGTATTCCCCGTCCCCTACCTGTTTGGTGGTGCCGCCCGAATCCGCGCCGGCCTGCGTAGCCGAGACCTTCGTAATCGGGCTGGTTTGAACGCGTGTCGTGTACGCGAAAAACTGCGTTTGGCCTTTCGGGATGTAGGCAGCCACAAAACTCGCTGATACCGCACCCGGCGTGGTGATGCCGTTGGCATCGAGCGGCAGGCCCTTGGGGTCCGTCATCTTATAGTCGACGGTGATAGTCCCGTCCGTCGCTATGCCGGCCGAGACAACCTTGAATACCAGGCCAGGCCGCACGAAGTTCACGGTATTGGCGTCCGCGAAGTACGCCTTGTCGTGAATGGTGAATTCGCTCTTCTTTGTCTCGCTCATCAGGACCAGGGACCCGGCCGCCGCTGTGAGCACTAAAGCATAGCGGCCAACCGCCCTCACTGAGGAATGAATCCGCATACTCATCTCCAATCAGGAACTAGACTCTGGTACGACGCTCAACTACCAGGCATCTGCTCCAAAGCACACGCTCCTCCAAAGCGGGGGGCAGGACAACAGAGCATCAAGCCTTTTATTATCTTGGTGACGGAAAATCCGGCAGTATCGAGTAGGGAATACCCCAGCGTTGAAATAGGGTGAAAACGCAGGCAGAGGTGGGTGAAATCGCTCTGAAATACAGCGCAAAGCCGAGAAGTTGTTCATTTCTTGGGCAAGTGCATACCCCTCGCTCGGCGCTCGAAGGCCATAGAAATCATTTATGGAGCGATTTTTCGCTTGATTTTACATTTGTTCCTGATATCCTTACAATGCGACCTCGGGAATGACCGTAGTACCAAGACAAATCCGACTATGATGCCTACCGCCAGCCTGTCCACCCTATATGCAGACCGGAGCCGCTTTCCGAGCGCTGAGACGGTCCGCCGTCGCGCGCTGCGGCGTCTTTACGAACGCAGGGATGTGCTGGAACAGTTGATTCTCTCTCTGGAAAGGTACCAGCAAGCGCAGCGGGAGCAACGGGCTGAATGCCTCGACTTCAGTGCCGGTCGGAAGTGCTAGTCAAGTTCCTTTCAATTGCAAACTTCACCAGGCCCACCAGATCGTCCACGTTCAACTTGCGCATCAGGCTGGCCCGATAGGTGTCCACGGTCTTAGGGCTGATTTCCAGCAGATCGGCGATTTCCTTCGCTCGTAAACCATTGACAAGATGAGAAAAGACCTCCAACTCCCGCGGACTCAGCGCGGCCAGCGGATCCGCCCGGTTCTTCCCGGCAGCCGTGAACAGACCAGGGCCGCTCAGCAGGGGTGAGACGTAGACGCCTCCATCGCGCACAAAGCTAATGGCGTCCAGAAGATGGCGGGATGGGCCGTCTTTCAGCAGATAGGCGTCGGCACCGGCCCGCAACGCATCCGTGACGGAGGTCGCTTCGCGGCTGATGGAGAGAATCATGAGCTTTCCGGTGTAGCCGGACCTGCGCAGTTTGCGAATGACCTCGACTCCCGAGAGGCCGGGCATTTGCAGGTCGATGATCGCGAAATCCGGCTTCAACCCGGTGATCATTTCCACCGCTGCTACGCCATCGGATGCCTGGCCCAGAATTCGCAGCCCATGGGCCGCACACAATGCCGCGAGGCCCTCGCGCACGATCGCGTGATCGTCCGCCAACACAGCCGTAGTTTGTTGCGCATCTTGCATTTAGCTCCCCAGGGGGTCGCCGGATGAAGGCACGGCGACGGCCACTTTGGTGCCTGTGGGCCCGCTTTCCACCGTCAGTTCTCCACCCAGTTCCGCGGCCAGTTCCCGTATGCATCGCAAGCCGATGCCGGAGACTTCGCCGGCGGGGGGCGACTCTAGCGCCGCCACATCGAAACCCACCCCATTGTCCTCTATGCAAAGAACTAGGCGTTCCCCTTCGGGTTCCAGCCTGGCATGGACTTGGCTGGCGCCGGAATGGCGGACCAGGTTCGAAAGCGCCTCCTGGGCCACCCGGTAGAGCAGCACTTTCACCCGCGGATCGGGCTCCGCGGGAACCGCCCCAATCCGCAGAGACCCCCCAAATTTCAGAGGAATCCCACTCACCGCCCAGAGTTGCTGCAAAGCCGCGGGCAAGGAAAGACGCTGCCATTCCGGGGGGTGAAGCCGTTGCGTAACCGACCTCACCTGTTCCAGAGCGGCGCTGGCCAGGGCACCGATGTGCTCGAGGGCCTGTCTAATCGGGGCCGGCAGGTTGGGATCGCGATTCCCGGCGACCTCCAATTGCAGGCGAATGGCGGCGAGGACCTGCCCTACGCCGGTGTGCAACTCCCTCGCGATCCGGCGCCGCTCCATTTCCACCAACTGGACTGACTTCTTCCCGCTCGCGTGCTTCTTCCGCGCGTAGCCGGCGACGATGCGCTCGGCCGCCTGTAAGCGGAAGTATTGGTTCAACATCCGGGACTCCAGACGGAGCATCTCGGAAACCTCGTGGAGCCTCATAGAAGCATTTGGTTCTTCCGATTGCACGCAAATTAAGACTCGGGTGCCCATCTCGAAAACGCGCCTGTAGTGGAAATGGGAAGCCGGGAGCAGGCAGGAAGCCTGTTCACCCTGGAGATCCGACGGGTCAACGTATGGCCGATTCCGTGCCAGGCAGAGGGCCGAGTAGGTGCGATCGCTCATCCAAAGCACCCGGCCACGGGAATCGCACTCAATCAAAAGAGGATAATTGATCGTCCCTGCGGGAGCCGGATCGGATTGCTCACCCACCGTCAATCAGACATCTCCCGACCTGGATCTTTCTTAGCCAAGCATGCCAGGGAGTAGTCTGTGCTGCAACCTCGGTACGTACTTAGTACTTTGGTCCTGGCGGATTGAGGGCTGCCACATTCGGCGTCCAGTTATGGAAGGGTACTTGCACTGAGTTTTGGAAAAGTATTATAAGGGAATCACCGATGGCCAAACCTCAGAACTACGTGCCAGGACTCTTGGGTTTTCTGGCGGGAGTCGCAGTTGTAGCGTTCGCTTCGCGGCGTAGCCGCGTTCCCGGGGATCCGGGGGGAACCGAGGACTTAAAACGGAGGATCTCCCTCCTGGAAGCGCAATTGGCAGAGCGGCAGACAGTCGCTGCCGTACGAATAAGTCAATTGGAATCAATGCTGGAGGAACAAGCAGCCAAGCTGGTGAATGTGCCGTCGACGACCCAGATCGTAACCGCAATGGAACAAATGCTGTCCAACACTATGTCCTCCCTGGACGGTCGGCTGACGGGTCAGGCGCACGCGTTCGAGGTATTGAAAAGTACGGTATCTCAAACCGATGGTCTGCTGGAGCGCGTCCTGGAATCTCTGGACTCGCTCCAAAGCACGGTCGATCCCGAGGCAGCGGAAGAATCTCTGCTGAGGCGAACTGTCGCCTAGAATCATTAGCGTCGCTAGTCCTAATCGTTCTAGACCTTGCCTGATCCGGCTAGGCACAGGGGGCTTGAGGTACTATGCTTCGGAGGCCCGCTCGCCCGGAGTCAGTTGCTGAACCCGCCGGAGGGGGGTTCGAGGGCCACTTCATCACCGGCTTGCACACCCGAGGTCACGGCTACCTGGATGTTATTCGAAGCGCCGATCTCCACTTCGCGCGCCACAAACGCGCCGGCACGTTTCACGTAGACCAGCGTCTTGCCGTCGGTTTCATGGATGGCTTCGCGCGGGAGCAGGACGCCGTCCACCGGTTCGGCAACCTGGATGTCGGCGCTGGCGGTGAGGTCGGGAATGACGCTGGTGTTCGCCTCTTCGATTGCGATCCGCACCGGAACCCGGCGGACGTAATAGTTCAGGCGGCGCCCGCCCACGGCGAGTGAGCCTACCGCTTCCACCCGGCCGTTGAGGTTCAGGCCGGGGAAGGCATCGAAATGCAGATCGCATGTCTGTCCTAGACGAACGAGTTCCGCTTCCGACTGGTTCATGGAGGCGTCCAACTGCATGCTGGAAGTGTCGACCACCCGGAGGAACGGCTGGCCTGGCGCAAGCTGGTCGCCGAGCCGGATCTGTCCCGGTTCGCCGCCCCGGTAAACCGTCTGCAGAACCACCATACCCCCAATCGGGGATTTGATCGTGCATCGGTCGCGATCCGTCCGATGGCGGTTGCGATGGCGCACCTCTTTCTGGTAGCTGAGCCGGTAAACATTCAGGTCGGCCTCCTGGCGCTCCTCGGTCAGAGGAATCTGTTTCTGCGCGTCCCGGTAGACCTCCTGGGCTTCCTCGACGGCCAGCCGCAGTTGTTCCTGCGTGATCGACGTGCGCACCGCCGTGGCGCGCGCATCCTGGTTGGCTTTATCCAGGTTGGCCTTGGCAACGCGCAGACGCTGGCGCAGCGATTCCATCTGGTAGACGAGTTGGGCCTCGCGGCGGCGGATATCGAGCGCCGCCTGGGTGAGGTTGGCCTCGACATCATCCAGATGGTCTCGCACGGCCTGGTCGTCGATGCGCGCCACCACCTCGCCCTCTTTGACCTTGGAACCGGATTCGGCCAGGTACACCAGAGTGAGCCCGCGACCCTGGTCCGGCGCCTGCAGGATGGGCGCGGAGATGTTGGCGAAACGGCGGGCGATGATGGAGCCGGCCACGCGGCGGGTGGTTTCGAGCACGCCGTGAATCGCCCGCGTGGTGCGGACGGTGGTGGATGGAGCGGGCCGTACACGCGCCCCGGGCCGGAAGAACCAGATGGCGGCCAGGACGGCAGCCAGCACAACGGGAATCGGCCACCGGTATCCACGCGAAGGTGTTGGAAGCGGCGCAACCCGCTCCGGCCTGGCGGTCTCCGGGGAAGTTTCGGGCAGCCTGGGCGAATTGGGGAAGGCGGACATCAATGGCGCTCGAAATATATCTTATATCAGATAATCGGTTGCGATAAGCGGGTAAACCAACGCTAACGCAATCTTCATTGTAATCTGGGTTGTGGCGACTCAGGAAATCACCGATTCCGATTTGGAACTGCTGGACGCTGCCTTCGCCGGCGCGTGGGCACTGAGCCGGCAGGTTCGGGATGGCGCCCAGGGCGAAGTCTGGTTCCGCGATGTGCTGGGCGGCCTGCTGGACGCAACGGCGAGGGAATACCGGCACCTTCGTAGCGGGCTGCGGGAATCCACGCCGATGCTCGCGTGGGCGTGCCGGAACCTGCTGGAGTTGAATATCCGAACGCTGTGGGCGCTCAGCTCCGAGGCCAATGCACGGCACTTCGCCAACGACCGGGTGGCCGAGGGCATCGACATCTTCGACTCTTTCCAGGTCTGGGCGGCGCGCAACGACCCGGCGCTCCTGACGCCGGCGATGACCGCCGCCCTGAACTCACTGGTCGAGCAGAGAGCACAGCAGGAAGGGGCTCCGCAGAGGGTCTGGACGGTGCGATACCTGGCGGCGGAGGCGGGGCTGGCCGACGAGTACGCCAATATGAACAAGCTGTGCGAAAAGCTGATTCGCCCCACGGCATTTTCGGTGCTGGCGGACGAAGGCCAGTTGGCCATGTTGCGGCCTGCGTTATTTCGGGCGGGCGCGGGGCACGGGCTGGAGATTGTGCAGGCCATCAAGGCCCGTGCCCTTTGAAGCGGCGGAACCGCTGAGGCCTACGCCGACATCGCCGCCTGCAACATGGCGCGGGCGTAGCCCACGTTGTAGGCGATCGCCGCATACGCGCCGCCGCCCGGGTAACCGCCGATGCGGCCGTGCTCCGCGTCGTAATCCAGCCGGCGCGGATGCTCGGGGTAAATCTGGTGCGAGTACTTGTGCTTCACCAGTTCCTTCATCACCGCGAACATATTGTTCATGCCCTCGTCGATCCATACCTCCCGGTAACGCTCGTAGGGCTTGATCACCTGGACATTGCGGAAATGCACGTGGTTGATGCGGTCGCGGGAGGCGAAATAGCGGCAGACTTCGATCGGGTCCTCGCCCAATTCGCGAGTCACGCCGCAATCGAATGTGATGCCGTTGGACGGGCTGTTGACAATGGTGATGAGCTTCTTCCAGCCGGCCAGGCTGCCCATGATCTGCTGCGAGCCGCGGCTAGTGGGCGCGGGCGGGTCGTTTGGGTGCAGCGCCATGCGCACCCCAGCCTTCTCCGCCACCGGGATGACGGCCTTCAGGAAATAGGTGATGTTGTTCCACATCTCATCGAGGGTGTGGGCGCCTTCGTTGGGCAGCGGAGGCAGATCTTTGAACTTCATGCCCTTTTCCTCGGGCCGGGTCTGATATTGCTGGGCCGCGGACTGAACCAGCTCGTAGTCGAAGCCGGTCCAGCCGGAGTTCCCGCGCACGGTATCGGTCTCCTCGAAGTAGCCTTCCATGGCCCGGTGCGCGTAGAAGTTGTATTCCACCACGGGCAACCCAACCTTGCCGGCGGCCACCACAGACTGTTTAATCTTCTCGATGTCCTCGTCGCGTTTGTTTCCGGTCTTGCCGTAGAGGATGTCGTTGGAGAGGTTGATCATCAGATTGCCGACCGTGATGCCGGCGTCCTTCCAACGCTCCATGGTGGCGTTGAGGCTTTCTTCGGTCCACGGCGTCGGGCCGCCGCCGCCGAGCACGTTATCCACGCCCAGTTGTTTGATGCGGCGCGGACCTTGCGTAGGATCTGGGGGAGGATTGGTCGCCGCGCCGCCGCGTCCGCCGCCGCCCACGCCGGAATCGCCCGTGCCAACGGCGATCTTCGGAGTGTCCTTTCCTTCCTTGGGCGGCGGGGGAACCTGGGCCGCCGCCAGCGGGAATTCAGCCACCGGCGTCAGCGCGCCGGCGCCAAGGAACTGCATGGCTGTTCTTCGAGAGAATTTCATGATCGAGCCTTTCTTGCTGCACGCGAGTATATCCCAACTCACGTGTCCGCGCTGACGCGGAGAAGACCAAGAACCAAAAAAGCAACACAGCCAAGAATGGCCGTGCTGCCTGGCAGGCCACGCTGAGTCTGGTATGGAGTTCGGGTTCAGATGACCGGACACCTTCGCGTTCCCATGCCGACGTGGAAGCCGCTGCCGCCGTGGTCAGCGGCTCAGGCCATCAGGCGCGCGAAACTCCAGCGCTTCGAGCAGATCAAGGCTCGCCACGACCCGCTGCCCGGCCTGGGCAAGCCTTGGCCGCGCAGATTGTGCCACTCGATGCCGCAGACCACCCCTCCCGCAGCGGGCGGATCGTCTTGCTGACCATCGGTATGTCCAAAACGACTATAGAGTCGCAAGCCTTCACCCGTCTGGCACGCGCCGATGGCGGTCTCAATCCAAAGCTGATACTGGTGGACGGCGCGCAGGGAGGACAAACTGCCAGGATCACGGCGAACGCCGACACGCCAACCTCTGGAAGGTAGTCATCGACCGGCTGGCGGCCGCCGGAGTCACCGCGAACCAGGTGGAAGCTGCCTGGATCAAGCAGGCCGATGCGGGTTGGGCCGCGCCATTCCCGGCCGGAGCGAAGAGACCGCAAGCCGACCTTGCCGCCACGCTTTACAACCTTATTAGGGCGGCTTCACCGTCAAGTGGGCGATTGCCGGTCAGAATCGATGGCGGCTACGTCAGCGCCCCATGGCTCGCCTGGGGCCTTTACCTCTGGGCGGACGGCGCTAGGGCCGCAAGCAGGACAGCCTCGTCTAGACGCGTGAGGAGATGGGTCCAGACGGCACCCACCTTCCGCGCAAGGGCAGACCTCGCGCCCATGGTTTCTGGCGGTGCATCTTCAGTAAACTGAGAGTTTCGCGGAGACAGATTATGATCAGGAAGCCGCCTCTCATCCTCCCCGCGCTGTGGATGGCTGCTGCCATCGCAGCCCCTGCTCTCGCGCAGCCGAAGCCCGCCGAACCGCTGGCCTTCGAAGTCACCTCCGTCAAGCCCAACAACTCCGAGGACATGCGCGGCATTCGCACGCAAGCGGTGGGTACGCGATACTCCGCCACCAACTTGCCGCTTGGTCTGCTGGTGGTGAATGCCTACAATCTGCCTTTCCAATCGATGCGCCTCAAGGGCCTGCTCGAATGGGCTTTTCGCGAGCGCTTCGACATCGACGCCAGGGCGGCAGCCGATGTTCTTCCGGACGACCTTGCGGCCAACCAACGTAAAGACCGGATGCACGCTCTCCTGCAATCGCTCCTGGCGGATCGCTTCAAGCTCGCCATTCATCGCGAGACCAAAGAGATGCCGTTTTACGCTCTGGTCGTGGGCAAGAACGGACCCAGGATGCCAAGGGCCGCGATCGAAGAAAAGGACTGCGTCGAAGACCCGGCGGCCGCCGACATCCCCTGCCACCGTTTCATGGGCGGTCAGGGACGCGGTCTCCACGGCCAGGCGGTCAGCATGCAGGATCTGGTCCAATTCATCGAGAACTGGACGGATAAGCCGGTGCTCGACAAGACCACTCTCCTCGGCCTCTTCAGCATCGAGAGTGAAGGTTGGGTCTCCATGCGTCAGGCGCCGCCCCCGCCGGCCCCGAGCACCTCGCCGTCTACCGCCCCGGTGATCGTCCGTCCCCCATCCGGTGACGGCGACCCTTCGGATCCGACACGCCCCACCCTCTTTATGGTGCTCGCCAAGCTGGGGCTCGAATTGAAGGTGCAGAAGGGTTCGATTGATATCTTCGTCGTCGACCACATCGAACGGCCGGCGGCCAACTGAAGGCCATGGTGCAACTGCCCCATCACGCACCACCGACGCTCCAAGTTGGAATTCGAAGACTTCCGGGAAACTCAGGCTGCCGCCGTCGCCGACGCCGGGGAGTGCCTGGATCTTGATCGAGCGGCAGATTGCGGAACGGCGCGAACCGGCGGCGGGCGGGTGGTGAG